>JACLAD010001434.1_pt1 | contig 27353 bp, 28 predicted proteins | sample 8027901 | NCBI WGS metagenome assembly JACLAD01 (sample SAMN15725071, study PRJNA655200) | protist metagenome | isolation source: fluorescence activated cell sorting (FACS) single amplified genomes of... | place: Spain: Blaines Bay Microbial Observatory, Mediterranean Sea | collected 2016-07-05 | reverse complement strand
TCATTATTCTTGATGAACCTTTTGCCAACCTTGATCCTACCACACAAATTAAACTGAAAAAGCTGATAAGGGATCTTACTAAAAGCTCAGTAGTTACAGTGCTCATTTCCAGTCATGACCTCATTCATGTGACCGAAGTTTGTGAACGTATTGTGGTTCTCGACAAGGGAAAAGTGGTGAATGACATCAAAACTTCTGAAGCTACACTTAAAGAACTGGAATCCTATTTTGCCGGAGACCAGCAGGTGCAGGAAGTTCAGGAGGATCTATCTTAATATTCCGATATTTGAAAGTTACCACCATACAATCAGGAGATTCAAAAATTGAATTTTTCAATTCAATTTTTGGGAAGGAAACAGTGAAGGTGAATGAAGAGATAGTTTCAGAAAAAAGGTCTTTGTCCGGTACCGAACATTTCTTCAGGATCAAAGATTCGGATTCCGAGGTTAATTGCAGGCTGGTGACAGGCCCCTAACGGCTTTTCTGGGGGTCTTAATCTATAATTTAATGGCAGATTGTTTTTTTTAGCTCACAAAAAACAATTCTAAAGAATAGTACTTCACATGCAGGATAATGAAATAAAAATCAAAGGCTGGGCCCGAATACTTCTCATTATATTTCCCTACCTGTTTATCGTAGGTATCTTTCAATTTATAGGACTTACAATATCGGGTTTTTCTTATGGTGAATTGGATTATAAAGAATCATCTGAACAACAATTGATCATTTCACTTTTCGGTCTGCTGGGCACTTTCCTGGTGCTTTGGATCTTTATGAAATACGTTGACCGGGAGAAATTTATAGAACTTGGTTTTCAAACAAAAAAAAGGTCTGTCGATTTCATAGTGGGGACAGTAGTGGCTTTTATCACTATGGTTTTAGGTTTTGGACTATTAATTGGATTGGAAGAGATTAACTACTCCAGATTCATTTTCAATCCGGATGAATTACTTATTTCTGTAATATTGTTTCTTATTGTTGCACTGGTCGAAGAGGCTTTGTTTAGAGGATACGTGCTAAAGAATTTGATGCTTTCCTCCAACAAGTATGTTGCCCTTGTGATTTCCTCCGTTCTTTTTTCACTGATGCACGGATTCAATCCGAATATGAGCCTGTTTAGCTTTTTTCATCTTTTTTGTGCCGGGATGATCCTGGGAATCACCTACATCTATACCAAAAATTTATGGTACCCCATTGGATTGCATTTTGGCTGGAACCTTTTTCAGACGCACCTGGGCTTCAATGTAAGTGGTCAGGATTTTTATTCTCTCATCGAGTTCAATTACACTTCAGCTAATTTGCTGAATGGCGGGGAATTTGGTTTTGAAGGCTCTGTTTTTTCAGTTATTGCACAAATTATCGCTTTTCTGGGTGCTTTTTATTACTACCAAAAACCTTCAGAAAGTACTGTCGGTGATACTCTTGAAGATATGGAAGTCATAAGGGAGAACAATTCCCAACTAAATTCTTCGGAAGCGTAGCGACTAATGCTCTAATCAAAATTTACCCTATTTTTGCCTTCACAATAATTTAGGTACATTTCAGTTATTCCTATACTAAAGAATCGTTTGATTTGAAAGCATTTACAAAAGGCCTTTTTCTACTTGTTGTTATATTGAGTATCGCTGGTTGTTCCAGGAAAAATAATACGTTCCTGAACCGTAACTGGCATGCGGTTACTACTGAATATAATACGCTGTACAACGGAAATCTGGCGCTTGAACTTGGGAAAGAAGAGCTAAACCAGAATTACCAGGATAATTACTGGAACATTCTTCCGGTGGAAAGAATGCAGGTGAGTGAAGAGGTAATGCTACCGGGTGATGCAAGAAATCCGAATTTTGAGGTAGCCGAACAGAAAGCGGTCAAAGCAATTCAGCGGCATTCAATGCTGATTGAAGACAGCGAAAAAAATCCGCAGATTGATGAAGCATATTTACTGCTGGGAAAAGCCCGGTATTATGATCAGCGTTTTATTCCTGCGCTGGAAGCTTTTAACTACATACTCCATAAATACCCGCTTAGCAACACGATCAATCACGCCAGAATTTGGAGGGAAAAAGCCAATATCCGGCTCGAATTTGAAGAACTTGCCATAAGGAACCTGAAAAAAATTTTAGAGCAGAAAACCCTGGAAGATCAGGATAGGGCAGATGCTTCGGCTATGCTTGCAGAGGCATATATTAACCTGACTCAGCTGGACAGTGCGGTAGCACCACTCAAAACTGCAGCAGAATCCACCAAAGATAAAGCCGAGCAGGGAAGATATCTTTATATCACCGGCCAATTGTATAATCACCTGGGCATGAAAGACAGTGCCAACATGGCTTTTGATGGGGTTATTGATCTTAATAGAAGGTCTCCGCGTATTTATATGATCAATGCCTATATTGCAAAAACACAAAATCTTTCAGGAAGTGCGCAGGATAAGGCAGCTATTTTTGAATTGCTAACAAAAATGGAACAGGATCGTGAAAACAGGCCTTTTCTGGATAAAATTTATTTTCAACTTGCAGAATTCCATTATCGGGCAGACTCTGTAAACCTGGCTGTTGATTATTATAATAAATCTTTGCGTACTCCTTCAGAAGACACTTATCTGCAAAGTCTCGATTATCAAACACTGGGGAATATAAATTTTGATGCTGCGAATTACCTGGTTGCGGGAGCTTATTTCGATAGTACCTTAACGAGATTACCACCCAATTCACGCGAATTCAGGCTGATTAAAAAGAAGCGGGATAACCTGAAAGATGTGATTTCTTATGAAGAGATTGCACGAAAAACCGACAGTATTCTATACCTCTCAGACCTTTCGGAAGAAGGGCGCCTGGAATATTTCAATGAGTACATAGAAAAACTTAAAGCCGAAGCAAAGAAGGAGGTTGTTGTTGCTAATGAAGTGAATGCTCAGCCTAAATCGCAAGAATTCTTTGAAAATAAAAGGGTGGGAATGCCGGGAGTGCCCAACCCGGGGAATGCCTTTTATTTCTATAATTCGGCTGCTGTTGCATATGGAAAACAAGAATTCTTCAGGACGTGGGGAGAGCGGGATCTTGCAGATAACTGGAGGACAGCAAGAGGTGTAAGTCGCCAGGAGCGGGATAATGAAATTCCTATGGCCGAAGCTGCTTTTGAAGCAGATCCCATGTACGATCCACAAACATATATAAGTCAGATCCCTGAGGATCCCGAAGTGCTGGATAGCCTGGTGGTTGAGAGGAATTTTGCTTATTACCAGCTGGGTCTTATTTACAGGGGAAAGTTTAAGGAAAATGAATTGGCTGCTGAAAAACTGGAGTTGTTACTTGCCGGCAATCCCGAAGAAAGACTTGTGCTGCCTGCAAAATATTATCTTTATAAAATATATTCTGAAGGAGGGCTCACTGCAAAAGCTCAGGCATTAAAAATAGATATTATTGAGCAACACCCAGATTCCAGATATGCCATGATTCTTCAGGATCCTGAGGCTTTACTTCAGGATGAGAACAGTCCCGAAGCTCTTTACGGGGATTTGTACAATCTGTTCGAGAATCAGGAATACCAGGAACTTATACGACAATCCGAAGAATTATCTGTTAGGTTCGCGGGAGATCAAATGGCTCCAAAACTGGAACTTTTAAAAGCGATGGCTGTGGGTAGGCTGGAAGGTTTTGAAGCTTATAAAGAAGCCCTTAATTATGTAGCCCTCAGTTATCCGCAGAGTGAAGAGGGAAAGAAAGCGCAGCAATTATATAATGAGGCCCTTCCAGGATTGGCCGACAAAAGCTTTCAGCAGGACAGTATTGCCCGCTCTTTTAAGCTCGTTTTTCCGTTTGAAAAAAATAGAGTGGAGGAAATAGCAGATTTGAGAATAGAGATAGAAGAAGCCCTTGATGAATTGAATTACAGAGGTCAGGAAGTGTCCATAGATGTTTATAATCCACATCAGGATTTTGTGGTGGTGCATGGCTTTTCCAGTCCGGGGACTGCAAAAGGCTTTGCAGAATTACTTTCTGTGAACGATAAATATCAGATCAACAAAAATTCTTTTTATATTTCGACACCCAACTACAGGATCGTGCAGATCCATAAAAATGTAGAAACTTATTTAGAAAGCATAACAAATCCCCCCAAATAATGTTTACACAAGAAAAGAGGTCCAAATCTTCTTCTGAAGGAAGCAAAGACCAGAACAAAATCGCGCAAGGAACAAAGATCATTGGAGACCTTGAAGGAAAAGGATGTTTTAGAATTGACGGAATTGTTGAAGGTACCGTCAAAACACCCGGGAAGGTCGTGATTGGAAAAGATGGTTTTGTAAAAGGAAACCTGGAGTGTGAGAATGCAGATATTGAAGGTAAATTTACAGGAAAACTCCTTATTAAAAATACGCTTAGCTTGCGATCTACAGCCCTTGTTGAGGGAGAAGCTGTCGTGACAAAACTTACGGTAGAACCGGGGGCCACTTTTAACGCCACCTGTTCCATGAAAAGTGGCGTAAAAACTATTCACAATGAAAGAGGAGAACAGCAACAAACCCAAAAAGGAAAAGAAAAGTCAGCTTAGAAACTGGGCCATCTTCACCGGAATCGCTTTTGAAATGGGCGGAACTATATTTGTGTGTGCGTGGATTGGAAAACAGCTGGATGAGCGTTACCCTTCCAATAAGAACTGGTTCACCATTGGAATGGTGCTTTTTGGTTTGCTTGCTTCTATTTTTCTGGTCCTAAAACAATTAAAAAAATTCGATAATTAATTTTTCATGCTGCAACACCTTTTAAGGTTTGCCCTGCTGCTATTCCTGGTAACAGGTATAACTTACGGCCTTCACCTTTATATAAATGAGTTTTTTTTCGATGTCTCTGTGGAGCTTATCAATTTCGCTTACAAGTTTAACGTGGGCATCACTTTTATATTTACTACTTCAATAATTCTGGCCAGTGAAAAATTAAAGGATCAACTGGGGTTTATTTACCTGTTAGGAGGTGCAGTAAAGCTTGGGATTTTCGCATATCTCATTAAAACTTCAGACGTATCAATAAGTAAATCAGTGTTTTTGCATTTTTTTGTACCCTATGTTGTGTGTGTTATCCTTGAGTTATTTTATGTGATAAAGCTGTTGAATGAAGCTAACTTCCGACAGGACAAATAATTACAGGGTTTCATGGGTGAAAAAAGTAATTAGCTTTAGGGGGTAATTATTTTTATTTAATTGTTTACATTTGCAGCCAAATTTGGAGGACTGAAACTTTACCTGAAAATGCAAAAGGAAAACATTTTGAAGATTTTTTTAGCGTGCCTTTTAATGGTTGTGTCGTTCAGCACGCCGGCCAATGCTCAAGAACATGACCAACACCCTGAGCCAGAGCAGCATGCTACTCATCAGGAATCTGCTGAGCATGATGAAGTTGGTGCAGTAGACACCGAGGAAGAAGTGAAGGAATATATCGACCATCACCTTCAGGATTCACATGATTTTACATTCTTTTCAGATGCTGAAACCGGTGCCCATTATGGTTTTCCCCTTCCTGTAATTCTTTGGGATGACGGATTGAAAGTTTTCTCTTCTTCAAAATTTCACCACGGTGATGAAGTTGTTGAGGTGGATGGACAACATTACAGGTTGTACCACAGTAAAATTTATAAAACAAATGCCGAAGGTGATGTTGCTTACGGTGAGGATGGATTTCCTTCCAACGAACGTCCCTTGGACTTCTCCATAACCAAAAACGTTCTGACAATGTTATTGGTTTCTGTTCTAATGTTTATTCTTTTTCGCTCCCTTGCCACCTCATATAAAAAGAGAACAGTTCCTAAAGGATTTGGTCGTGTGCTGGAACCTTTGGTGATCTATGTTAGGGATGACATAGCGAAACCAAATATTGGTAAGAACTATAGAAAATATGTTGGGTTCCTGTTAACTGTATTCTTTTTTATCTGGATACTCAACCTTTTAGGAATGACTCCACTGGGAGTAAACGTTACAGGAAATATTGCTGTTACTTTTGCTCTGGCTTTATGTACTTTTATTATTGTACAGTTTAGCGGAAACAAAGATTACTGGAAACACATTTTCTGGATGCCCGGAGTACCGGTGCCCATGAAAATAATGCTAGCCCCCATTGAATTGCTGGGAATTTTCATTAAGCCGTTTTCATTGATGATTCGTCTTTTTGCAAACATGACCGCTGGCCATATCATTATTATGACCCTGCTTGGATTGATCGTGGTATTTCAAAACTGGATTGCCGGACCTGCCTTTTTTGGGTTCACTATATTCATCTCGATCATAGAGCTGTTAGTAGCATTTTTACAAGCGTATATCTTCACGTTGTTGAGTGCACTTTATATAGGGATGGCTGTTGAAGAGCATGATGATCATCACCCTGCAGACAACGAAGATATTCCCATAGTATAGCAATATTTAAAAGTAATAAGAGTAAGTAAGTTTAATTTTTAATAGATAAGTATGGAAGCCTTAGATTTAAGCATGATTGGAGCTGGTATTATTATTCTTGGAGCCGGATGGGGTCTTGGAAAAATCGGTAGCTCGGCAATGGAAGGAATTGCACGTCAGCCAGAAGCAGCTGGAAAAATCCAGACTGCGATGATTATTATCGCTGCACTTCTGGAAGGTGTTGCTTTTGCTGCACTTTTCGCAGCCTAATCAAAATTAGTAAGATTCAGGCTTTGCAGCGGTTGGCTGCAAAGCCTGAATTATCATTAAATTAAACATTACATAAGATATTATGGAAAAATTAGTCAACGATTTTTCTTTTGGATTGTTTTTTTGGCAGTTACTGATTTTAATTGTACTTGCCTTTTTACTTTGGAAGTTTGCATGGAAACCTATTCTTGAAGCTTTAAGTAGCCGGGAAGAAGGAATTCAGGATGCGTTGGATTCTGCCGAAAGAGCCAGAAAGGAAATGCAGAACCTGCAGGCCGATAATGAAAAATTACTTCAGGAAGCCAGAGCAGAACGTGATTCCATGATCAAAGAGGCTAGAGAGATCAAAGAAAAAATGATTTCCGAAGCTCGTGCAGAAGCACAAAATGAAGGAGACAAAATGATTTCCCAGGCAAAAGCTTCCATTCAGAATGAAAAGAATGCTGCCCTGGCTGAAATTAAAAATAAAGTTGCCGCCCTATCTATTCAAATAGCAGAAAAAGTGGTGAGACATGAGCTTTCATCTCGTGAAGAACAGCAAAAGCTGGTAGATGACATGCTTGATGATGTAACTTTAAATTAAGGTTATGACAGGAAGCAGAGCAGCTCAACGATATGCCAAAGCAATTCTTAGCCTTGCTAAAGACAGGAATCTTGCTAAGGAGGTAAATGAAGACATGACCTACATTGCTAAGACGGTAAAATCCAGCAGTGAATTACGTTCCGTTTTAAAAAGTCCCGTGGTTAAGGAGAGTGCCAAGATGAATTCTTTGAAACTAATCTTTAAAGATGTGAATCCTATTACTTTCGAATTGTTTGGGGTGCTTGCAGAAAATAACCGGTTAGAATTGTTAACAATGGTTACTACCAGGTACAATGAACAGTACAATGCTATGATGGGAATACAGGTAGCGAGGGTAACAACTGCGGTACCATTAACCCCTGCACTTGAAGCAAAGATTCAGGCTAAAGTGAAGGAACTAACCGGAAATGAAGCTGAGATTAGAAATACTATTGATGCAGGCATTATTGGAGGTTTTATATTAAGGGTAGGCGACTTGCAATACAATGCGAGCGTTGCTTCTCAATTGACCTCAATAAAAAGAGAATTACAAAATAATACATACATATCTAAAATCTAATTAAAACGGTCACCTTTTTAGGTGGCATTTAATTCTGAAATATTATGGCAGAAATAAATCCCGCTGAAATATCAGCAATATTAAAAAAACAACTTTCCGGTTATGAGGCCAAGGCTTCCTTAGACGAAGTTGGTACCGTGCTCAATATTGGGGATGGTATTGCCAATGTTTACGGACTTGCTAACGCACAGTACGGGGAGTTGGTTGAATTTGAAGGCGGATTGGAAGGAATCGTTCTGAACCTTGAAGAGGATAACGTTGGGGTAGTACTTTTAGGACCTTACAGACAGGTAAAAGAAGGTGCTACAGTAAAAAGAACGCAACGTATTGCTTCTATTAATGTAGGTGAAGGAATTGTAGGAAGGGTAGTGAATACACTTGGTGCTCCAATAGACGGAAAAGGACCTATTGAAGGTGAAACTTTCGAGATGCCATTGGAAAGAAAAGCGCCGGGAGTAATTTACCGTCAGCCGGTAACAGAACCTTTGCAAACGGGAATTAAATCAATCGATGCGATGGTGCCGATTGGACGTGGACAAAGGGAGCTTGTAATTGGTGACCGCCAGACAGGTAAAACTGCCGTGGTTATTGATACCATCCTTAACCAAAGAGAATTTTACGATGCAGGGGAACCTGTATATTGTATATATGTTGCAATTGGTCAAAAAGCCTCTACAGTTGCTGGTATTGCCAAGACCCTTGAAGACAGGGGGGCTTTAGCCTATACGACCATTGTAGCTGCAAACGCTTCAGATCCTGCTCCAATGCAGGTATATGCGCCGTTTGCCGGTGCCGCTATCGGTGAATACTTTAGAGATACCGGTCGTCCTGCACTAATTGTATATGATGATTTATCAAAACAGGCAGTAGCATATCGTGAGGTATCTTTGCTTTTACGTCGCCCACCGGGACGTGAAGCATATCCCGGGGATGTTTTCTTCCTTCACTCAAGATTACTGGAGCGTGCTGCAAAAGTGATCAACGATGATAATATCGCGAAGAACATGAATGACCTTCCTGATGTTTTAAAAGATAAAGTAAAAGGTGGAGGATCTTTAACAGCACTTCCGCTAATTGAAACTCAGGCAGGGGACGTTTCAGCATATATTCCTACCAACGTAATTTCTATTACCGATGGCCAGATCTTCCTGACGTCAGATTTGTTTAACTCAGGGGTTCGTCCTGCAATTAACGTTGGTATTTCAGTATCACGTGTGGGTGGTGCGGCTCAGATTAAAGCAATGAAGAAGGTTGCAGGGACATTGAAACTTGACCAGGCACAGTTCCGTGAACTGGAGGCTTTTGCCAAGTTCGGATCTGATCTTGATCCTGCGACTCTTAGTGTGATCGAGAAAGGTAAGCGTAACGTGGAAATTCTTAAGCAGGCACAAAACGATCCGTATCCTGTTGAAAAACAGATTGCGATCATCTTTGCAGGTTCTAAAAACCTACTTAGGGATGTGCCGGTTGACAGGATTAGGGAATTTGAAAAAGATTATTTAGGATATCTTGATGCCAAGCACAGAGATGTTCTTGATACTCTAAAAGCAGGAAAACTAACCGATGAGGTAACAGATACCCTTACTTCGGTAATTAAAGAACTTTCTGCTAAATATAAAAAAGAAGCATAATAAGTAGTGTCATTCCCGCGCAAGCGGGAATCCTATAGAATGAATAGATTCCCTCCTTTGAGGGCATGACATAAATAAATTTATGGCAAACTTAAAAGACCTTCGAAATAGAATAACCTCGGTTTCTTCAACCATGCAGATCACCAGTGCCATGAAAATGGTATCGGCTGCGAAGTTGAGTAAAGCTCAGGATGCGATTACGCAAATGAGGCCTTATGCCGAAAAGCTTACCGAATTGCTACAGAGCCTTAGTGCTACTTTAACAGATGACCAAAGCAGTAAGTATGCAGAGCAGCGTGAGGTGAATAACGTCCTTATTGTAGCTATATCTTCGAACAGAGGGTTAGCAGGTGCTTTTAATACTAATATTATCAAAGCCGTAAAATACGTTTCTCAGAACCAATATTCCGGGAAAAATGTAGAGGTTATGACCATTGGAAAAAAGGCCAATGATATACTTTCCAAGACTTTTGACATCCATAAGAATATAAATGACATTTACGACGAGCTAACCTATGATAATGTAGCTGAAATTGCGGAAGGATTAATGCAGCAGTTCGTAGACGGGAAATTTGACAAGATCGTTCTTGTTTATAACCAGTTTGTGAACGCAGCTACACAGAAGGTACAACATGAGCAGTTTCTGCCGATAGTTCCGGTAGAAAGTGATGAGAATATTGTGCTTGATTATATTTATGAACCTTCAAAAATGGAGATCGTTCTTGAGTTGATTCCAAAGTCTTTGAAAATGCAGTTGTACAAAGCATTAAGCGACTCTTTCGCTTCTGAACACGGAGCAAGGATGACTGCGATGCACAAGGCAACGGATAATGCTACTGAATTAAGAGACGATCTGAAGTTATCTTACAACAAAGCAAGACAGGCTTCTATTACAAACGAAATACTCGAGATTGTTGGTGGTGCCGAAGCTTTGAATAACTAGGGAAATCAATAGCAGTAGTCTTAAGACTAAAATAATATATACCTAAAAACCTCATACTCAGTATGGGGTTTTTTGTTTTCCGGCTCTTTTTCGGTTAATAGAGAACGTGGTACTAATTTTGTCTTTACATTTAAGAACTCTAATCCTCCAGCATGAAGACAGGTCTTTATTTTTTATTCGGAATTATTGCCGCAATGAGCTTTGCGAATTGTGCCAATGGTAAGCAACTTCAGGAAAAACCACCGTTAAATCTTCAGCAGACATATTATACAACCTGGGTTGGAGGCACTAAAGGAGCAGGTTCGGGATTAAATCTTTTTATTCCGGTGATTCCAGCTCAGGATGCTGAAATCGAGCTGGACAGCGTTTATTTCCGCGGAAAAAGTGCAGAATTGCAGACAAAACCTGAGGATGGTAATTTGTACATCGCTTATTTCAAAACTTCAGATAATTCCCGAAAAGCTCCGGACCTGGTAATGAGCTCAGATCCTAATGAGGAATATGGTAACCAGCCACCAGAGATCATTGGGAATTTTCCGTTTAACCTGGAACATAATGAAGCGGTAATTAGCTTCCGGAAAAATGGAAAAAGAGATTACTATAAGATCAATGTGGTAGAAAAGGACAACAATGGAGAGGTGAAAATAAAATATCCCGAAAATATTCAGCATTAATATAGCCTGTGTACCTTTGTCCAGGTAAATTTTAAGTAAAGAAATATTGGCGCTGTTCCAGAAGCTTTTTAAACAAACTGCCATTTACGGGATCGCAACGGTTGTTCCCAGGATGTTGTCCTTCCTATTGACTCCGTTGTTTGCCATCTATTTGCCTTCGCCAGAAGAGTTTGGAGAAGTTTCCATTGTATTTTCATGGATTATTTTATTTAATGTGCTGCTAGCTTATGGAATGGAAACGGCCTTTTTCAGGTTTTTTCATGATGATAAGCATAAACAGAGAGTTACAGCGACTTCTGCCATTTCTTTAATTGGATCTACCTCATTATTTCTCTTTCTTGCTTTCTTTACAAAAGATTACATTTCATCGGTAACCAATATTGCCTCTCATTATATTGCGTACGTCATCTTAATCCTGGCCTTGGATGCGTTGGTGGTTATTCCGTTTTCCTGGTTAAGGGCAACAGAAAGGCCAATGGTTTATGCAGCCATAAAAGTGGGTAATGTTGCTGTAAACCTTGGATTCAACATTTTCTTCCTGGTTTTCCTGCCCAATCTGGCAGAGGAAAACACCTTATTCAAATTAATTTATCAACCCGGTTTTGAGATAGCTTATATCTTTATTGCCAATCTTATTGCCAGTGCCCTCACTCTTCTGGCTGTCTCACCATTTTATTTGAAACTAAAATACCGTTTTGATACTGATTTGTGGAAAAATATGATCTCCTACGGTACCCCTATTCTTATTGCTGGAATTGGTTTTGCTGTGAATGAAGCTTTTGATAAGATTCTTTTAGGTCGGTTACTGCCCGAGGATATTGCAAAATCCGAAGTGGGGGCTTATTCTGCATGTTATCGCCTGGCGCTCTTTATGACCCTTTTTGCAACTGCATTCAGAATGGGAATTGAACCTTTCTTTTTCAGTTATGCCAAAGAAGATAATGCGCAAAATACCTATGCATTGATCACCAAATATTTCGTGATCTTTGGTGCTATTATTCTGGTGGTGATTACCGTTTTTGCAGATCTCCTAAAACTGTTCATTATACCTAATGCTGCATATTGGGAGGCAATGACTGTAGTACCTATCATTTTACTGGCAAACCTGTTCCTTGGGATCTATCACAACCTGTCTGTTTGGTATAAGGTCAGTGACCGTACGCGTTTTGCGGGGTATATCTCTGTTTTTGGTGCTGTGGTTACCCTGGCGCTCAACTTCTGGCTTATCCCGCAATACAGTTACATGGGATCTGCCGTAGCCACCCTGGCCGCTTATGGTAGTATGATGTTGCTTTCGTATTACTTCGGAAGAAAATATTATCCGGTGCCGTACGATCTAAGGAAGATAGGAGGGTATTTATTTCTTTCCGTAGGTTTTTCCGCACTCTATTTCTATGTTTTTAGAAATAATTATTACATCGGGAGTATATTAATTCTTATCTTTTTTGCCACTATTTATATAACCGAAAAAGATCAGTTAAAGCAGATACTCCATAGAAGATAAAGCTTGAAATAAGAAGAAATTAGATAAACAATGAACGTTAAAATAATCAATAAATCTCAACACGAATTACCGTCTTATGCTACAGGTTCTTCCGCCGGAATGGATTTACGGGCAAATCTTACCGAGCCGGTGACTTTAGCTCCTTTGGCACGAACTATAGTGAAAACAGGATTGTTCATAGAGCTTCCGGTTGGTTATGAGGCTCAGGTGCGTCCCAGGAGCGGACTGGCTGCTAAAAAAGGAATAACAGTACTCAATGCACCGGGCACCATAGATGCCGATTACAGGGGCGAGATAGGAGTGATTTTGGTAAATCTTTCTAATGAACCTTTTACTATAGAAAACGGCGAGCGTGTCGCCCAAATGGTCATTGCTCGTCATGAGCATATTTTTTGGCAGGAAGTCGATACTCTTGAGAAAAGTGATCGTGGAGCAGGAGGTTTCGGTAGTACCGGGAGTAAATGAGTTTGCAGTACTCAGAATTCAGTAGGCAGAATTTTTAGTGATCGTTTATCAGCTATTGCCAGTCTCCAAATAAATGTGATCAGGAGAGTCAGCTTTAAAAAAAAATAATTAATAAATAAAAAGAAAGTGAGATCTGGTTTAATGTTTAAGATCTCACATCTAAAGTTTAAAATCTAAAAAAATGAAAATCATAGTACCCATGGCGGGTCGCGGTTCGCGTCTTCGGCCACATACCTTAACAGTTCCAAAACCATTAATCCCAATTGCAGGAAAACCTATTGTTCATCGCCTGGTAGAGGATATAGCAAAAGTTCTGGATGAGAAGATTGATGAAATTGCATTTGTGATTGGAGCGGACTTTGGGGAAAAAGTTGAAACAGATCTTAAAAATATAGCCGAATCTTTAGGAGCAAAAGGCACTATATATTATCAGGATAAGCCCCTGGGAACAGGCCACGCAATAATGTGTGCCAAAGAATCCCTTCAGGGACCTGCAGTGATCGCTTATGCCGATACACTTTTTAAAGCCGATTTCACGTTAGACAAGGACGCCGATGCGGTGATTTGGGTGAAACAGGTAGAAAATCCCAGTGCTTTTGGGGTAGTGCAATTGAACGAAAAACGTGAGATTGTCGATCTGGTGGAGAAACCTGAAAAATTTGTGTCAGACCTTGCAGTAATAGGAATATATTATTTTAAGGATGTTGCCGTGTTAAAGGATGAACTTCAAACCGTACTGGACAAAAACATCATACGTGGCGGTGAATACCAGATCAATGACGGGATTGAAGCCATGAAAGCTAAAGGAATGCGATTTGTTCCCGGAAAAGTGGATGAGTGGATGGACTGCGGAAATAAAAATGTGACGGTCGAAACCAACAGCAGGATTCTGAATTTTCTACAGGAGGATGGGGAGAAACTCGTTTCTGAAGATGTGAAGATGGAAAATTCCGAGATCATTGAACCCTGTTACATTGGTGAGAACGTGGTGCTGAAAAATGCCAAAATAGGACCAAATGTTTCTATTGGGAATGGCACCAAAGTAACGAATGCAAGTATTGAAAACAGTCTTATTCAGACTTTTGCTGAAGTTAAAAATGCTCAGCTTAAAAATGCCATGATTGGGAATTTTGCTCGTTTTGATGGTGAATTCCAGGAAATAAGTATCGGAGATTATTCCGTGCTTGAATAATTTCCCGTGTTTTTCCGGGGCTTGTGAAAAGGAGATATGAGAACATATTTGAAAATAGCATTTTCGCTTACACTGCTGTTTTTTTCTGCGGATGTTAATTCGCAGGAGGAACAAAAAGTGATTCAGATAGAATCTCAGGATGATCTTGGAAATGTAGATGATGCATTTCAGGAGAATTTCTTTGAAGCCCTGAAGCAAAAAGCCATTGAAAACCATGAAAAGGCCGTCGACGCTCTCATAAAATGTCTTGCAATAGATGCAACCAATGCTGCGGTTTTTCTCGAGTTGGGAAAGAATTACAATGCTTTGGAGGAATATGAGGAAGCAAGAACCTATTTAGAGAAAGCCAGAGCAGCCGAACCTGAAAATGAAGCTGTTCTGGCTGAATTATACCAGACTTATTTCCTGAACAATCAATTTCAAGAAGCCCTGCCGGTGGTGGAAAAGCTGGCTGCCGTAAACGAGGGGTTTTCGGAAGATTTAGCCAATTTGTATGTGATCAATCAAAAATACGATGATGCATTAAAATTGCTGAATAAACTGGATGAGGAATGGGGAAACAGCAGTTACCGAAATATGCTGCGCAACCAGATCTACGCTAAAACCGGGAACATAGATGCGCATATCCAGGACCTGGAAAGAAAAATAAAGGAGAATCCGAAGCAGGAACAAAATTACCTGAACCTTATCTTCGTATACAGTGAAGAAGGGAATACAGACAAAGCTTTTGAAGTGGCGAAAGAACTTCAGGAAATAAATCCGGCTTCAGAGCTGGTGCACCTTGCACTTTATAAATTTCATCTTACCGATGAAGAATCAGAAAAAGCAGTGAATTCCATGAAGATCATCTTCCGAAGTGAAGAGATAGATAAGGAAACAAAATTTAAGGTGCTGAATGATTTTTTAATCTATGTTTCTCAAAATCCGGAATTGGAAGGAGATTTGATAGAGGTTGTGAAGATATTTTCTGAAGAGGATGAGAATTCAGAATTGTATGGGAAACTGGGAATTTTTTACCTCGAAATAAATAATAAAGTACAGGCCCTAAATTTCTTCGAACTGGCCCTGGCGGGGGAAATTAGAGATTTTGATCTCCTTAGAAATACTTTATTGCTTCAATTAGAGTTAAGGAGATCACAGGAGGCGAAGCAATTGAGCGAACGCGCGCTGGAAAACTTCCCTGCACAGCCACTTTTATACCTGCTGAACGGGACTGCGCTTAACCAGTTGGCAGAATATACAGAGGCAGTGGAAATGCTTACATTTGGCCTGGATTACCTCATAGATGACCGCCAAATGGAATTAGAATTTTACAGGCAATTGGAAATCACTTTTTCGGGATTACAGAACGAAGCCAAAGCTTCGGAATTCCGGAAAAAGGCAACAGAATTAGAAAAGGAAACTATTGATGAATAAAATAAAATTTACTGTTTTACTGCTTACCCTGGTCATACTTTCTTCCTGCGGAAGCGGAAGAACCGCTAAAATGGGTACTGCACCTGCTGAAGATGCTGCCGTAGCGGCTGTGATTAAAAATCATTACGAAAATGAAGCCGATTTTGAAACGGTTCAGGGAAAATTAAGGGTTCAGTTTCAAAATGAATCTCAAAACCAGACGGTAACTGTTACCTATCGTATCAAAAAGGATGAGACAATTTGGATGAGCGCCCAGTTAATGGGTTTTCCTCTTGCCAAAGTAATGATCACGCCCAACAGCGTACAATTCTATGAAAAGATTTCCGGAAATTATTTTGACGGAGATTTCAGCCTTTTGAGTGACCTGTTGGGAACTCCGCTGGATTTTGATAAAGTGCAGAATCTTTTGATAGGGCAGACCATTTATGATCTTAGGGAAGAAAAATACAAGCTTACCGAATCCTCGAGAGGATATCAACTGGCACCTTCCCGTGAAGACAGGATTAAGAAACTGTTTCTGCTGGATGGCGGAAATTATAAAGCCCTTGCACAGCAAATCACCCAGGAAGGGGCGAGCCGTGGTGTGACGGTGACATATCCATCCTATCATACGGTGAATCAGCGAATTTTTCCAAAAGAAATCAAGATCGTGGCGAACGAAGGAGCTTCAAATACTCAAATAGATATGCAGTTTCGATCTGTAGAATTTAATGCACCGGTTTCTTTTCCTTTTTCCATTCCTTCAGGTTCTGATGAAATTATTATAGAATAAATATGAAAAGTCTCTTTTTCAAAGGTCTCTTTATTGTATTTCTCCTTTTCAGTTTCAGTGTTTCTGCACAGTCCGATAAACGACAGGAACTGGAGAACCGGCGAGTTCAGCTTCAGCAGGAGATAAAAAGGATCAGTGATTTACGTACCTCCAACCTTCGGAAGGAAAAATCTATTCTTACAGAAGTGGAAGATCTTGACCAGCAGATCCGGTCTACAGAAAACCTGATTAGGGTAACCAATCAGCAGGCTAATTTATTGACGCGGGAGATGGATGCCAACCAGCGAAAAATAGGAGAACTGCGGGAAGAACTTAAAAAACTGAAAGAAGATTACGCCCGGATGGTGCAAAAATCCTACAAGAGTAAATCTCAACAGAGCCGCATCATGTTCCTTTTATCTGCCGAAAGCTTTTTGCAGGCCTATAAACGGCTACAATATATGAAGCAGTACACGAACTATAGAAAACAGCAGGGAGAGGAAATAAAGACACGTACGGCCCAATTACAAAGCCTTAACGAAAGTCTGGCAGAACAAAAGAAGGAAAAAGATCGTTTGGTAGCCGAAAATCGGAAAACCCGTGCAAGACTGGCGGAGAATAAAACGTCTCAGCAGACCTTAATAGCTTCCATTCGAAAAAAAGAAGGTCAGTTTGCTGCCGAATTGAATAAAAAGCAGCAGGAAATAAATTCCATTGATAGAGAGATTGAACGGATCATCGCAGAGGCTATTGCCAGGAATAACCGTGAAAGCGGCAGTGGTTCTACTTCCAGGGAGATCTTTGAATTAACACCTGCAGCAAGAGCCCTGGCTGCAAATTTCGAAAGCAACAAAGGGAAATTGCCATGGCCGGTTCGTTCTGGGATTGTCTCCATGCATTTTGGGGAACAGCGCCACCCTGTAGTTACCACAACAACCATCAACAGTAACGGAATTCGTATTGATACCGAAAAATCGGGTAAAGCCAAAGCTATTTTTGCCGGTACGGTGAGTGAGGTTCAGGCAGTAAAAGGAGCTAACAAGGCAGTTATGGTTCGGCATGGAGATTATATTTCGATCTACAACAACCTTGATAAGATCTTTGTAAAAAGGGGGGATGATGTCTCTATTGGACAGGATTTGGGCGAAGTTGCCACCAGCAATTCCTCCGGAAAAACAACCCTTCACTTTTTACTATACAAGAACAACCAGAAGCTGGATCCTGAACATTGGATCTTAAAAAGATAAATCTGAGGTAAATTCCCCTGGTTTAATCCTTAAAAAGGGCTTTGAGTTCGGTGGCTTCTGTAGGTTTCATTTTACCTGCAAGGACGAGGCTTAATTGTTTTCTTCTAAGCGCAGCGGCAAAACGTTCCTTTTCAAGCTCAGATTCAGGGTTTAGTGGTGGAATTTGAACCGGGGCTCCGGTTTCATCTACAGCTACGAAGGTGTAAATAGCCTCATTGGCTTTGCTTCTTCTGCCGCTTTCCCGATCTTCAACCCAAACATCAATAAAGATTTCCATGGAGGAGTTAAAGGCGCGTGAAACCGCAGCTTCTACAGTTACCACACTTCCCAATGGAATCGCTTTGTTGAAAGCTACATGATTTACAGATGCAGTAACCACAATCCTTCGACTGTGACGTCTTGCAGCAATACTGGCAGCCCTGTCCATCCTGGCGAGCAATTCTCCGCCAAAAAGATTATTTAAAGGATTTGTTTCGCTAGGAAGTACTAAGTCTGTCAATGTAGTCCTTGATTCACTTGGAGTTTTTGCGTCCATTTAAGCTGATTTTTTGCGCAAAGGTAAGGTGGAATCACAATTTTTCCTCGTTAAAGGAATAATAAATTACTATTCCTATAAAAGGCAATGCAGTAAAATAACTATGAAAAAGTAAGATTAAAGTTCCTGAACAAGTAACCAGGCTCCGGAATTGGAGGTTCTTTTCACGGCATTTAATGCATTGATAGCATCTCTGCGCCCTTCATGGCTGCTGTAAACTACCTGGAATAATCCGTATTTATTGGCTCCAATCTGGCGGGCTTTATAACCTTCCTGTTTCAGCTCCTGCACCTTTTTTTCTGCATTCTCTTCAAGCCTGAAGGCCCCGGCCACAATGTGGTAGTTTCCGGTTTGTTTGGCTACTTTAAAAGTAACGGCAGGTAAAGGATTGTCAATAACAAATGTAGCTTGCTGAATTTGATCTTCCAGCTGGCTGGCAGCTTTTTGCTGTTCAGCAACATTGTGTTCAGTAACCTGGTCGCTGTAAATGTTGAGTCCGGCAAATCCGCTTAAGCCCAGAGCAACAAGCCCAACTGCTGCATATTGCAGGTAAGAATTTCTTCGGGATCTCCTTTCGGGAGTGAAAGCAATAGGGGCTTTTTCTTCGATCTCTTCCACCTGCTTTTTGTAGCTTTCCCTAAGGATCTTTTCAGAAGCAAAAGAGCTCAATCCAAAAGCTTCTTTTAAATAGTTAGTCTGGGCAGCAGGTTCAAACTGGATCTTATCTTCTTCAGTCAAAGTGAAGGATCCAATATGCTGAAAGTTAACCATCTTGTTCTTTTCCAGTACATTTTGAAGGTCCTGAACGAAATAATTCAGTTTTTCAATGGCAAGATCATATGAAATGTTTTCTACCTCAGCAATGTGATTTGCAAGCAAACCATCATTTTTAACCAGTTGCCGGTTAAAAGAAACAGTTTTTTGAGGTGGATAGAATTCATTTGTAGAAGCGTAAATACGCGCAGGCTGACGTTGTGTGATAAAAGCACCAAATCCCGGGAGGATTACACATTCGTACCTGTAGAGTAAATCGTTTATGTAAGTTGCTATTGCCATTACCAGCAAATGTAGAACATTTTCTTTTTGGAAAAAATAACCGGTACAATTTTTATTAACAAATAATTATTTTTCTTTTATTGCAATAAAACCCCGATGTTAGGTTCTGGTTTACAATATCTTATGTCGTTGCAGCATGTTCTTAATCTTGGGGATGCCATGGCTAAAAAACTGACCCGTCATGCTGGTTCGGCAGAGGCTGTTTTTAAAGAAAAAAGACGAATCTTCTGAAGATAGACGGAGTAGGTAATTTCAAGATTGATGGCCTTGGTGATCCCGTACATTTTAGGGAAGCGGAAAAAGACTTACATTTTATTCAGCAGCATATAAAATGCCTGAGTTACGCAGATGAAGATTATCCTGAAAAACTGAAGCATTGTTTTGATGGCCCCATTCCTCTGTTTCAACGGGGAAAGATAGATCTCCATAGAAAGAAGATCATTAGTATTGTAGGTACGAGAAATGCAACCTCCCATGGAATTGATTTCTGTGAACAGTTCACTGAGCAATTGGCGCCATTGGATCCTGTGATCATCTCCGGATGTGCCTACGGAATAGATATCACCGCCCAACGGGCAGCGATTAGCCATAATCTACAGACAGTTGGCTGCCTTGCGCATGGGTTAAATCAGATTTACCTGAAAGTCCATTTCAAGTACATGAAAGGTGTAGAGGAAAACGGCGGATTTCTTACAGATTTCTGAAGTATAGAGGCTTTTGATCGCAAAAATTTCTTAAAACGCAACCGCATCATCGCGGGCTTAAGTGAAGCGACCGTGGTGATTGAAAGTGCCGAAAAAGGAGGTTCCCTGGTCACTGCCGATATTGCTAATTCGTATGACAGGGAAGTTTTTGCAGTTCCCGGAAGGCCGGGAGATTCTCAAAGCAGGGGCTGTAATGAGCTGATCAAACGCCGGCAGGCACAGGTGCTTACCAGTGCAGCCGATCTCATTTACATGCTAAACTGGCAACCGGAAGGGAAGGTGAATGCAGTCCGGAAACAACTTTTTGTTGAACTGGAGGATGATGAAAAGGCTCTGTTCAAATTCCTGCAGGGAAATGAAAAAGAACAACTTGATTTAATTGCCCTAAAATGCAACATTCCCACTTTTAAAGCGGCAACTTTGTTGCTGAACATGGAATTAAAAGGAGTGATAAAGCCTTTGCCGGGAAAGCTTTTTGAAGCGATTTAGTTTTTTATTTAAGCAGGTTTATTTTTTACAAATGAACAGGACAAATTTAAAACATTAGACGTTAAGGCCTTTAAAATAAAGGATTTAACTCCTGACTTTCAGACAGCTTCTTTTTAAATTAGTACCCCAATTTCTGCCGCACTCGTTCCAGCACTTGATCGGCTGTTATTCTTGCTTTTCCGGCTCCCACTGCTAGTGCTTCTTCTATTTTTTCGGGATTTTGCATGTAAAAATGGTATTTTTCACGCTCTTCTCCGTATTTTGAGATAATCAGGTCATATAGAGCCTGTTTTGCATGTCCGTATCCGTAACCTCCCGAAGTATAATTATTTCTCATTTCAGCCGTCTGCTCTTTTGTGGCTAAAAGTTTATAGATGTTGAAAACATTATCTGTTTCGGGATCTTTCGGTTCTTCTAGCGGAGTACTATCTGTCTGTATACCCATGATCTCCTTCCGAAGTTTTTTATCGGTTAAAAAGAGGTTGATAATGTTGCCTTTTGATTTGCTCATTTTCGCCCCATCTGTCCCGGGAACATACATGGTTTGCTCAGCTACTTTGGCATCGGGCATTACAAAAGTTTCTCCCATTTTGGCATGGAAACGAGCAGCCACATCACGGGTCATTTCTATATGTTGCAACTGGTCTTTTCCTACCGGAACAATTTCGGCATCATAAAGCAGGATATCTGCAGCCATCAACATAGGATACGTGAATAATCCGGAATTCACATCTTCCAGTCGGTCGGCTTTGTCTTTAAAAGAATGGGCAAGAGTAAGCCGCTGATATGGGAAAAAGCAGCTTAAGTACCAGGAAAGTTCAGCCACCTGCGGAATATCACTTTGCCGGTAAAAAACCGTTTTTTCAATGTCCAGTCCAAAAGCCAGCCAGGTCGCAGCGGTAGAATACGTATTTTGACGCAGGATTTCGGCATCCTTAATTTGGGTTAAAGAATGCAGATTTGCGATAAACAGGAAAGATTCATTATTAGGATCGTTCGCCAATTCTATTGCGGGAATAATAGCCCCAAGGAGGTTTCCAAGGTGTGGGGTTCCGGTGCTTTGTACGCCTGTAAGTATTCTGGACATTGCCTTTTTTATTTTTTTACAAAGGTACTTTTTTTAAAGAATTCCCTCAATGCAATTCCTTATTTTTGGTGCCTATGGGAATATTACGATCGTTTCTTTTACTGTTATGGCGCATCTGGTTTTACATTTTAATGGCTATTCCCATTATAGTAATGTTACCTGTTTTAGTCATCTCCTCATCCCGGGAGAAGTGGTACCCTGCATTTTTTTGGCAGGCCAGGATCTGGGCAGGCTTTATTCTTTTGGGAATGGGTTTTCTTCCGAAGATCATAAAAGGTCAGAAGCTAAAGAAGGGGAAGAGTTATATGCTGGTGGCCAATCATACTTCGATGACAGATATTATGCTCATGCTGGTTGTCATGAAAAATCCGTTTGTATTTGTGGGAAAAAAAGAACTGGCCAGGATTCCGCTCTTCGGATATTTTTATAAACGTACCTGTATACTTGTTGATAGAGGTAGCCAAAGGAGCCGGAAAGAAGTTTTCGACCGCGCACAGAAACGACTGAGTGAAGGGACCAGTATTTGTATTTTTCCTGAAGGCGGAGTACCCGATGATCGCTCTTTAGTACTCGATACTTTTAAGGACGGTGCTTTCCGGCTTGCTATAGACCATCAAATCTCCATTGTTCCAATTGTTTTCCACGATAACAAAAAGCGGTTTTCCTATAAATTCTTTTCCGGAAGTCCAGGTAAAATGCGGGTGAAATTCCTTTCTTTTATCCCAACAGCCGGAAAGAGCCAGGCAGATAAAAAAGAACTGCGTGAAGAAACGAGAGCTGTGATTCTGGAGGAATTAACCAATCCAACTGTAAAATAGGTTATATCCCCTCCTAAATCTTCCCCAAAGGGGAGGACTCCAAAAGTATTGCCATAAGATATATTTCCCCTATTATAAGAGATTTCCCTGTTCCCAACTTTTTTACTCCCTTCGCTCCGGGAAGGCTTAGGGATGGGATGAAGGGCTGGGAATATGGGATCTTAAAATTCAAAGCTAAATCCTGAATAGATCCCAAGGTAGTAAGGCTGTGCTTCACCCGAAGCTCCGCTAAAGGTATTGATCTGGTACTTAAACATTGGTTCCACATTCAGTTTGAACTGTTTGGTGAGGTTGTAATCCACACCCAATCCAATGTTGGTGCTAAAACTCACATTATTCAGGTTATTCGCCTCTCCGAGATCTGTGGATAAACTTCCGGAATTCACAGAAATCATATTTTCATCAAGAAATAAAGTACTCGCCCCTCCAATAATATTCACTTCAAATTTGTGGTCAATCAGTTTATATTCTAGTTCTACAGGAACTTCCAGGTAGCCTAATTTCTGGTTTAGTAAACCTGTGGCAAGATTTCCGAAAGAAGCTTTATTTGCTGTAGTAGGTATTGCGTCACCTTTTGTTCTGGAAGAGGATTGTATCACCGTATTTTCAATATTTCCACGATCCCGGTAATTAATGCTGCTCACAGCCGCAGGGTTCACCACCGAATGGTACGCAATATCATTAGTGTTGTAACTCATGGAAACCTTGTTGATCCCCGAGCGTACCTTCAAATTTTCAGAAAAGGCGTACGCAATGTTAATTCCGTAGGAATAGGTGACTTCCCCTTTGCTGCTGTTCCCGTCGAACTGAGCGTCCAGAAAATTCCCCTTTCCGAAATTTCCGTAATAAATAGGTGCGGCATGGGTTTTTACTTCGATTCTCTTATCAAAGGAATTGGCAATTTCTTCTTCTTTTGGAATGTTGTTCAAATCTTCCAGAATAGATTTTCCTTCTGAAATTTCCGGAGTATTTTTTTCTTCTTCAGTAGTGAAATTTGTAGAAACCGAATTTCCCAATCCGGTAAGGGAAGAGATCGATTTCTTAATTCCTGAAAGACTTATGGCAGAAATTTCTGAAACTTCTTTTTTCTGCTTTTGACTCGGGATACTGACAATAGTTTTATCAACTACTTTTTCCACAACCTCTGAAAGAGCTTCCTCTTCTGAAGTATTTGTGGCTGCTATGGAAATTTCGGTTGGTAAAATAATTTCCTTTTCTTTATCCAGTATCTGTTCTTCACCTGATACCACCTGATTTTGTTGTGGCTGAAGGATCCAGTCCCCAATAAGGAGCAGCAAACTTATAATTGCGGCAACTCCGGCAATTCTTGACCATAGTGGCCTTACGGCAGATTTCTGCCGTTCTTTTTCCTGCAGTTTTGCAGAAATAGATTTCCAGACAGCTTCTCTTGGAGTAGCTTCAAGATCCCGGAATTTCTCCTGATACAATCTATCTATGTTCTTTCTTTCTTTCATCTTTACACGGACCGGGCAATAGATTCTATTTGGGCGGCTTCAATTTTTTCTTTTAATATAATTCTGGCCCGTGCCAGATTTGACTTGGAGGTTCCTGTTGATATTTTCAATAAGTCGGAGATTTCCTTATGAGAAAATCCGTCTAAGGCGTAGAGGTTGAAAACCTGCCGGTATCTTTCCGGCAAATCCTGGATAATCTTCAGAAGAAAATCTACAGAAATCTTTTCATCATCAATTTCAATTTCCGGTTCTTTGAACTGATCATCCCGGACGATCTCAAAAACGGCTTGTTTTCTATATTTCTGAAGTGCTGTATTAATGGTAATCCGTTTCATCCAGCCTTCAAAAGAACCTTTATTTTGATACTGTGATATTTTATCGAAAATCATCATAAATGCATCCTGCAAATTATCTTCGGCTTGCTGGTAATTAGAAGAATATTTGAGGCATACTGGAAATAACTTGTGGGCATACAACCTGTAAAGCTGTTCCTGAGCCTTGATATCCTGCTTTTGGCATTTACGTATGAGTTTTTTTATTCCCAAGTTTTTCTGATTTTTTAAACTTCATTTTCTGAAGCAACCGGTTCTACAGGAACTTTTATAGTAAGAAACAAAGGTTCTCCCTCTTCATCCTGGCCTCTCCAGAAGTTAAATATATAAAAATCATTTGTTTCGGGGGTGAAACTGAAGCTGGTTTCAGCAGTTAAACCTTCTTCTTCGTTACAGGATGGATCATTGGGGGAGAAGGAGTTGGCCACGCCAATATAAATCTCATTTTCGTCTATCTCGTAATCCATTCCGTCGAATTCATGGCAACGGGTGGGAGGGCTGTATCTCACTTTAATAGTATATTCCTGCCCGGCGGTAAAAGTTTTGGGAAACTCAGCAGAAATTACAGGAACAAAAATGCGTAGAAAAGAATCGGCAGAATCATCATCCTGGCTGCAACCAGATAAGGCAGCAAAAGCCATAAAAAGCAGTAAAAATTTTTTCATCGCAGGTTTTTCAGGTTAGAGGGGGTCTATTGAACAGATACAAATAACTCCCAAAGGTTGCGCTGAAAACAAAAAAAAATCCCGTTTCCGGGATTTTTAATTTATGCTTTTGCAATTTTGATGGCTTCCTTGATTTTTGTCTCAAGTTCATCCATAAGATCGGGATTATCTTTAAGCAGTATTTTTACTGCATCACGACCCTGACCAAGTTTTGTGTCCTCATAGCTAAACCATGAGCCACTCTTTTTGATGATCTCATAATCAACTCCAACATCAATGATTTCACCAATTTTGGAAATACCTTCACCATACATAATGTCGAATTCGGCAGTTTTAAATGGCGGAGCCACTTTATTCTTGACCACTTTCACACGGGTTTTGTTCCCCTGTACCTCACTATTGCTGTCTTTGATTTGGGTAGATCTTCTAATATCCAGTCTAATGGAAGCGTAGAATTTAAGAGCATTACCACCGGTAGTAGTTTCAGGATTTCCAAACATAACCCCAATCTTCTCCCTTAACTGGTTAATGAAGATGACAGTACAATTGGTTTTGCTAATGGATGCGGTAAGCTTTCGCAGTGCCTGAGACATTAAACGGGCATGTAATCCCATTTTTGAATCTCCCATTTCTCCTTCTATCTCACTCTTAGGAGTCAAAGCGGCAACAGAATCGATCACGATAATATCAATCGCACCGGAGCGGATGAGATTATCGGTGATTTCAAGAGCCTGCTCTCCGTTATCGGGTTGTGATATGATTAAATTTTCAAGGTCTATTCCTAATTTTTCGGCATAGAAACGATCAAAAGCATGTTCTGCATCTATAAATGCTGCGATACCTCCTGCTTTTTGCGCTTCTGCAATGGCGTGTAATGTAAGGGTGGTTTTACCCGAAGATTCCGGCCCGTAAATTTCGATCACTCTTCCGCGGGGATAACCGCCAACTCCAAGTGCCAGGTCCAATCCTAAAGACCCGCTGGGAATGGCATCCACATCTACTACAGCCTGGTCGCTCATCTTCATCACGGTGCCTTTTCCGTAGGTCTTGTCCATCTTGTCTAGCGTGAGCTTCAAGGCTTTAAGCTTTGCTTCTTTTTCTTTATCGTTACTCATGTCGGTCTACTTATTACTTAAAATACAGCTGCTAAATTACTATAAGTTTTGATGCATGACAATTTTATGACGCAACCTTTTACAGTTTTCTGCATCTATAGAGTGAAAGCAAACATAAGAACTATATGAAGTTTCTTAGAAGAAATATTATTTTAAACAGTACAGGCTGTTCTACAGTGGTCAATTTATGCTGTAGCTGCCGAGTGGACGGAGGCTAGCGTTATTCCTATTTTAAGATGAAAATTAAAATATTAATAACGAATTAGCCGTTCGAAAAAAAATGCCCTGGTAAATCATCAGGGCATTTTTTCATTAAGTTGGTTTTTAATTCTAATACATTAGATTTTAAAGTTAATTTGAAATTGTAATAGATCTCTGATGTTTCATGGTATGTGAAATTAATTCTGGTTCTTAGTTCTTGCAGCCCAGCGGTACTGACTCTTTACCGGACAATTATGATTAAAATGATATCTTTGCAAAAAATTCTTTAATTCTTAAAACATTAGTATAGCATGCAACTGTACAATAAATTAAGCGCTAAAGAAAGAGCAGCCCTTTTGGAGGAAGCCGGCGAAGACCGGTTAACGCTCTCTTTCTACCAGTACGCTAAAATTGGTAACCCCGAACTTTTCAGGAATCATTTATTTATCGCGTGGGACCAGATGGAGGTTCTGGGCCGCATTTATGTTGCCCATGAAGGGATCAACGCCCAGCTTTCTGTACCTGCAAAGAAATTTCCGGAGTTTAAAAAATTTTTAGACGGAATTAATTTTCTGAAAGATGTTCGTCTCAACATCGCGATCGAACACGATTTAAAATCATTCCTTAAACTGAAGGTGAAAGTCCGCGACAAAATTGTTGCCGACGGACTAAATGACTCGACCTTTGACGTCACCAATAAAGGGGTGCACGTGGATGCGCTGAAGTTTAATGAACTGCTGGAAGATCCCGATACCATCCTGGTGGATATGAGAAACCACTATGAAAGCGAAATAGGGCACTTTAAAGGAGCAATCACCCCCGACGTGGATACCTTTAGGGATTCTCTCGATATCATTGAAGAAGATCTCAAAGACCAGAAAGAGGACAAAAAGCTGGTGATGTATTGTACCGGCGGAATACGCTGTGAAAAAGCCAGTGCCTACTATAAACACAAAGGTTTTAAAAATGTTTTTCAGCTGGAGGGAGGTATCATTGAATATGCACGCCAGGTAGAAAACCTGAAACTGGAAAATAAATTCCAGGGGAAAAACTTCGTTTTTGACCACCGCAGGGGAGAACGTATTAGTGATGATATTATCTCAAATTGCCACCAGTGCGGGAAACCTTGCGACACTCATGTGAACTGTGCCAATGAAGCCTGCCACCTGCTGTTCATCCAGTGTGAGGAATGTGCGGCAAAAATGGATGATTGCTGTTCAGATAAATGTCAGGAAATAAATGCCCTGCCTTACGAAGAGCAA
>JACLAD010006341.1_pt1 | contig 27354 bp, 13 predicted proteins | sample 8027901 | NCBI WGS metagenome assembly JACLAD01 (sample SAMN15725071, study PRJNA655200) | protist metagenome | isolation source: fluorescence activated cell sorting (FACS) single amplified genomes of... | place: Spain: Blaines Bay Microbial Observatory, Mediterranean Sea | collected 2016-07-05 | reverse complement strand
ACAAAAGTGGATGCCATTAAAGGTCATCGGTTTCTCAAGACGCCACCAGTACTGGCGCTGCATTTGAAACGCTTCATATTCGACTGGAATGTCGAACGACGTATCAAGTTACAAGAGAGCATGCCCATTCCATGCAGCATTGATCTTGGCGATTTGTCTGGATTACCCAAGCTGTTGCCGCAAGATTCAGAGAGGGGGCCTATTGACGACGACGACGACTCGTTCACGGATTCGCTGTCACGTGATCTCACTTGCTTTGGTCAACTTGACCAAGACCGTGTATATGAAATCAGCGCCATCCTGGTTCATAGCGGTAGCGCCAACTCTGGACACTATTATGCAATCATTCGAACCAGTGAGGATGAATGGCACGAGTTTAACGATGCTCGAGTGCAACGTCTGAGCCATGACCAAGTCATAGTGATGATGTCCCCGGGGGGATTCCTCGCGGAAGGCGGCGCATACATGCTCTTGTACAACAAATGTGGGATGTATGCACGGGATGTGGTCCCGCCTCAGCATCTCATCGACTGGGTCCAAAAAGACAACGAGATGCGGTGCAAATTACGCGACTCGATGATTATGGAGCAGAAACTCGCACGGATCACCGTTTCTGCAAGACTGGACTCTGACAACAAAAGCACTACTCTGGCCTTGTACAAGGAAAAGGTCACTATCATTGATGCAACCAACCTTGCGTACTCAAAATTGATCCCAAAAAATCTTCAAAGCGGGTATCCACTAGAACGGTGCAGACTGCGACGCTTAGGATCGGGGCCGCGTTTTCTAGGGGAACCGATGGAATATTCCACCAAAAACCTCTCCCAATTCACGGGCTATGATGAATTGGTTCTAGAGTTTATTCCCCAAGGTAGAGAAACGTTCCCACCATACCACAAAGATGACTTGCAGCTCGAGCTACACGAATGGGTTCGCGCCGAATCGAAATTCGAGTCTCTGCGAAAGTTTATCACCGTACCGGGCGGGCCCCATGGGACTCTTGCAGACATACAAACCGCGGTCTCAGAATGCACGCATGGCGTAGCATTTAAATTGGTACGGGCCCAACAACTTATTTCTGGCGAGAGGATATCGACCCGTGGCAAGGACTTGGAGCCATTGGATGATTTCCCTCCTCACACTTCATATGATGATTTGGGATTGGCTACGGGAGATGGCATCGTATATTGCCACGACGAGAATTTCCAAGACGCTCTTGCGAGCATGCAAGCAGCGGAAAAATTGCTCACCATCAACTTTAATGTTCTAGGCACCGTCAAGTATGAACACACCATTCGCGTCAGCAAGGACACGCTCTTGTCCACGCTAAAAGAAAAAATTGTCAACGTTGTCGCCCCCGGCGAGTCTCCCACCAAGTTTCATCTCAGGCGCACAGCAAAAGCGCCTCAACTAAAGCAAGAAGACCAATCTCTGTACCAGCTTGGCATTACCAATTTTGCAGTCATTTATATTGCCAAAGGCAAGGTCGTGCCTCAAGGCTATGTCATGATTAGAGTATCGGGCTTGGCACAAAAACCGTGCCCTCGCGTCGTGGTCAAAACCACCGCAACACTGCAACAACTTCGTTTGGTCATCGCCCGAAAGTTGGGACTACAAAACCCAGCATTGTTGCGTCTAAAAGACAAAAGCACTTTGCTTCGCGACGGGCGCACATTAAACATGGCTTTAAAGCGTCTAGTTGATGGTCGTACAGTACAAGCAGAGATTCTTCAAGCTGAGGTTAGCGAACAACCCGGAGAAGAGCAAGAGCAAGCCGGAGAAGAACAAGCCGGAGAAGAACAAGCCAGAGAGCAAGTACCCTTGGCCAGGGTACCTTCGCTAGACCTCGCATCCCTGCCACCGCCACAAGAACGGAAAACTTATCAAGATGAATTCATGGAAAAACACGAAGAATTTTCAGAGTCATGGCGGGAAGAGGCAACCAAGATGCTTCAAGTCAGCCCACAGAAACCACAGGAGCAAAAACAAGAACTAGCCTACTTTCCTGGGCAACGGGTCATGGCAAAAGCGCAACATTGGAAACGATTCTTTCAAGGAGTTGTTTTCTCGGTTCATCAAGAAAGTGGCACGTGCTCTATTGATTTTGATGACGGCGATCGCCTTGAAGCAGTGTCACCCAATAGGATTCGCATCATAGACCCGCCGTCCACCTTTCAAGATGTCCAAGAAATACAAGGCCTAGAAAACTTGACCGATCTGTGCCCCATTGACAAAAAGGAACGACGTCGTGAAAAGGAAGCAACGCGAGACTTTAGACTCCAGCTTTTGTTCGACCAACCAAATGAATCGCAGCCTCGTGCGCGATCATCACCAACAAGAACGCGGAAAAAGGCAGAAGGATTACGACGAATCAGCTCGGCAAAGACGAAGCCAAGTCTTGATCCCATTGCACAGTCAAGAATACCCCGTCTAAAGCCACTGAGTTGTACCAACACCAATATTGTCAACACGATGGGGAATAACAAACCCTCAGATACACTAACAAAAACAGCCCCATATGCGCATTCAGGAAGACGTTTGTTTGACCTTCGACACGAGGATGTAGCATGCACTACTAACAACCCGAAACAACAAGTACGGGTAAACCGTTTACCGTCATTACCTCCAAAGTAAGTCTTTACTAAAAGCAAGCCGCCGGTAGGCAGGCAGGCTGGCAATGAAGCCCCGACGCAGTCGTTCCCTTGGGAGGGGATGATGCAAAGTTTTAACCTAAGTTTAATTTGGAATTTGTAAAGAGACCCATCCATTTTGCCAATGATGATGATCAACCGTAAATGATGTATGTAAATAAACTCCACTATAGTGGAGTTGAAAGCAAAACGACAACTTGAGTGATATGAATCGCTTCAAGGTAATAGGAGGTGGTGGAATCCGTTGGTCGCGAGGTAAGTTTACGTGGAGTAAAGCTTCACACAATGGAATTCGTATTCGATGTGAAGGGCGTACAAGGGTGGAAGAATTTGAGAGTCAACTGAAAGATCACTTGGCAATTTGGTGTGATCAAGGTAAAAAAGCAGTATGGCTGGAGTTGGACGTGAATGAAATCGAACTTTCTAAAGTTGCCGTGAGTCATGGGTTTGAATTTCACCATGCGAAATATCGTAATGTTTCTTTGGTAAAGTGGCTCCCGCAAGATGTCCCGAACAAAGTTCCACCTTTTGGATTCCATCAAGTTGGAGTTGGCGCTCTTTGTTTGAACTCTGATAATGAGATTCTGCTGGTAAAGGAACGACATCGAAAAGTGGACCGATACAAAATGCCTGGTGGCCTTGTTGATCCGGGGGAAACACTTGCTCAAGGGGTAGTTCGCGAGGTCAAGGAAGAAACAGGAGTGGACGCTTCGTTTAAGTCTATCCTTGCATTCTGGCAACGTACGGTGGACGAGAATCTAAGTGATATCTATATGGTTTGTCGCTTATACGTACCAAAGGATGGAGTTTCTGAAGTGATAAAGCATGACCCGCATGAGATAGGTGAGTGCTGTTGGATGCCGCTGAGCGAGTACATGACCAAGGCAGAGCATCCAATGATTCGCAACGTAATCCGTAGAGCTTTTGGAAAAGACATACCTGTTGAAGCTCCTTTTGAACCGGGTGTGGAATTGGTCCCCACCAAGTTGCAAGTGAGTCCAACTGGTAGGGCGTTTGAGTCGTATTTTTGCGATGTTCATAGTAGTAGAGGTCGGTAGCAGATAGATAGATAGTATTACGGTTAAGCTTTTGTAAATCCCATACATATTGGGGACTCGAGAGAGGCGAATGCAAAAATGGCTTGGGGAATTGTAAAGAGCCCGTCGCCTGCAATCAATCCCGATGCCATAGCGATAAGGTCTGGGCTGACCCAGAAATATTTTACAAGAGAACCAATGGCCATATCGACAGCAAAAGCTGGTGGGATATAAAATGGAATAGCCATTGCCGATGGAATTGGGATGATGCAAAGTAAAATCGAGCGCACACGTCCTTTTGGCATGTAGTGTTCTGTCAAGTCTCTAGAAACGAGGATGACCAAAGTGGCAGCAAAAAAGTACCCGCAAATCTCGAGGCAGTGGTCTGGAAGAGCGCCAAACCCTTCCGTACCGAGGACGGCCATACTGCGGTAAATGGTTGCATACGGCGCAGGGTATGGACCATGTGGATCACCAACAGCAAATGGCCCCCAAAAGAGGACAAAAAATAGAACAGGGCCCATGATGACGCCAGTAAAGGTGCCGATAACTTGCGTCAACATCATTGCCATAGGAGAAGATTTTGTCAAGTACCCCGTCTTCATGTCTTGCATAAGAGTCGCTGCTTGACCCGTGCCTACCAGCGAAATACCGCATGCCGCCAAACCTGCAATAACTCCCACTGAACTGATGCCAGCATAGACAAAGATAAACAACTTGGCAAACATGGAACTCATGTCCCAATCGGTAAGACCAGTAATGTACGAGTTGGGAATAGCAAAGAGTGGCATGACCAAGTAGGCGATTAACACGAGGTACCACTCCACTTTATAAATAGTGGGAATCACCGCGAGCCCGATGCCGATACAAATGATGTACAGCAGAGCGGACCCCAAATAGGAAAGCGGCTCAGATTTGAAAATGCTATCGCGGATGCGAGTTTGGCGAGCTTCGAACACGTCCTCCTCGTCTTGCTCCATCTCGGTGGTTTTCGCCTCCTTTCTCCGTGCGCGGTAATCTACCACCACCTTGTACGCCATCTTGCCCATTTGGTAAAAACCATCCGTGAGAATTACAGTCAGTGCAAAAAACACTTGGTATCCAAGCAATCCATTCATGCTCGTTGTTGCTCCCTCTGGATACCAAACGCCTTCTTTGCTTTCAATGAATGGCCAAAGACCGACCCACGCAATTAAAGCCCCCAGCAAAGTACTATAATTCACCAAGTGGCTGCAAAGAATACCCACACCGATGTAGTTTAGCGCGAAATCAAAGTTGAGGTTGTATTTTTCCAATGCACGCAAACCAAATGTTGGAAATACGTCAAACCCACAATCATCACCTCCAGCGAAAAACCACTTGAACAAGTCGAAAAAGAACGACACCAGAAACCACGTCATGAAAGCTTTGAATTGCCTTTTTGCAGTGCTGTCTTTCGCGAAAAAACCAACAATCATTGAAGCCGTTGCTGTTCCACTAGGATACTGAAGCTTCATGTCAATGACCAAACTTTGACGAAGCTTTATCAGCACAAAGATGCCTCCAAACGACACCGCGAAACCGTACGGAATTACATTTTGCAGCGAAGGGTTGATGATTTGCGAATAGTCCAATGTAGCGTTAGGACCTGCCACCAAGCGCGCGCTATTCTCATCCATACCAAGAATATAACTACTCAGACCCAAATAAAAACTCATTATACCATACGACGTAGCAAATGTTTGCACAACAGTCACTTCTTGTGGCGTCATTTCAAGCACCTGGCCGCAACATTTGCTAGCAGAACGCACATACGCCCCAAGACCGATAAACCCTAAAAGGCCACTAGCAATATTCAACGATGGGATAATACCCGTTGTTAGCGATAATTTTAGCACGATAATTGTCATCAACGACCCAATCACAAATCCCATAAACAGTGCGCGTGGTGTGATTTGCTTTTTCCAATTCAACCCATATTCAATCTCTTGTTCTTCACTCATTACATTTTCCTCAATTGACGTTGTTTGTTCAGGTCCTTCACACATCTTAACCTTGGCATCATCGGGGACGCCAAAAGTTCCGCTTATCAAATTCGAACTACTTGCAAGCATTTTTTCTTTGTTTCCCGAAGTTTTTCCCGGTTTGTCTTGGTTTTTTTCGCAAAAAGTTTTTTTTTTTTTGGCCTTTTTTTTTTCGGCGCGTTTTTCTCGGAAAGGTAGGGAATGATAAAAATTCAGTTCTAGATTGGTCTTTCACCTGTACAGGTCTGTGGGTTATGGGTATCCGTCGATTTTGAAGTCCTATTTGGTGATCAATATGAACTTGATGATTTGAAGGCAGGCTGCAAACTCACATGAGAAGAAGTCGACGAGTGCCTTTTTTTTTTCAGAACTTTCCTTGGATACCTGTATACAAGTTTTTTTCTCCTTTTCTCCTTTTCTCCTTTTTCACTGAAATGAAGCATCGACTTGATCGACTCCCCCATGACCTCTAAAAGTTTACATTGATTGGACAATTGTCGGTGCCCACCGACCTAAATTCAGCCAAATTTACGGCAAAGAGTGGCACCCCAGATGGCGTACATACGTACATACCCCCCCGGCCCCCCTGATGGGCACCAGTAAACTCTAGCTTGCTAACTAAGTTTATAACTGAATTCTTCGAAATCTTTCCTTGGATGCAAAAAAAGAGGAAAAAAATTTCCGAAAAATTACTCCTCATCAAAGGGGTTTCAAACTCCGTTTGTAACCGAATTAACGCTGCCCTCGCCGTGGTAGCAGGTCACTCCCCGGTGGCAGTGTAACCCCGCGAGAGGCTAATCTGAAATATATACCTAACCCCTCCCGAGGGGGGGCAATAGCTGTGGTCCCGATAAAGACCTGCCGGCGGCTGATCAATAGATGCGGTTCCCGGATTCATGATATCTAGATGATTGATTGTGATCAATAGTCGCCGGCAAGTCTTTATAAACCCACACCACGGCAGTGGCCTCCCGCCCGGGAGACCTCCCGGGAGACCAAGTAAACCAAAGGTGGGATCAAAGCAAAAAAATACCGTGGATTGTGTCGAGGAAAGAGAAAAAAATTCGCGAAAAAAACAAAACAAAAATGATCTTTTTCTCATCATTCGTTGTTTGGTTTTGTTTGTTGGTGGTGGTAAAAAGCGATGAAAATGTGCAAGTTTTACAGGGTATATCAGATTTTGATAAATTCGTGTATCGTTCATCAAGAGTATGGGCAGTTTTATTGACAATGTCAGATGCAAGTATGTGTCCTGGGTGTGAAATGTATGAAAAGTTGTTTGAGTCTGCTGCAGGAATGTCGAAAGGAGCTGCACTGTTTGGTAAAGTTGATATACTTGATAAGGAGAATAAAGCAATTTTGAATGCTGGTGGCCAAGGGGGTGTACCGCAAGTTCGCCTTTATGTAGAAAAGGGGGCACCAAATGCATACAAGAAAAACGAGTGGTATCGTGATTTTGTCGTTGATACGGGGGGTAGCCAGAGTGCCCGTGGGATAAAAAAGTTCATATTCGATACAGTTGGCAAAGATGCACCAGTAGAAATAATAAGCGATGAGAATTGGTCAGACTGGTGTAAAGATAGCAGCTGTGTGGTTGCGTTTAGTTCCAAGTCTGACCCGAGTCCACTCTTGGGTTCGTTGGGGCGCTGGCTTGATGGCACTGGAGTAAAAGTGGGCCAATTTGCCAAATTTGATGTTGAAAAGCATTCTTCAATCGGTGAGTATTTTGGGGGCGTGGAGTCTGTGCCTAGTCTCGTTGTTAAGAGTAGTAGTAGTGAAGGGTTTGTGGTGATGGAAGACGTGAAAAAGGCAAGTGTGGACGACATGATTGCTTTTGTGAAAGCGCACATTCCTTTCAAAGAGAAACAAGAGAAACAAGAGGAAAAGGCAGAAAAAGAAAAGCCCAAAGAAGGTTTGATATCATCATTAGACGATTACGATCGAGAAGTATCCGAGGTAAAAATGCCAACGATAATTGCAGTACGAAGCGAGAGTGGTGATAGTATGCCACAAGACTGGGATCGTGTGGTGGCGAAAACCCCGGGTGTGGGTAAATTTCATCTATTTTGCGACAAGTTGTATATCGAGGCATTGTGCAAAGAAAAGAGCCAAGAAAAAGATTGGTACTTTGGTGTCATCGAGTACAAAAGTAAAGAAAACCGCGATGTCAAGTTGTTTGATGACTTGAGCAAAGCTCGAAGCGCAGCGGTGGCTAGTATTCCTGAATTTGTGATGCCTTTGGCAGAAACCATGGTTCAAAGTTTCATGCAAATGGGATTGCAAGCGCAAAAGGTGCCCATCATTCTGATGAGTACTCAAAAAGAAGCCCCGCTTATGCTGACTGCGGTGGCAGCTGCACTTGACGAAGTCGCGCTTTTCGGGTACCGGTCTTCGCCAGGTGAGTCCGAAATCGCAGGGTTTGGTTTGCCACCTGACACCAAACTGCCCCAACTTATGGCGTTTATGGTTGATAAAGGAGAAAAGCCGGAAGAAGCACGCATGATGATTCATCAATACGACAAAAGAATGGAGGGCAAGTTTTCCTACCACAGTATTCTTAGCTTTACGTTGCGAGTAGCTTCCCATTCTATGGGTGCAGAAAGCTTTCAAGAGTGGCTTGCAAAAGTTGCGCCAACACTAGGGTTACAAATGGGTGGAGGAGACACCAGTAAAGATCCCCCCGCTCGAGATAAAGATATGACTTTTGATGATGCCTCCAAGCCGCTGAACCATGTTGTTGATAATCAGAATTGGGAGACATTATGCCCTGACACGAATGCTCGACTGCTTTGTGCAATCGCACTGCTCGATGGCGACCCCCTCAACTCTGATAAAGATTCACAACTCGCGTCTGTGTCGGGTGCCCGCGAAACACTCTTAGCCCAACCCGGAGGTAAGTCTAAACTACGATTTATGTGGGCCGATGCTAGCTGCCACCAAGATTTTACTCGCGCCTTTGGCATCGACTCGCTACCTGCTCTGTTGGTATATCACCCCAAAAAGAAGATTTCCTTCCGCATGATTGCAGGCTTTGAGCAACCAAAGATGGAAAAGTTTCTCACTGGGGTGACCACCGGCTTTGGGAAATCGCCAAACGTTTTGCAAGCACGCCCCGTCTTTGACGACGTCGATTGCGACAGTCTACCAAGCCGAGTCGTTGTCCAAGATGACCATCTCGACGACGACTTTTTAGCAGAAATACGCGCTGAAGAGAAACGCGCTCGTGAGATGCAGCAGCAAGAGCTTGAAGAAGAAATGAAACGAATTCAAGAAGAGGAGTCTGACTCTCAAAAAAAGACCAAGAAGAAGAAGAAAAAGAAGAAGAAGAAGAAGAAGAAGAAGGTAAAGGTCGGAAAAGATGAACTCTAATAATAATTTCTCAACGTGCCTCACTCGAGACTATTTATAAATTCGATTCCCCTCTTAAAGTGCCCAAATAATTACGCACAAGCTCTGTTTTCAAAACAGCCAACGTCCGTCTATTCCGTTTGACACCCTTGGCCGCCAGCTTGCCGCACAGTTGAACCGCCTTTTGCTCTGCCCCCAAATCGCCCTCGGCGACACCATGGACCAGGCCTGATTCTAAAGCGTCATTACCATTGTACCTTTTCCCGGTCACGTACATCTCCCGAACTTGCGCATCGGTCAACTTTGCTCGAAGAACCGCAGTCATTTTCGCGTCAGCTCCAGGGAACGCTCCTGGCTTGATAAATGTCTCTTGGTCCGGTGCAGCCATTAGCTGCATATCGACTTCATTCATACACAAAAAACCACGATCAGACCTCATTATGCGGTAATCTTGCGCCATTGCTACTAAGCACCCTCCCGCAAAAGCGTGCCCGTTGATTGCAGCCACCGTGATTACCGGCAACGTCATGAACCGGCTCAGGAGCACGTAGAAGCTATTTAAAAACTCACGACTTGCGCTTCCGGGACCAGTACCATACATCTTGGCAGCATTTTCAAGCCAACCAATATCATGCCCATTACAAAAGAACTTTCCTCCTTCTTTCGGTCCAGTCACTACAATGCCGCAAGGTCCGTCATGTTGTAAAATCCTATCTAGTGCTGCGTTCATTTCATCAACCACCAATGGCGTAAACGTATTTTCAAAAACACCCTCTTGGTTTGATATGCATAATCTCAACACCCAAACCCCATCTACTCCTGTCTCATCAGGAGAATCCACCTTGACGAGAACCATAATGTTCCAAGAAGATAGGACTATGTTTTACACCTGTGAAGAAGAGAAAGAAGGTTGATTTACTGGTAGCGTTACTGGTTAGGTTTAGGCCATTTTGCTTTCTTTCTTGGAAAAACGAAGAAAAGATATTTTGGTAGGTGGTGCGAATGTTACCAACTTGTTGGTATCCATATTGTAAAAAACAAAAAGGGACAATAAAGTCTTGTATGAAGAAAGAGAAAGACTAGACTACAGTTTATAGTAGGAAAGCAGTACGATGAAAAAACCGAACCCGAAAAAGAAAAATCATCAACAAGGACAACAACAAAGGGTAAACTACTAAAAAAAAAAATTGAAGTTTTTTAGAACTTGTCTTGTTTCCTTAAACCGTAAAGGAAGAATGTCGCTTAAAAGTCGTTCGAGTAGTCGTAAGAATTATCAAAAAAGGGAAAAGGTGAAGAAAAAGGGGGAAAATGGTTCCGGGAAATGGAAACGGGGACAGAATAGGTTGAAGAACGAGGAGGAGCAAGATAAAATTGTCAAAGGGCCGTGGACGAAAAAGGAAGATGAGAGATTGAAGGATCTGATTAAAACTCATGGAGCGAAGAAGTGGTCCATTATTGCCAACCTACTTCCAGGACGTGTGGGTAAACAGTGCAGGGAAAGATGGCATAACCATTTAAACCCGGATATTAAGAAGACTCCCTGGACGGAAGAAGAGGACCGTGTAATATTTGAGGAACATAAACGTATTGGGAATCGCTGGGCGGAAATATCGAAACTTTTAAAAGGACGAACAGATAATGCGATCAAAAACCACTGGAACTCTTCTATGCGTCGCCGAATCGAGATAAACGGAGGTTTATTGCCGTTGTCAACGAAACCAGGTGGTAGGAAACGAAGTGCGTCGCAATTTTCAGATACTCCTTGTACCCCTACAACGTTGGCGCTTAGTGATGAGCCGAAAGTTTCGCCAAATAATAGTAATACCAAGTCTAGTAGATCCAAGTCACTTCGCATCACGATCAACACGGACTACGCAGGTGATGATGCAGAGACTCTTTCTGTTTTGAACTCTACTGCGTCTGGTGGCGGCATGAATAGGCTTACCCCAAATCTTTTGAGCTGGGAAGGCGGGTTTGAGAAGCAGTCTCCCGTTGACTTTGAAAGTTTGTTCACAGCAACGATGGGCGATGCAAATGGTTGGCCGTTGTGGTCCCCTGGGCCACCCCCAAGCCGTAGCCGTAAAAATAGAAATCAGCCTCGAAAGAAGCTTGTAAATCCAGAAAACACGACACCAATAACGCCTATTTTTTTACCCGAGACGTTTAGCTTTGGAAAGCGTTCTCCAGTAGGAGCGGAGGCTGCTGTCATAGAGGAGCAGAGCAGTAAGTAAAAACGTAAATTTAAAAGGAAAACCCGATTGGGGCGGTGACAGTAATGCCACCACCCTTCTTCTTCACCAACATATTGTTGTCCCAAAGTTGCTGATAGTCAAGCAACTGAGCGGGGACTCTGATGGGAGTATACCAAATGTCGTGCTTGTGAAAAATTTCTCGAAGCTCGTCATAAGTGTGTTGGGCCACGACGTCTTCAATGGCGGTGTTGAGTGTAATAAATGCGGGCAAGACCCTCTGCAAGAGATTGGGTTCCCTAAAGTTGGGAATGATTTTGAACAAGACGGCGTAAAGCAATTGCAGGTAAACTCTAAATTTGAGCCCCTTGAATGCGCTTAGAAACTTTGGAACATGCCGTGCGGTATCCAGCCCCAAAAATTGGATCCACATGCCATCTTTGGACTTGTGAGAGGCATACAGTGGAAGCGGGGTCCGTAATTCGTTGCATGATTTGTCAAAATACGCGAGCTCAACCTGAGCTCTATCTCGAAGCACAAAAACGGAATTTAGCTGAGAAAGCCAATGTCCAATGCGCTCATAGCTTACAGAAATGACTTGGCCCTTGCCGGTGTGCCTCAAGTGGAAAACCCCTATGGCCGCGGCGGAATAAAGAAACCCGGCCGCCGTTGTTTCTAGGGCATGTTCAGGGTACCGACGAATGTCCTGAGCCGGGTGTCCACCCATGACTTTTGCCAGCCCAGTGGACAGCCACGCAGAATCGAGCGCCGTAAACGCCCCTTTGTGATTCCTGCTTTGCCCGGGCCCGGGCGTAAGTTGGACAATGACCAGCTTGGGGTATGCTTCAGGTGAAACTCCTAGTGACGCCAGCTCCTCGTCTCCAAAGTCGGTCACCAATACGTGTGCAGACTGGAGCAATGCGGGAACCATCTCTAGCGATGAAACCACTTTACCGTCCTCCAAAAACGCTCCAATGGCCGCATCGAGACCCTTGGCCGGGTTGGCAACATACACAGAAGCGCCAGCTTCCAATAGCACTTTGCCCGTCACGGAAACCGCAACGTCATGTCTATTATCAATATCAGACAGCTCCACGACGACGGTATTACTCAAAGGCAATTCGCAGGGCTGCTTACCGCCCTCCTGCACTTGGACCGAAGGCCAGTTGAATTTTTTGTTCAACCATTTACTCCGAAAGATGCATTCATTGTGCTCACCCTTTTTCGGCGCCGATTTCAACGGACCGTGGTGTTTACATGCAGAAAATTCCTGAGGAATACGTGGGGAAAAATCGACATCATCGTATCCGTTCGGTGTCGCGTCCACAAGGCCGTGCTCTGGGGCATAGTCCTCATCTCGAAACGCCGCATCCACCTTTTCCCATTTCTCCAACATATCCACAAAAACATCAACATGGATATCTGCAACGTCGCCCAGCTTCTCCTCAACAACAGACAGTGAGAGACAACCAACCCGCTCACTTACCATGTCGTACGTGGCCTGGTGCGGCAGATCCAGCGCATCCTCCAAACTCTCCTCAGCTCGTCCCTTGGATTCAAAAGAACCTCGATACGTTATCGCAACATGCGCGCCATCCTTTGTCGTGTAAATCTCGTCCACTACGTTGCGCGCTGGTCGATCGTCATAGTCGGGCACACTGTGGTCTTTGACAACCTTACCTAAAGCATCCTCTTCCACAACACGAGCCGCCAGCGTCCACAACCCCACATGCACCAGAGAACTTTCCACAAAACACCCCTTACCCGTCTCCAATCGTGCCGACAGCGCACTAGCAATAGATCCAAGGAGGTACTGCGCAGTCGTCTGATCCCCCATAGCACCAGGATACGTGGAAAATTGACCTTGATCACTCACTTGTGAAGCCATACCAATGCTCCAATACGCACCTATATCGTACCCAGGGGCCATTGCATCAGCTCCAGACCTTCCCCAAGCTGATACAAGCGCATAAACTAGCTGAGGATAAGCTTTTGAGATACTTTTGTAGTCAAGTCCCAACTGCTCCAATGATCTACCACGCGTGTTGGTTATCAGCACATCTGCACTTTTTAGCAATTCATGCAATTGTGCTCGACCATCGTCCGTCTTTAGATCTATCGATGCACCAAACTTGCTCAGATTCTGATTTTCAAACACTGTCCCGTGGTGCACCCTTGGCTTCTCAAACGCTAAAAGTACATTACGCAGCAAGTCACCTGACGGTACCTCAACCTTGATTACTTCCGCACCAAGATCACCAAGAACTCGAGCAGCTGATGGTGCAGCAATATGTGTAGCAATATCAACCACTCGAATTCCACTAAATATCTTTCTCTCTTCTCTCAGCAAACTTTCATCTCTTTCAACTTGATCCGCCAATTTCAAACGATTCGATTTCGCCAAAGCCCTTTTCGCCTTTAAACGTTTCAACAACAACAAACTGCTGATTGTCACAACACACAAACCACCTAAATGAAACCATGGCACATTCCATTTACTCTTAGGTTCACTCATTCTAACTCTTACAAATGAATTAACACTTTGAAAAGGATCGATTTTTAAACTCCACTATAGTGGAGTCTGGAAAGGTTAGGGTTAGGATAGATTTGTAACGGTAGGAAAAAAAAAAAAAAAAAACAAAAAAAAAACGAAAACGAAAAGAAGAAGGATTCTTAGAATAATGAGGGATAGAGAGGACCATGATGAGGGTGGTGAATTGTTAGAAAATGTGCAATCTTTGATTAATAAAGAACGTGAATTGTTAGAATTGCAATTATTAGAAAAAGAACGAGAACTTGATGAATTGAGGAATACTGTGGCGAAACAACAGGCGCAACTTGTAAAAACAACAACTGAGGCGTATGCCGGCGTGGAATCGAAGAAGAGGAGAAGGAGCAAGAAATTTACGTTTGTTGAAAGTGAGAGTGGGAGCAGTTCTAGTAGTAGTAGTAGCAGTAGTGATGAGGAAGAGGAAGAGAAACGAGATTTGGTGGATTTTCGGGAGACGCTTAAAGACTCGGACAGCTTGCTACTTGCAAATGAACGAATAAATGAGTCGTCATTGGAGCATTTATTGAAAGCAATAGTACATGCTCCAAAACTGCGCGTTTTAGATTTGAGCGAAAACATGATGGGGGAATCTTGTGCTGGTATTCTATGCGAAATTTTATCGCACCCGAAAGTGGGATTAGAACGTGTAATATTATCAAGAAATCGGTTTCGTTTGAGTGCGGCACAAATGCTGATACGGGCTGCCCAACGTAATGGTGGCATAAGAGAGCTGGACTTGAGTGAGAACCCATTTAGTGAAGATGGTGAATCGGGCAAAATATTAGGCGCGATGCTTGCAGGGAGTGGTATCGAAAGAATAGTGATAAGTATTCGCGATCCTCGTGCTGTACGTGGGTCCAACACAAAAAATGGTAACTGTGCATCGTTCTTGACGAGTTTGTTTGGTCCTCATAGCGATGTATCCAGGCTGGGCCTGGTTCAAAGTAGTATTCCCAAAGTAGCCGTGTCCATCTTGGCAAGTGAAGGCATTAGCAAGGGAATGCTGCGTGAGGTTGATTTGAGCATGGCGTTTATTGGATCTAGTGGTGCAACCATTCTTGGTAAAGCTCTATGTAAAGCGCATCGCGAATTGATGGATGATAAAAAATCGGTACATAAAAGAATTAGTGTGCGTGCGGCGAGCGGGCGCGAAACGCTACATTTTGTGGAGCGCCTGGTGCTAAAGATGAATGGTATTGGTCCAGCGGGCAGCGTTTGGATTGCGCGGGCTATAGCAACAAGCCGCACGCTCCAGCATGTGGATCTATCGAGTAATGATTTATACGATGGATGCGCTGCGCACTTGGCAGTGGCTTTAACCAAAACGAGTGCGCCGTTGTCCGTGCTAGACCTCGCAGGAAACCCATTCTACCGAGCAGCGAATGATTCGCAGCGTGGCGCTCAAGCGCTAGTTACTGCGGTGAAGAACAAGCAGGAATTGGTATCGTTGGGCCGTCCTGATTTGCTTCGCTTCTCAGTAGGTATAAAGCGGTCTTTAATCACTGCGCTCGAGAATCATGCGCCTAGACAACAGGGTGCAAATAATGCACAGCTTGTGCCGCTATTGTACCAAGAGGATGGTTGCCGCAGCCTATGGAGTAAAAAGCCGGGCAACGGCCACGTGGAACTTGTTCGTGTTCGTGTTCCACCGGTTGGTGTTTCTCCGTATCGCCTGCGTGTGGAGTGGCAAACCAACCTTGGCGTTGAGTGGCGTCTAGTTCGCGAGCGAGTAGTCACCGAGTACAGTGACCCTCTCTATGAAGTCGTCAATGCCGGTGATGTTGGATCTACCAAGGGAACTTGGCAGCAGTATTTTTGTGAATCCGATGGATGGGAGCCGGGAGATATGCTGTGTCTAGAGGCTGCCGTGCAAGGGGCTGGGGAAAAGGTCCAAAAGATTTCCGTGCGTCTGGTACAAGGCCAGGTCTTGGCCCCCACTCCTCGAATAGTTTCCAATTTAGGCCAAACACCGCTGTGTTTCAAGGGTGGGGAAACCAGCAGAGTAATTCACTTTCGAAACTGGACAACCACACTTCGTTGTCAAGCGGACAGGAAAATCGCGTCCAACCTGTTTATCAAAGCGCACGATATTTTTGTGCACGGTGGAGCGCGGCAGGGCAAATTCTTGCTGGAATGGAATGTCGCCGTGCGCACGCTCGATGGCCAAGTCTTGAAAAGCAAGACTGCAGGCATGCTCGGAGTGGAATGGAAAATTGTCAAGAATGGCTCAAATCAACAAGTGTTGCGAGGCGCACAACACGCCTCGCGGTGCACACCACACGGTGTTTTGGCACAAACATGGCGCAATCATGCCTCATATTCCGTCGATCTGTCCCCGTTACACGTTTTCGTGGGAGATGTCGTATCACTTTGGCTCAAAGTCCCCGGCGATGCGTTACACAAGAAGAAGCGCCCGCTAGATATTTCCCTAGCGATGACGCAACTTGTTTTAGATAGCCATGTTCAAGTCCCGCGCCTAGAGTTGGCTGGGCGCGATCCGTTTTCCGTTGGCACCGAGGCATTTACCTGGGCTTAGGCAGAGAGGAAAAAAAATATAGCTTTTATTTAAGGCGCAAATAAATACTCGCTCTCGTCATAGCGATAACCCAGAGCAATGTTGAGCGTCCCGCCTAACGACACTTCCTCTTTCGGATCCGCCTTGAAACACTTGTTCTTGTTTCGCATGAAATATGACGAAGACATCGGAAAGTACCGCTCCGTTGGCGCCAAATGAGCAGGCAACGGCTTGATGTGCATTACGCTTAAACGATTCCCTCGCATGTGCTGAATCAACTCGACAATATTCTCTGCAGCGTATTCTACAAGCGGCGTAAAACACGTATAGTTCTTCGAGTCTAGGCGACCAAATAATACCATGTTTACGAAATTGGGCACACCCTCGAAGAACATGTCTTTGCGCAGAACCTTATCATACATATCCACACGCTCATTGTCTATACTCACTTTGAACTTGAAATACTCTAAATTGAACCCTGTCGCAGTCACCACGGTATCTCCACGGATCTCTTCCCCACTTTCTAGCAACACACCGCGCTCAGTCAACCCAGCAGGTGTCGCCGTTACCAGCTTGATCGACTTGAGCGCCTCTAAAAATCCGATCGAAACCAGCGGCCGCTGGTGACCATAACCGTACTTTGGCTGAAAATGCTTGGCAATGTCTTCCTCAGAAAGCCCTGCCTCTTTTCTCAGCAGCCACGAATGCATTGAACGAAACCACGCATCAGGCATCACATGCACCATAAACATTACAAAATTATGCAGCACTGTATTGAAAAACAACCGGTATAATTTCCAAGGCCACGTAATTCCACGTTTATGCAGACTAACCACCGTCTCATAACCAGGATACTGTCCATAGTCTGCTTGCAACACGAAGCTCGGCGAGCGCTGAATCATTGTCACAGACTTGGCAACCTTGGCCACGTGCGGAACCATTGTCGCCGCAGTTGCACCAGAACCTATAATTATCACATCTTGCCCGGACCAGTCTTCTTTCTCTTGATTCAGCTTCATACTGTGCACAAGTCTTCCCTTGAATTTGTCCGCACCCTTCTCAAATACTTTCGGCAAGTGCGGATTCTCTGGATCGTAGTACCCATTCGCATTGAACAAAAAATTGCACTCATAACTCTCACCCGTGATCGTTTTCACCGTCCATACCTTACGCTTAGAGCACCAATTTGCTTCACTCACAGCTTCATTCAAGTGAATGTGTTCCATCAGACCGTACTTTACAGCAACTTTCTTCAAGTAGTCCAAAAATGACGTACCATTGCACATCGGTTCACACACCATTGGTTCAAATGAAAACAGCGTTTGCACATGCAGACTATCAAATCGCACACCAGGAAATCGTTGCGTAAACCAAGTCCCTCCCAACTCCTTTTCCTTTTCAAAGATTTTGAACTTGACCCCAGCTTTCTTCAAATAATATGCAATCACAAGTCCAGAAACACCTGCTCCAATAATCACCACTTCAAACGGTTTATCCGATGCTTTTTCCTGTCTCACACGTTTTGCATTTTCGAATTCACTCTTTCTCATATACCACAGCACCACACACAAAATCAAGATCGTTACAAACCACATCTCTCTCTACTCTATTTTGTCTCTGTTGTAAGATCTCTTCGCGTTTCGTTTCCTCCGTGACTTGTGCCGTCACCTATGTCAATCAATCATTCAGTCCCTACTTGAAATGCTCAAGCCAGTACTGGCCATGTTTGCACAATTCTTCTCCGACCGGCCCGCCCCCACCCACTCCACTCACTCCCTCTTTTATGCATGCATGCCTTGCCGGCCAGGCAGGCAGGCTATTGTTGGTTGGGCACCTATAGCCCAGCCCGGGTTTTTACTTTTTGCAAAATATTGCGCCAACAAATAAAATGAAAATTGTTGCGGAAAGTCTCCGATCGAAACTATCTTTATCGTTCCAGATTCCCATTCAACGGTTTTATGAGCCGAGATTCATATTTTGTTTGTTCGCGCATTTAGTTCCAAAAAGGAAAAAACCGGCCTGCGCAACAACAGCCTGGCTGCAGGGCAAGGCCTGAAAAAGATTTCAAGGCTCCCTCCAGGGAGGCCCAGCCGCCCAGGGTCCGGGAGTCCAGGCTCACTTCCAGCGGGGAGCGACCTGCTTCAAGTCAAGTGCTAAACTTTAGAAATGGACTATAGATCAGGCTAGCAGGGTTTCTTGATGAGCCTTTTATTGCGCAATAGTTTCCAAAAAAGGAAAAAAGCAGGAAAAAAGAAAGACTCAAGCCAAATCTTTATTCAATTTGAAACAAGAGAAAGAAAGGAAGGAAGGAAGGAAAGAAGAAAAATGGCACCGAAACCAAGTACGACGACTGTAACACAACGTGTGAATGTAAAAGGAGCAGAACGGGATGCTAATGAAAACTTGATGGCGAAACAACCTAAAAAACAACTGTCCCTTTGGGGAACATTTGTTGAACTGTTTTTTCATCTCGAACGCTTTGCAATTCACAGAGTCACTGGACTTTTGTACCTTGTACAATTTTTTACTGCTCTATACTTGATGACCTTTGACTATGAAACATTTCAAAAAACACCCCTTGCTTGGAGTCTTCCACTTACCGGTTGGTTACAAGCTATCATTGCAAGCAGGACTTTCACTTTCCTACCAAAAGGCAACGATGCTCAAGGATACTACTCGGACAAACGAACCATCACGTACTCTTTTCTTTTAGAAAACATCTACTTTTCAGGGCTACTGCTTTTCCAGAGTCTTTACTGTTTTACAGACTTTTTCCAAAATGTGCCTCTACCTCACGAAAAGGTACGCACTGGACTTGAACTGATTCTCGTGTTTTTACCCTACACCCTAATTCGGACCTGGTTTCCGAAAACTAGCCTCGGTGACTCACGCGAAGATGACGGGCAATACACTGATAAAAACAAAAGGTTTTTGAAAGCCATCTCTCTCACCAGCAAAGTTTTCTACGTTTGGGCCAAACACTTCAATGGATACTATCTCAACTACATGGTCTTTCTCGGCATGGTGAAAGACAGTCCTACCGCCATTTACCGTACCAATTGGCTTCTTCTAGCGGGCGGATGGGCAACCACCGTAGCCATGTTTTTGAACACACTCAAGTTCAAAAAAATTATTGGACCAAAACTTGCCTTGTCGCTTTACGCCGGAACCTTTCCCGTAATCGTCACTGTCCTTACACTGCTTCAATATCAATACAGAAGCCAGCTTTGGGTCGCATACATAGTCATGCTGGGAGTACCCGTCAACTTTTTGCCAAGAAACTGGTACGCACAACACATCTACCAGTTTATTGTTATGGCATATATGTACAAGTTTAAGAACAAGTTCGACAGTCAAGGAATTCAATAAAGTATGATATTTTACAAGTGTTTTCTTCTACTTCTGCCTCCCGGGAGCGACCTGCAAGTGTACTCTACGTACGTGTACAACACTTAAATAGGTATCGAAGATTACGACAAAAAGATCAGGGGGCAATGCCGAGCTAATTTCAAAATATATATTTGTTTATTTCTGCGATTTGCACCAGTACGGTTTTGCTAAGGAAAACTCCTAGAGTCAATCCTACAAAACCTAGCACCCAAACCAAAACGTTTGGGTTTCTTTATGGAAAGTCCGTGTGGCCAAGTGGTACGGCGTTCCCCTCCTAAGGGAAAGACCAAGAGTTCGATCCTCTTCTCGGATATTTTTTGCTCCTGCGCAGGCTAGCCCTGCCTTTTTTTTGCTCCTGCGCACGTTGGCGCTGTGTAGAGCTTGTTACATCAAAGGAAGTTGCTTTTTTTTTTTTTTTTTTAAATTTCTGTATTTATGCATGTCGGCTCCTGTATCATGGATTTATATATGATCTGGGCAGCATCCAAGGGGTCCACAGTGTCTGTCCGATCAGGGAGAAACTTGGCCGATTTTCCGGCGAAGCGCATTTTTGTCTGCTTTTTTTTACATTAAATCGACCGAAGCAGGAGAAAAAGACAAGGGCCCGGAGTTCCGGGAGTCCAGTGGGAACTCGAGAGAAAAGTACAGACGACACAGAACTGAGCAGGAAAAAGAAATAATTAATTGACTGTGAGTTTGATGCTCCTACTGTCGAGCTTCCTCCCTGTTCCTATTATATCTAGCCACTACCCTTGGTGCAAACTGCGCAAGGTTTTTGCACTACCTCGCCTGCCGTGCCCATTGGCACAAGTATGTGCTGAGGTTTTGAAGCGCAGCGCAGCCGCTTCGTATCGAATGTGCCCCTGTTTTTTTTTTTTCAGTGGAGTGAGCCGCCTCCCACCTTGAGCAGCGTCCGCAGGCCTCCACTGGTCAGGGCTATTCGTCAAGGGGGGATGCATATTGGAAGGATCTGGCCAAATTTGTTGTAAAACAAAAAAACAAAAGTTATGCTAAGGGTTGAAACTTCAAGAGTGAAAAGTTTGTCAAAAAGACGATGGTGGTAATACATACTATGACAAGAGGGCCAACGTAGATCATGAGGTTGGCGTCGTCACTTGATGGATCGTGAGGGTGATAGTCACTAGCGGGGAGTGCAATGCCTGCATAAATGGGCCCAATGATCCTACTGAGTCCATTGACACTCTGTAGAACGCCAATATAAAACCCTAGATTCTCCTTAAGATGTTGATGCTTTTCGCACGTCTTGGTATAAAGGCCGATGTTTGGTGATCCTGTCAATGGTACTGATGCGATGAGCATTAGCGACACGACAACAAACATGGCAAAGCTGGGTCTGGTGTGTCGCAGGACTATGCATGCGACTGTGAGTGCAATGACGTCGCCGACGAGCCCGATCCCTAAAAAAGTGCGGTCAGAAACTTTGCCAGACAGTACTACCAAAACGGCAAGGTTGAGTGCTACAAATACGCCGATGAATGCGTACATAATAGAGTTATCGACAGTATTCCAGTCGTATGCAGTTGCCGTTAACGCTGGCAAGCTGACTTCTAGTTCGCACAGAACAAAGTTGCTTGTGAAGGATATGAGGAAGTAGATCCAAAGACGATGGCGGATGATATTTCCAAAAACTTGTGTCAAGTGCAGGTTGTTGCTCCCCATCTCGCCTGTATTTAGCATTGGTTCATTAATGTCATCGAATCTGGACCCGATCGTACTAAGACTACTTGCACTTCCAGGAACCGCGGGGCGCGTGCTTGACAATAGATTCACCTCTTCTACTGTCTGTTTGGGCGGTTCTACAAAGGTGGTCAGCATCAAAAAGAGCAGTGCTGCCAATATTAGCACCATGAACCATCCCGGGTTGGTGTATTTATTAAACACGATACGTTTGTTGATTTCAGTCTTGAAATCCACAATCAAAAGGTTGAGGGCAGGTCCTGCAACTACGCCCAGCATGTTGAGCCCGTTCAACATGGCGATCGACTTGGTTCGCGACTCTGCAGAAGTTACACGACTGATATAAGACATAGACACGGTCACATTTGCTGCACCGATACCTACAAAGATTCGCCCCACCAATATTAGCCACGCCGTGTCAAGCCCCCACGCAAGTGCATACAATATGTTGCCAAGAATGCTCACCACAACCGAAAATATCAATGGTTCCAGCATCGGCCTTTTATCACTCCAGTACCCTAAAATTGGCATGGTCAATAATCTTGCTGCTGAAAAGCAACTCATAGAAAACCCATAAAACAATTTACTTTGTCCCAAGATGGACACATATTCATTCAAAACAGGCATCAACATTGCATATTCAATTGATCCACAAGTACCTATCGCGATGACACTAATAGAAGCCAACGAAAACAATTTATGAGATTTTTCATCTTCTTCTACAATATCCCTCTCACCATCAAGCAAAGGAGTCGCAGATGCCATCAAATATGCAGCCTCTTCATCTTGATGATCATCACCAATCATTATCTTGAGATTACACACTACCAAAGAGGACCGTGACTGACCACGTCCACGTCCACACGGTCCACACGTGTCCACGTCCACGTGCACACATGTCAGGTGCCATCGATTGATCAAGCAAGTCCACAACCCTACCTACCTCCAACGGCAGTGGCTGAAGGAACGAAAGCAAACCGCTACTGTAGACAAACGGGTGGTGGAACCTTGGTACCTAGATAGTGAGAGAGAGGGGAGGGAGGGGACCGGACCGGACCGGATACCAGACAGACAGACAGAACGTCCACGTCCACGTGCACACATGGCTCCATCGATTGATCAAGCAAGTCCACAACCCTACCTACCTCCAACGGCAGTGGTTGAAGGAACGAAAGCCGCTACTGTAGACAACTTGGTACGGTACCTAGCCTAGTGAGAGAGAGGGGAGGGACCGGACCGGACCAGACAGACAGACAGACAGACAGACAGACATCATGGAAGGGCTTTGTCCAGTTTGTGAATGTATGAAAGAAGTGGAAGAATCGGAGGATGGGTTGGTAATGTGTCTTGAATGTGGTGAAGAGTTTCGTCCGGAGGATAAATATGATGGATATAAAGTTGGTAAAGTCGAAAAAGTTGATGACTGTGGATCATCGAAGAAAGGAGGAGGAGGAGCGGGGAAGAAGGTAATGGTGGATATTGGGGATGGGAATGAAATTCAAGTTGTGACGAAAGCGAAATATGTAGAGGTGGGGAGTATTGTTGTGGTTGCATGTGAAGGTGCGATTGTGCCAGCTGGTTGCAAATTAGATGATGATCCAGATGCTGTTCAAGTGAAGACTGGTTCAGTGTATGGTACCAAGTCCGAGGGTATGCTTTGTGACTGTCCTATGTTGGGGTGGACGGGGGGTGCGAAGGGCATTGTGGTAAAGCTGGATGAATCGTACGCGTTGGGAAGTCGTCCTCCAGAAGAAAGACCACGAATATAAGTCTAATTATTAAACTATTATTGAAAATGTGCGAGACCACCTACACTTCTCATTTCTCCGCGATCCATGACGACGACAGACCATTCAAGATGTGGTACGGGTTTCTTTGTGTCAAGAGATTCGTTCCAAATGAGCATGAATTTGGTGACTGCGGGCACGGCATAGGATCTGAGTGCGATGGGCCAAGACTGGTGTCCAGTGATGAGCAAGTCTTTGTGAAGGGCAGACAAATTTTCTAGCTCTTGGGCTGCTTTTGGTGTGACTTTTGGCTTTTGTTTCTTGATGACATCGGATGTGTATGATTCGACAACTTTTAGGGAGCGTGTGGAGACGATGCTCTCGGTATCCGAGGCGTCGTCGTCAGTCATTGCGCCCTGTGAAGAGCTGGACCTCGTTCTGCGCCTGTTGCCAAATTTGGGAGCGTTATTCTCAATATCTTCCTGTCTGGCGTCCTCAAAGCGTTTTAAGAGTGCTTTTCCGAGCAAGTATTGTTCAAGTTGTGTGGTGGGTTTTGCAGCTTGTTCAAGTTGAGGTCCCTTCCAAAGTTCTGTCCATACTCCCGGTTTGGTGGAGATGAGGGCTACCCTTACGGCTGCAAGTATGCGATTGAGTGCGGGTCCTTCTACACTCCGGCACAATCTAAATGCGAGAAAGGTGTGAAAAAAGTATCGTACTTCTTCTTGCCAGTGGTAAAAGAGAATGACAAAGAGGGGCGTGACTTGTTCTGGGGCGGGCACGAGTTCGAACGAGGGGGGTTCATCATCGGCTCCGTGGGAAGGGAATTCTCTGTGAATGGGTTGGTTGGGGTTTTGGGGCTGCAGAAACATGTTTGAGGACGTGGCTAGCATCATGTTGCGTATTCTATCCCTGAAAATTTTTGGAAACGATGACCAGTGGTTGAAAAGGAATTCGAGTGTTTTGAGAACGACTTGGAAGTGGTCTACGTGCAAGAGTTGCCATAGTGCATGGGACAATAGTTTGTACTCGAATGTGGTGGGTAAGAGCGGGGGCGTTGCGGAGTAGAGGTGTGCGAACCAGTTGCATTTGCTTCTGTCGTTATTAACGCCAACGCCTAAAATTTTCTTGGGGTTCTTTTTCACGGCTCTGCGCACGACATCGAGGTGGGGGAAATAGATGCTGACGGTGTCGAAATCCCAGGCACTGACGAGGTGCTCGGGGGGGGAGAAGGATTTGGATGCATTTTTGAAGCCTGGCATGGATTGGTGTTGTTGCGAGTGGTTTGTGCCTGAGAGCGTGCCTGCTGCGCGCAGCTGTGCGAGCGGGGCTGGTGGGGGCTGTATGTCTACGACTTGCGCGGTGTCGGCGCCGGATCCTTTTTGGTCAACTTTGAGGTTTTTGGCGGCAGATCTCTCCTCTTTGTAGTGTGCCTTGCGAGTGGCTTCCATTTGTGAAAAGTAAAGCGATTTTGCCTTGCCCAGTTCGCGATCGGCTTGTGTGCTTGTGAATGGTCCTTGTGATCGGAACAGCTTGGAGGCTACAAAGCGCCCCGGCCAGCCGTGGAGTGTGGTAAACCACGCGGAGAGTAAATCGATGGTTGCGGTGACGCTGTCTAGGTCGTAGATGTTTGTTTTCGGGATGACGATGTGTGCAAAAATGGTCACCAAGTGTGGGTCGACGAGTAAAAGCATGGACAATTTGCGGAGACTCTCGGGGAGCTCTTTGACGTCTCTGCGACGCAGCTCGATCAAGAACGCCTTGAGTATGTGCTTGTATCCCGTAATTTTGTCCCAACGGATGCCGGATTTAAAAGCCCTGCCCTCGAATTTTTCCGACGACGAAGTCGCCAACGTCCCGATGGTGTCCAGAACGTAAACGACCCATTCCTGGGCAAACAGAAAGAAAAAGTGTCCATGTTTTTGAATGCGGCGCAGCCACATGGGGGGGTGGAAGACGCCTGCGCGTGTCCCACCCATTGGTACCGAAAATTCTTGCTTGTCTAGTATCTGTTTTCCAAAGAGTTTTTCCAGTTGTTTATGAAACGGTTTCCAGTTGAGGAGGTTTTCGTTTTCGCTTTGCCCGATGGTTCGTTTGCGGCTACCACCGCCGTTTGGCGACGCGCTCGGGCCGCCCGGCGCCATGTCCTCATCGTCCGACAATGTCACCGAGTCGATGGAGAGTCCTTTGTCCCTGTTGCTCAAGCTCTGGACGAGGTTGTTGTTGCTGTTGCTGCTATTCCCTCCGCCGTTTAGCAAGTCTTTCTCGGAAAACGAGCCCGTGGAACCGAACGAGGTGTTATGAGGGCGATTCCCGCCACTTGTGGTATCCGGGTCCAACTCAAACCATCCCGAGTTCCACTCGGGGATGCTATATCTGCCCCTGTCTTGACCAAGCAGTGATCGCAGCGATTTCGAGTTGTTCCACTCCCTGATGGTCGACTCGTCGGGCGGGAGGATGGATTCGTACACAAGTCGACCGAACCGCGGCAGTCGGTGGGACATGATAGCAACGATGCGTGCGCAAAAGGCTCGCAGTTCCACAAAGCTACCCTTGAGCCCGAGCTTTTCCAGCGACCACCCGAGCAAGCGGTAATGGATGTGGCGGAAAGAAAGCGCAAATTTGGCAACCTCGGACTCTTTGCCCTTGACCTTGGTTTCCGGGTCCATCAGGAGGATCTCGCGGATACTGAATTCTCCCAGCTCGCCTCTTTTCAACAACGCCACAATGACTTCAAAAAACAAAATTCGCACACTAAAAGGAACGGCGTCGAGCCACTCTAGGAGCATCTCCAGCAGCCCAAACAGTAAAGTCTGCATTCGAAATAGTTCTGCCGAGCTCTTGTATACAAATGCCGTCATGCTTTCCTTTTCTGACGTCCCCAATACTAACAAAAGTTCCTTCACCGCGCTGGTGTACTCCGAGTAGTGCGTATTCATCTCATCCCGAGTCCGAACGCGCTGACCGGGGGCGTGTTGCAGGGTCATTTTCAGCCCGTTGATCGCCAACTTGAGCCTCTTGCAGTTGGGCGAGTTCAACATCTGGTCCTGCGCTCCTGACCCGCGCAGCATCCGCTGCATAAACGTCGGTTCCCGTTCCACCTCTTGTAACACAAGCGGGGACACCAACTTGAAACCGTCCTCTGTCAGCACACCGTGGCCCAACTGCATCGTTCCAGGAAGCGGGTCAAAGCACAGCGTGCATTCAAGCTCGCCCACGTGCTTGCCAAAAATACGCAGCTCCTTGGTAAACTTGACGCTCGCGGGGTGCCGCCGCTGCTCGTCCGATTCGTCCACCTCGTCATCCGGCAAAAAGCACCAGCACTCACCCTCGTGGTCGTCTTGTTGCGCCGATTCAAACAACTGCTCCACGGGAACCCAACACTCACCCAAAAGCGTCGCATTCGTGTTATGAACCACGTACGAATCCATCTTTTGTATTCTACCCTTTTTCTTCTTTTTCTCTTCTGCGCCACGCACACTACTATTACAACCACGCTTGTTGTCCCCCTGTTGGTGGATTTCATACAACTGGAAACCAACCGTTCCTGCCAACAGTGACCGAAACGTGTATTCCGTTGCCTTACCCACTATCACCGGAAGTTCCTCGGCATTCCACGACACCCTCGCTGTCAAACCAAGCGCATCCAACACAGGATGCGGCGCCGTTCGAGACTCGAACGAATTTTGGTCATCATCCGTTGGCTTGGTCAGCTTATACCGAACCACAAACCGCCGAGATTTATCAGACACGTATTCACTCTTTTGCAACTTTTCAACAACATCACGATCTTCCAACTGCAAGATGGACGAAGAAAACGAACCCAGACTCGGTGAACGCTTCATTCCCACTTCATCCTTTTTTTCTCCGTCATTATTGCTTTCACTTGCATTCTTTACAATGTCATCTGTTCTTGCATGTACGGGGTGCTGAGCATCACCATTATTCTCTTCGTTGTCCTCCTCAAGCTCGTCCTCCGCATCATCGATATCGCGCGTCACCTCTTCAGACGGAGACGCCTCAGGATCATCGTACCGCAACTTTAAACGAGACAACGACAACTTCCAACGCGCAAGCTGTGTGATTCGAAGATTATACGACAGACGGGTCACATCCCCTTGCGACATACCAGACGGATGCTTCAACTGCAGCACATGATGTAAAGGCCCAGACATCACTGTCTCTAAATCTACCTTGATTGAACCGATCTTGAAAAGCTCGTCTTCACGAAGATGGTGCTTACGAATC
>JACLAD010011355.1_pt1 | contig 27369 bp, 35 predicted proteins | sample 8027901 | NCBI WGS metagenome assembly JACLAD01 (sample SAMN15725071, study PRJNA655200) | protist metagenome | isolation source: fluorescence activated cell sorting (FACS) single amplified genomes of... | place: Spain: Blaines Bay Microbial Observatory, Mediterranean Sea | collected 2016-07-05 | reverse complement strand
AGGCCAAAAAGGTCTCAAACCTCTCGCTCTAACCAGGCCGCACCTGGGTGGATCCTAGACACCGAAGGTACGCTATCAAAGTCCCGCACCCTGAGGACGACCGAGAGCCTAGTCCCGTATTTTACACTTAAAACGTTGTACACAAGAACAAACCTGTGCAGCTGGCTTGGACGGTCGTAAACGGCCAAGTCTTGGAGGAGCTTAAACTGGGAGATGGTGCTGTACCCCAAAAAAGCGAGCACACCAAGAAGGCTGCCGCAGGTCACCTCAACCCTAAGGTCGTAATTTTTAACCCCCAGCAAACGGGAGCTTTCGTGGAGAAAGGATTTTAGCTGAGTGCCGTAAAGCGTAAGGAGGAGCAAGTACTACGCGTTTAAATCAGGAGCAAGCTTGCTAGAGCCTGTGACTAGAACAACGCCTACCCGAAGCTTGGAACGAGCTACGGCACACAAGGACTGGGCCTCCACCCGATTCTCTGCTATAAACCGAAAGAGGGGCCACCCCGGCTTGACACGATAAAACGGGCCAACCGCAGCCCCTTTTCCTTTACCCATACGAGCGCCTTTTGGTTTTTGGGACGCAAACACCGGTATTCGTGAACCCTTTCGGTATATACCGCAGCTTTGGCGAGTGAATCGGCCCAAGAGCTTGCGGACGGCCTCAAGCTCCCTAGGTCGCAGGAGGCCGTCCTCTTCTGATAAAACGTGGTACCAGCCATATTCGGAGCCACCAGACCCTGCTAGGTGCTCCGCAAAAAACGACCCCCCCCCCTCATCGAAGGTACGACAATCTGTTAGTTTTTTTTACCGACCTCATGGCTAGCCAGCCTAACTGGGGACCAAAACTTTTTACCCGCGCTCTTGGTCTTCAAAGAATAGGTCGTCTCAGAGGCCATCTCAGCCCGAGTCAGGCACGTACATAGCGTCTAGCAGTTCGTCAAGGAGGCGAAAACGTACGTAGTCACTTTGTCAGATGTTATACGATACGGCTGTGTACAAGGCCTGCGCTCAATTGCGGTTACTAGTGTAAAAGACTAAAACCACTTGCCCGGGACTGATTTTTCAGTGCCCGCTGTTCGGTTTGAGGGACGCGCCGGTCGGATTAAACTCCCGCGCCTTTTGATCCACAAAGAAAGGCGAGTTAGGCAGATACCAGTATGTTGTGTGATGCTGTGAACCAAAGTAAGCCAACACCTCTAGAACCCTTCGACGGTCGCGAAAGTGTAGGTGCCCGCAAGTGGTAGACTGGATTGCATAACGCGAAACCTGAGGACGGTATCATGCGTAGTCTCAGTTTGCGTCCGGAGTGTAAAACGTGCTATACAGCTCGTCGACAAAACGTAGGGGGATGCTTAATTTAGGCTGGATTAGTGTGAAGAGGAGCTCGGCCCAGTAGCGATTGTCGGTGACCAGGGTAAGCAGCACCTGACCTTCCTGGACTTTAAAGCTGATGGGGCCAGCACCCTGTTTTCACCGCTGACACGGGCTGAGGGCAGAGAGGTTAGAACACCTAGCAAGGGGGGAGGCCTTAAGCAACATGTACCCGGTGTTGTGGTCGCACGCAAAGCGGGCAAGCAACTTTTGCACCTCTCAGGCTTGCAACCAACCAACCCTCCCACCTGCCTGTGCCTGAATGATGTAACGGTAGCCCTGCAGGGGACGTTTGCGCCTAACTAGGGGGCTGCTAAACGGACGACAACCCCAGCTTAGGCTCCTTAACCCCCCCACTCTTTTGGAAACCCTTTTCATAGCGCAGATAAGGATAAGCTCGGCAGGGACGCACGCGAACCCCTGCTCGGCAGGTCAGCCGTAATAGTCCCACCCCGCTCAACCCAATACGACAGGTTGAGGAAAAGCCCAAAGTATAGAAAGTAGTATACGGAGCCTATCTGACTAATTGTAATGTAAGGCTCTTCAGCCACCTGGCCCCCAAGGTAGCCAAGCAAAACCACGTCCATGACAAAAACCCAGTAAAAGACCCTAGAAAGGTACCTAAACTTTAAACTTCGCAGCTCTGCTCGCGAAAGAAACGGGACCGCGAAAAGGATGAGAATGGCCAAGCCCATAGCAACAACACCGAACAACTTGTCAGGTACAGCCCTCAGAATTGCATAAAACGGCAAAAAGTACCACTCTGGCACTATATGCGCGGGCGTGACCATTGCGTTAGCTTCGATGTAGTTATCGGGGTGGCCAAGATAGTTGGGGGCAAAGTACACAAACGCCGAAAAACCTAGCATGAAAATACAAAGACTTAAGAGGTCTTTAACGATGAAGAAGGGATACATCGGAATTTTGTCAACTACGGACGAGCAGCCCAGGGGGTTGTTTGATGAGCTGTAGTGCAGTAGACTCAAATGCGCTACCGAGACCCCGACTATGAGAAAGGGTAACAGGTAATGAAGGCTGAAAAATCTGTTTAAGGTTGCGTTGTTTACAGAATAACCCCCCCACAACCACTGAGCAAGAGCTTCCCCAGCATAGGGTATGGCTGAAAAGAGGTTTGTTATTACGGTCGCACCCCAAAAACTCATCTGACCCCAAGGCAAGACGTACCCCATAAAAGCGGTCGCCATAGTTAGCAAAAAAATAACAACCCCAGTGTATCACAGGAGAAGGCGGGGCTTGTAAAACGAACCGTAATATAAATTTCGGGCGATGTGAGCGTACAGCGCAATAAAGAAGAATGAGGCCCCGTTTGCGTGGGCGTAACGGATCAGCCAACCACCGTTAACGTCCCGCATGATGTGCTCTACGCTAAAAAAAGCTAGGTCTACGTTAGGGGTGTAGTGCATGGCCAGAAGGATGCCCGTTAAAATCTGGGTCGTTAAGCACATGCCAGACAAGAACCCAAAGCTCCAAAAGTAACTGATTGTGGTAGGGGTTGGGTAGTCAATTAAGTGTTCGTTTATAACGTTTAGTAAGGGTTTTTTAACAGGCCGCACTCAAAGTTAAGTAAGAACAAAGGAGACAAAAGCTCACGATTAAACACTCGCAGACCCCCTTGAGCACACACAGGCTGGGGCCAGAGTCAGGCGCGTCTTGGTTCAAAAGTCGCGGCACAGGTGGACAGGGCGGAAAAGCCCCCCCCCCCAACGAGGTCGACCACTATGTAAAAGAAAAAACACGCTGACAAGAAGGACACAAAGGAACCCACAGACGCGACGTGGTTCCAACCGCTAAACGCGTCCGGGTAATCTGGGATACGCCGGGGCATACCCGCCAAACCCAAGAAATGCATGGGAAAGAAGGTGAGGTTGACCCCTATAAAGAAGGTCCAAAAGTGAATGGTACCTAAAAACTCGTTGTACTGTAGCCCAAGCACCTTTCCTACTCAGTAGTAAAAGCCGGAAAACACGGCGAAGACAGCCCCCATCGATAGGACGTAGTGAAAGTGGGCTACAACGTAGTAGGTGTCGTGAAACGCGATATCTAGGCCCGCGTTGGCTAGAACTAAGCCGGTTACACCGCCTACAGTAAACAAGAAAACAAAGCCAAGCGCAAATAAAAGGGGCACACGCACTAGGAGAAGGCCCCCTCACAGGGTAGCCAGCCAGCTAAAAACTTTAATTCCTGTAGGCACCGCGATGATCATAGTTGCGGCGGTAAAGTACGCTCTAACGTCTACGTCCATTCCCACCGTGTACATGTGGTGCGCCCAGACTATAAAGCCCAGAAAGCCTATAGACAACATCGCGTACACCATGCCAAGGTAACCGAATATAGGACGCAAGGATAACGAGGAAACCACGTGGCTAATAATACCAAAACCCGGCAGTATCAGTATGTAAACCTCAGGGTGGCCGAAGAACCAAAAAAGGTGTTGATACAACACCGGATCACCCCCACCAGCGGGGTCAAAGAAGGAAGTGTTGAAGTTGCGGTCCGTCAGTAACATGGTAATAGCCCCAGCAAGCACAGGAAGGGATAAAAGTAGTAGTACAGCTGTGATAAGAACCGCCCACACAAAAAGAGGGGTCCGGTGCATGTACATTCCGGTGGCCCGCATGTTATAGATAGTGGTGATAAAGTTAATCGCCCCCGCAATCGAGGAGGCTCCAGCCACGTGTAAACTAAAGATAGCAAGGTCAACGCTTGCACCAGGGTGGTAAGCCACGCTAGCCAATGGAGGATAAACCGTCCATCCGGTCCCAACTCCGGATTCGCACAAAGCCGATAGCAGCAAAAAAAGCAGAGAAGGGAAGAGCAGCCACAGGCTTAAGTTGTTAAGCCGGGGAAATGCCATGTCTGGTGCCCCTATTAGCAAGGGGACGAACCAATTCCCAAACCCCCCTATCAGGATAGGCATGACCATGAAAAAAATCATGAGAAAGGCGTGGGCCGTAATAAGGACGTTGTACAACTGGTGGTTACCCGCAAGAACCTGAACACTCGGGTACGACAGCTCTAAACGTATGTAGACTGACATAACAGTGCCAAGCATCCCAGCAAACGCCCCCATGATAAAGTAAAGAGTGCCGATATCCTTGTGGTCGGTAGAAAAAACCCACCTACGGGTTGCGGGCGACTCCCAAAAACGAACCGCCTCGCTGACAGAATCTCGGAGAGTGCTTTCCACAGATTTACGCAACGCCAGGCTTGCATTACCTGACGTAAGTTCTTTTTGAAGGTCCTTCACACGACCCCGAACAAAGTCTTGGTAAGAATTAGAGAAAGATTTACGTGCTAGACAAGCGGGTTTTAGGGAGCCTTGAGAAAACTGAGGCAAGCGGTTTGAAACGAAATCCCCTCACAAGAAAGCAACCACGCACCTAACGTATGGGCGCAGGCAGTCAGTAAGTAAGGGTAAGAAAGGCCAACCTTAGTTGGTAGGCTGGCCCGAAAAACCTAGAGAACGGCGCAGGCTTTACGCCCAAAGCTTTGCCGTTAGGATCGTTAGGTGGTATTGAGTGCTAGGCGCTGTCTACCGCCCCCCCTCATCAGTAGATAGAGATAAACAAGAAGATCCAAACCACGTCTACAAAATGTCAATATCAGCTAGCTAGCTCAAAGCCTACGTGCTGCGTGTTTCAAAAATGGTTCAGGCGGTAGCGGAAAAAACAGACAAGTATAAAGACCAGGCCCATGGTAACATGAAACCCGTGAAACCCCGTAGCCAGAAAGAAAATAGAGCCGTAAACGCTAGAAGAGATTGAAAACGGTGCCTCAAGATACTCAAATAGCTGGAAACCTAAAAAAGTAGCCCCCATCTTAATGGTTAGCAAGAACCCATTTAAGGTAGAAAAACGGGAGTTACAGAGTATGCCAAAGTGCGCCCACGTAAGGCATATCCCCGAGTGTATCAGAAGGGCGGTATTAAAAAAGGGCACCCCCCAAGGAGAGGGAGCCTCAATCCCTAAAGGGGGCCACACACAGCCTACCCAAATAGTCGGAGACACGCTGTAGTAGAAAAAGGACCAAAAAAACGAGAAGAAAAACATAACCTCAGAGACTATGAAAAGTGCCATCCCAATTTTGATACCCCGTTGAACCCTCCTTGTGTGGTGGCCCTCAAAGGTACTCTCAGTAACAACGTCTTCTCACCAGCTCGCTAAGGACAGGCCAAGGGTGCCAAAACCTAAGATCGACAGTCATCCGCCAAGGACCCAACTGTGTAAGTACATGGTTACGCTCAGCAAAAAACAAAGTACACAAAGAGAAGTAACAAACGGCCATGGGCTGGGATTTACAAGGTGGAAAGGGTGGCGTACAGGATAAAAACCACTGTGCATATTTCGGAAAAACGGTGAGTTAGACCAGCTTAAACTGATAATACGCATCTTGGCAATAAAGAGGTGCTTTTATGAGTACAGGCTAAACCAAAGGCTTATCCTGCAGAAGGCTTGAGGTGGGGCGGCCCGCCAGCCACCATCAAGGGCAGTCGGGCCTTTTTTTGTGCCCGTAACCCAATAAGGCGGCGTCAAGCAGGCCTGTCTTTTAGAAGGAATTGGTGCTTATAAACCGGGGTAAGAAAGGGGGCCACAAGCCTAATTTTTGAGCCAGTAACCTCAACCACTTGCAAACAACGTACACGGGGCCTTACCATACGTAACCTAGGGCTAACTTAGTTTTAACACAAACGTAGGCTTAAGAAATAAGTGAAGGCACGTACCCTAGAGAACTGTACGTTAGAGGCTCGTAGGCTAGGGAGTCGTGCATAAGCAACAGAGACTCTGAGGTGTCAAATACCGCGCTCGATGGGGATACCACGAAGCTAGACAACCCAGTGTACCCGTAAAGGTGAAAGTCCGGATCACAGAAGCACCATAAGCCTAGTTCGTAGTAAGGGGTGTTAAACAGCCAGCACCAGAGGGTGCTATCTCAGGGGACGTCTTCGGAACTAGCCTCCCAATCCCCCTGCACTAAAGCAGCCAAGTCCAAGAGCGAACCCAATCACGACCGCTCGTCTTTAAGCAAACGAAAAAGATGGTTTCCTGGGTAGTAGGCTGAGTAGTCTAGCCGCCACCCTTTTCGGGCAGCTAGACGGCGGTAGACCGCGTGAGACCGCACCACTTGCAAAAGGGACGGTCCGGTGCCTACCTCATCAATACCGTACATGTAACCGGCGGTCGGCCAAACCCTGGAGGGGCTCAATTCAAGAAAGAGTGCCCGCAACCAGCCAGCTCGCTGGCTTATTTCAGGACCCATTGCCTGGTGGTGCCAGCCCTTATAACCCGGAAAGGCCTTACCCGCCGTATTTTCTGGGCGGCCTAAGGGCTGCTCTCACGACCGAGCAGCCTTTAAAATGTCCAACCACCCCAAAGCCTCACTTTCTTTGGCGAGTTGCGTGGGTTGAGCAGGCTTGGCACCGCTGTAGCTGGTGGTGAGAAGAGGATCCCCTGCCAAGCTCGGGCCTACCCCCCCCGTGTCTTGGGCCAAAGGCTCACTGGAATGGTAGCCTCGGTACACCGACGATATGGGGAGGGCCGTGTAGTCCTCGCGGCTTACCCAGTCAAATTCTAAAAACGTGTGCGCCCACGAATAAGGCACAATCTCTGACTCTGCGTAGCTAGGCGGGGTGCGGGGTATACGCTGCCAACGCAAGAGTGTGGGCCCGGTGTCTGCCTCGACTGGGGGCCAAAGCAGATCGTAACCTGCTCACCAGGGCTGGTTTCGTTTATAAACCGTGTGTTCTGGCAGGCTACGCGTTAAAACGTATAGGGCCGACAAACCCAAGACACAAGTGTCATGCGCGGCAGACAACCAATCAAGCCAACTCAACTCTTCAGGAGCACCCCCGCTCTCCCTGATAGCGCGGAGAGATCTGTGGGGTCAACCACGCTCTCATGGCTCTCATGCCTGTTGTGGTCCATAGTAGGAATCGTGGGGGTCGATTGGGTGCGCTCAAGACATAGCCACGCTAGCAACAAGGGCGGAGACGGGGGGAATTTTATACCCCCTGTACTGCTCGGCCTCCCAGAACTGCGCGGTTTTAAACACTTCCCGAGCTTTTTGGGTGTAAAATCACCTGCCGTAACGGTCAAGCCAGGTTTGGTAAAACGATGGGCGAGGGTCCTCAGTAAACTCCCACGCCGACAGAGTGCGGGGATAAGGCTCAATCTCCCCAAACAACCCAACTCCCCGCTCGGCGCCCTGACCCTGCGCGGGCGCAGGGCCACGTTTGTACTGCTCCGTAAGCGTGCGCCAAGCGTACTTAACCGCGGGAGTAGCCCTCCAACGAGCCACCTGTGGTAAAGGCGGGTAATCGCGTATAAGACCCTCACGGGTGCGCAACCAACGACCAAGGTCGGTCTGCTCGGCGGCCGATGTGGTCTGAGGCCGTGGAAACGCCTGAAGGTCCTGGCCAAACCAGCCAGGCACAGCTGCTGAACTGTCCAACGCAACACGATCCTTAACACTACCCAAGCTACCGCCCCCGATCAGCCAACCCTCCTGGTAGCCGGCAAGGTCGTAGTCAGGATCGGAGTAAAATGACTGCCACCGGCTTGACCCCCGCTTGCGTAGCTGGGGCAGGCACGAGGCCGGCTTAAATTCCCCACTAACGCTAAGCGGAAGCCAGCCAAGGAGGGATGACTTATGGGTGCCGCTCGGTAGGCCCGGACCAAACCGGTCAGCCTGGCCGTAGAAACTAGGCTGATCCCCGAGTAAGTCTAGGGGACCTTCGTGAGTGTGGTACGGAAGAACGCCCGTAGTTCGGTATAAATGGGAACTGAAATCAAGCCCCTGTGAAGCGTTTGCGTACAAGAAGTCAGCGGCCTCGTAGTCGACCCAGCTCGTGCGCGTTTCACCCCTGAAGTACTCCACTTCTTCATTTCTGGCTTGGTTGAGATACCACTTAAAGACCGGGCGCTGAAGTTTTATACTTCTCTTCCAGTCGAACACTGGGGGGACGTCACGATACCCCCTTAATAAACCCCCGAGCCTTGTTTCTTCAAATCTACGGCCGTGCTTGTTACGGCGGTACCGGCGGGGCTGAAAACTTGAAAACGCCTGGCGCAACCCCCTAGTTTCGTTGTAGTTAAGTACGTAGTGGCTAGGCTCTTTATCTTCTACTACGTACGGGTACATCTCCGGGTAAGGCCACGGGTATGAACGATTCGCAATCTCATCCTTGGAATCTGGGCGGATAGGGACGGTACACATAGGACTACCCACAGCTCAACGTGTACCCTCCCTTATAAAGTAACTTTCGTCGGCCGGGTCTGAAAGAAATATCTGGTCGAGGGTTTTCCTAGGGCTCGGCTTTCCAAGCTCTAACCCGTCTTCGGGTGGCGCCGTCATATAACGCTCCAAATGCTCAAGTTGATCCTCGTACACAGTTTTGAGATAGTATATCTGCCCCCGTGCACGAGCCTGCGCGTACCCTCCGTCGTGGCCTGGCTCCTCAAAAACAGCCCTCGCGGACTGAATGTCAACCATAGCGCGTATCGCGTCTGACTTCATCTTCAGTGCGTGCCCCAACTCTTCTTCTGTAAAACGAGCCGGGAATTCCAAGTGACGTTTAGAAAGGCTGTATAGAAGCAGTGCAAGAGACTCTCCGTAGCCAAACAGCCATTCCACAAACTTTGGCCTAGAATCCATGTTCTCAAGGGCGGCCGCCCAAACTAACGGGCTGTGCTCTTTCTCAAATTCCTCCATAATTATCTCCACTGTATCCTCCAAAGTGATTGGCGCTGCTTGGGAGGGCCCGAAAAGGCTGTTACGCTCTGAAGGGGATAGGCCTGACTCAGGTTCGAATACGCCCAACCGGCCAGAATCTCAAACCCCCAACCCGTAATTCCAGTCCCAGGACCCCCTACGATCGTATTCTCGGAGGTCGGGCACCCAAGAGTACGAGGCTGCGCCTGACCTTAAGCCGGGCTGGGAAAACAAGTTTGTCAGTAGCTGGCTTTCAAGTCGAGCGTAGGGGCTGTGACCCCCGTAAAGAACCCGGTCAAGCTGGCAAAGCTGGGTTAAGGCTAGCTCCCAGTGATTATACATCGGGTCTCCGAGGAGGGAATTCCCCGGCCCCTTTCAAAGACGGTTAGCCGAGTAAAGGGGGGCCAGATTTCAGCCAGGGTGTCGGCGACCTGATGCAGACAGACCAGTAAGGCCCAGCCCCCGCTCAAGTAGCCAACCCCAAGATCACGCCTTAAGGCCAGCAGTAGGGACGTTCTCCCCCTTTGCTGAGACACCCGCCAACCCCCTTTGAGAGAACCCGACCCAAGCCGACCCTTTTTGGACCGCGCCTAAGGCCAACTCGGCCAGCTGAACCACCGACCACAACCCTGCGTGCCCAAATTGGAGTCACGGGTAAGTAAGTTCAGCGATGTACGGATACGCAAGGTAGGCCCTAACAAAGTCAGCAGCTCGCACGCTATCAGAAGGCCGCAGAGAAGATTCTGGCCCCAAACCTACCCCCTCAGACCTGTGAGAGGCTGGTGCTTTAAACAGGCGGAAGTACAAAGAACGGATACGGTCGAAGTAGTAACCCGTGTCCGAATTATCAAGCTCCCAAAGCAGGTGGTCTGCCGAGAGGGGGGTGGGGGCAAGTGCGGAAGATAACACAGGCAGGGCTGCGACCACCCAAGAATCTCAAAACCCAGAGTAAGCTGCACGATTCTCAACCCCTTGGTGTTCCCGCGAGGGTCGTCGGCCGAAAGCCCCAGAGACCTCTTCCCATTGAGAGAAAGGGTTGTAGGTAGACCGTATCCCGTACGAGACATAAGCGTTAAAAACGGGGCCAGCGTACTTAGGTAGGCTGAGAAAATGGTAGGCCAAGGAAGCGTGCCCGCCAGAGGCTGGCCAGTAGCCCCAAAGCTTAGGCTTAACGCGGGCTTGGCCCGCGTACGAGCCCGGGACTTGGTGCCTAGCGTAAGACTCGCTGAACGAGTAGGCGCAGGCCGGCCCTCTATAGTTATAACGCAAGCCTGACCCAGCTGAGAGCCTCTTAGCCTGCACCCAAGACTGAAAACCCGCCCACGCGTCCGCTGCGCTTGTTGATCCCGTGCTTGACCCTGAAAAACCGGCTGAGTGGCCCAAAAGCTGGCTAAAAGAGCTCCCACCTAACCCGGCGACAGAAGCGGCGTGCGGGCGGTTTAGCCCTGCCGGCAACAACGGCGGGTAAGCGTCCTCACACAAACTTGGCCCAGGACGACTCTGTGAGCAAGGCTTTTGTGAAGGGCCTAACCTTAGCTGGCAGGACGGAACTAAGCAGCTTAAGTCTATAACTTTTGAGACCGCACGGGTAAAGGCGGTAAGGTAAACAGCTGATTCAGGGCTAGGCTCGCGTAGATGCTCACCCGTACTAACAAAAACACGGCCGTGTGCAGTTTTTCTTTTTCAGCCCGATGTTCAGGCCCCGTGCCACACGTATCGGTCCCACCAACCAGGACCGTTAAGTTCAGAAAACTCTGATTTCCAGTCACCGTCTCCACGGTGGGTGGTAAGAACCCTGGCCCGGTCCCCCCAGTGCTTGTTATAGAGCCACAGGTGATGAGGACGGAGGCCGGTTCATAGCCGATCAAAAGACCGGTGACTAGGCCTTGCGCTAACACGGCGAGACCCCTGCAACCATGACCCCCCACTCAAGTACTTTTCAACAGGTGAGGGCGAACTCGAGCTTATAGTCCCACTAAAAGCAGAGTCTCAGGGGGAAAAAAGGCTACGATCTCAAGTATTTGGAGCAAAAGCGCGGGAGTACCTGTCTTCTCTGCTGTAAAAAGACTCGTCCCTTGCTCGAAAACGGGCAGGCTGACTGCCTTCTGAGTAAACAACGGCACCCCCCCCTTAAAAGGTCAGACCTCTCGTACTCAGGCTCAAAAGGCGCAAACGTACCAGCTACATCAATCGGGCGTGACGAGCTGAACCGTTTTTTTCTTAATCGGAAGCGGGGTCGGCGCTCAACCCTGGCGTCGTTCTCGAACGCGCGGTACGCGAACTCCTTAAAACGGTCTACCCTCGCCCGGACTGTCGCGCTTGAAGGTATAGGGCCCAACTGTGCCCGACTTTCAAGGCCGCGGGGGTAGAGCGCCCCAAGATAAAGCTGGTCCAACCAGTCTCACGGCCCCAAGTCCTGAGACAAAGCCCCCCAAGACCCGCGCGAACGCAAACCTTCTGCTGAACTTGGGCCTGCCTTGTAGGCTAGCCCCGTAGAACGGAGCAAACTGCCCGCTGCCCTTCCCTCAGGCAGAATCGCACCAAACCTTTTTTCCTTTAGTGCCTCCGCCACTGCGGTAGGGTCAGAAGCGACGCGCGCAAGCTTAACTAAAGGACGGGCTGAGTATTTTGAGTCAGCCACAACGCCTCCGCTAACCTGACCCTTTAGGTAACGGGGCTTCCCCTGCCATACAGGGGGCATGCGCGGATCTCAAATTTGGTTGCCCCAGGCCCGGCTAAGAGCCCGAAGGTCCCGGGACGCAAGGCCGGAGTGCGGATGGTACATAGAAGGCAAAGTCCTACTTCTTATCAAAGGTAAAGATCGGGAACGAGGCGGTACTCAGCTAGCACTCCCCCAACTTTGAGTCCTACCTTTCTGGGAGTTTAGTAAAGCCTCTTTCTGACCCTCTAGCCGCGAGCGGGCAGACAGGTCCCACTCTTTTAGGGTGTCAAAGGGGGTTATGCGGCCCTTACGTATAGGTCAATCAGAGACCGGCGCCTTCAGCGGGACCAGATCCGACTTAATCAGCTCTGGCTCTTCTAGACGCTCCCCTTCGGCTAGCCCCGGCACTGCGGGACGTTCTACCTCGGTTATTCCCAACTCTGCGAGACGCCCCATGTGTGGGAAGGTCGCTGACTCTGTGAGGTGCGATTGCGCGCTATGCAGCACAGTACTTTCTGAGTAAGGGCGTACAAAGTCAGACCCCTCTCAATGTAAGTAATGATCGGCTAAACGCGACGTTGTGTACTCTTTAGGGTACAAGTTTCAGTCTCATACCCAACCTTCCCCACCCGCAATACCCCAGCTTTGGCCCGTAGGATAACTAGAAACCTTTGATACGTACTTCACGTGCCGACGGTTTGACGCCAAGCCGGCTCAGTGGTTTTTAGAGAAAGCCCACCGCCCCGCTAGGGGCCTAGGATAAGAGGGACCCCCGCCCTTGAACCGTCACCCAAAAGAACTATCCATCCAGTCTGACATCGCCCCGTAGGTTTCTAACCAAACTCAGCTTGATTTAGAGCTCAACCAAGAGCCAAAGGCTTGGATGTATTCAGCCTCTAACGCAGCTGCCCGAGATTGTGCGGCCTGTGGGCTCCGGTGGTACCACTCCCGCCACAAGGAGTACAGACAAACCCCGAGCGCCGAGTACACGGCTAAGAAGGCACTCCCACGATTTTGGGCAAAAAAATTCGAAGTGTACTTGTTTGAAAACAGGTTCGTAAACGGCAACCGGGTCGGGCCGAAAAACTTTGAGCCCCAGACCCTAAGAGAAGTTAATAAAGCAGCACCCGGGTACCGCCGCACAACAAACCCACGTAGCGCAGATGGCGACATAGGAGTGGCCAACAGATAATCAAGCCAGTCAGGCGCGAACCTTCGCGCGTACTTTAAGATACGGCCGCCTGCCGCAAGAACGGTGTAACGGCCTTGAAGGCGGCGGAAATTGATCTCCCGCTTAATGGGGTCCTTCGCCATACCCACCCGAAGCGGGCGCTCAACTAGAAGCCCCGACTCGCTGTAAAAGTCAGATCCGCGCGAATAGTCAGCATACTTTTTAGACCCCCGACGCTCCCTAAGCGCTGAAAGAACAAAGTGCGAGGACAAGTACCAACCCGAAAAGTAGATACCCGAAGGAAGCAGGGTTGCGCAAAAAAAAACCCACTTCCCAAAACCTGCAGTGATGGAGCCCAGCTGAAGGGGGGAGCTCAAGTACCAACGCCACCAACTTACGTGCGCGTCAAGATTAAACCGGTCTCACGCGTACACCGTATCCGCCTTTAGCAAGTAAGTTAGATAAGCAAACCCCTTGAGCCCTCCCGGGTATTTAGGCAAAACCAGAACACTCTGGTGCCACAAGGTCGAACCGCTCGAAATAGGGCTTCACAAGTTTTGTCACAGCTCGAGCCAACGAGCGGTAGTGGGGTAAGATTCAAAATTACGGTATTGCGCCCACCACAGGTTTCCGTACAACTGCGCCCCCTCTTGTGGGGGGACAAAGGCAAACGATTCGGGATTCAATGCCCAAACAGCGTTTGGCCTACCGTAAAAAGGACCTCAGTGGCCGAAGGTAATAGGCATTGTCCCTACCTCACCCTGCTGCATGCGGTAGGCCGCGCTAAGTTCGTAGTTAGCAAAGCTTGATTTTTCTCAAAAAGTTAACCCAGTCGACCCAAAGCTAAAGGTGGGGTACACGGCGTATACCCTGATAAACTCTACTCCCTGACCGGGCTCTAACAGATAGCGGTGGACGGGATAGACGATTGGGTATAAAAGAGTCCCCAGTACGCCCCCTACTGTGTAACCGTGGGGCAAAAAACACACCAACACAAAGTAAATCAACCCCACAAACGTGAGATAACGGGCAAGAGCTCCTAGCAGGAAGTAAGGAAACCTAGCAAGCCGACGGAAAAACTGCCCGTGCACCAGGCCCTCTACGCCCTCTAACACCCTTATACAACCCAAAGCCGCGAAAAAGGGCGAGGCCCAAGCCCTAAGGGCTGACAGGGGCAGCTTGAAGGTGCCAACCCACACGAGTAAGCCCAGTTTTCGGGCAGGAGCCGTTAAAGTCAGCGCCCAGAGCACAGCAATCTTAGCAATTTTAGACCAAGCCGAAAAGTGGCCAGTCCAAAGAGAGGTGTGCCAGCCCAAATATGCGCGCAACCGAGCTTTGTAAACCCTCAAGGCCAAGGCAGCTAACCCACGCTCGCGTAACAGCTCAAGACGGGTCAGAACGATAACAAACCCACGAGCCGGAGCGTTACGTAGGCTATGGGCAAGCGCACGCCCGACCTCGATAAAAACGTCAACAACCAACCGCACACCCCCACCTCACCCAAGGAAGTAGGGCTGAAGTCAACGGGTATCTTGACCAAACGAAGAGCCAAGCCGACGAAGAACCAGAAGGCAGTGAACCAGAAACCTTCTAAAACGGTACCGTGAACCCGGGTACGAGCGCAAACCTGTGCACAATTCCTCCTTAGCTACCCGCCGGACTGACTGTCAAAACCCAGGCTGGCAGCCACTCCCCCCTAAAGCTGCCCCTTCCTTTAGGTACGGGGCATAAGCCCTAAGCAGGCCTATTTGTTGAACTCGGGCGTGAAAGGACTCTCAGCAGGACTTAAGCGCGTCTAAGGTGCGGACAAACCAAACTAAAACGGGCAGGGATGAAGGCCTTTCCGCCAGGCCAATAAGCCTGATATAGGGCCGGAACTTAGCACCAATACCGCCCACAAACCCACGCACGCAGGCGGGCCCAAAACTGTTGACGACCCTGTGAACGGCAAGCGCGTACGTCGGGTGGACAGCCCTCGGTAGGCGCCCGTACAACAGGTAACGTACGTCGTGTAAAGCGTGAAAAGAGGTAAGGCCCGACACAATAGACTCTCACACACGAAAGGGGTAGTGCGCCATCAAGAGTTCTGAGAAGAAAAGGTCCCTTAACACCGGAATTACCCGCCTTTCTGGGAGCCCCCACTTGTGCAACCCTGCCCAGACCAGAAGACGAGCTGGGGTGCCAGGCAGCATGCAAGGCCTTAAGGGGTGCGCCTCTGGAACCTCCAGCCCCTGTAGGGGCCAACGAACGTAGACAAAAACCCCCTTAACCCAACCGCAGACCAGCCGTAAAGGCGAAAGCTTGCTAAAGGTTTGCAGCTGCCTACGAGGCTGAAGACCGGCCACCGGCCCCAATCCAACGCGCAGGGCTGTGTAGGCTGTAAATGGGGCTGCCTCGTGTAACAGAAGGCTTAGTAAAAGCCCCAGTACAAGGGCGGCTATCTGGTGCGTGCCTTGAGAACAACTAACAAAACAACTTGCCCCTCAGCTTAACCACGCCAGCGCTATAACGCTAGATCCAAGGCTAACCACTCACTCAAGGAAGTAGCGGGTGTCTCGGCCAGTTTTCGGACCCCCCCAGGTTGCCCAAAAACCCAAAGCCGGGATAAGGGCCAACAACGATAAAACACTCTGTCTTCGGATGTGCGAAGCCAGCCTTCTCTGTGGCCCGATAAGATAGAACCATAGCTGGATAAGGTTTCGAAAGCCCAGCGACCCCCTAGAACGTAGCACCCCAAAAACGTGAAACTCTGGCCCTATAAGGGCTTGGCCAAAGAAGGGCCAACGCTGCAGGCTCGGCATAATTCAAGCTAAACAACAAGAGCCTACCCACCGCCCCTCATGCACCACAACCAAGGCGACAAAACAAACGGCCTCTAAGAAAAAAACGTACACCCCAGCTTTATTAGGAAGTTTGGAAGACGCTAAACGACGCAAGCAAAGGGCCCCCTCTTTAAAAGTAGCACGTACCCAAACTAGCACCCCATAAGCTGCAAAAACCGTAGACCCCAAGCTAGACGCAAGGAAAAGATGGCTAAGGTACAAGAATAAAAGTAACAAGAGACGCATCACTCCCCAGCTGACCCCCTTAACGATGAAAAACGCAATTCATAAAGGGTACAAACTGACGCGTACCGCAAACTGCACAGCACTTGGCCCTAAAGCGGATGTGGGTATAAAGGACAAAACTACCATCGTATAACCAAAAGCAACAAGACGTATTAAGCCTAGAGATAGGCGTAAAATCAACCCCCATAAACTCTCTACTAACGATAGCACACCTGTGAGCCAAGGCGGCACACCCCCCCGGTCTAACCGAGCCCCCACACCCACGAGGCCTACAAGGCAAGACTCTAGCGCGAATTGAACCCCCTTCAAACGACGCAAGGCAACAAGCTGTGTCTCGAGGGCGCCCGCCGTTAAGCCACCTGCGACCCAAACAGGTAGGCTGAGTAGCACCCAACCGGCTACCAGAGGAAACGTAATTACCTCAGCCAGGACCCTTACTTGAGCAGGCCGCGAGACACACGCACGGCTCAGCGCCAACACCTCCTCACGAAGAATCACCAGGTGGTGGTTAAGGCCTAGTAACCACCGCGTGTCTCGTGCGGAGTGCAGGGGGACTCCCAACAAACCCAGGTAAACTAAGGGCAGCCCAGCTATGCCAAACAACCGATAAAATGAGCCCGACTTTAAAAAGGATTTAACCAACGACAGGGTTAAACGCTGGCCGGTCCTTAGCCTGCCTCACCTCGGAAACCCGCGCGTGGGGGCCTCCTCCCAGTCCTCAACCACGGTACTATCAATGTTTGGGTCAAACTCAACCTCTTCCGCACCCAGCCCCAACCCTCGCCTACGCAGGTACTCTTCTTCAAGGAAAGAGGGGCCGTATTCAGGATCAAGGCGGTTAATAAAAGAGGGGCTTAACCAGTCCTCTGACCGACCGCGGGTGACTGTGTATAAAAGTATATAACGAACGGATACGTGCCGTTTTAATTGCTCGATAAAGGTGTATAATATTTGACCAAGATCAGAAGGAAAAAGACGCTCGTACCGTTCTTGGTGGGCACGGCCGAGTATGCCTAGGGCTAATTGAACGTTGTCATACCGGAAGAGAGGCTTGGGCCTCCCAAGTTTACCAAAACGGCCAAAAGGATTAGACGAAGCAGAACGCCGGTGCGCCCTACCCCCACTCAACGGGTGGCTGTCACACTTGGTAAGCCTGGGGAAACGGGTTGAGTACAACTTTAGTTTTGTTGGACGCGCTTGTCTCGCGCTGGCAAATCTATCTTTTAACTGTATCATCACCATTAGGTGCGCGGGGGCTCGCACCCCGAGTGGCCCTTAACTAGCCAACACCTGTGTAGCATCACTGGAGCCGCAACCCGCTACGTGATCAAAAAGAATAAACTGGGTCCGTCAGAAAAAGACTCCCAGTCCCACTCAAAAACCAAGGGTGAGGGGTCTACATGCCAGGCAGACTCTAGGGTGCCCCCTGAAGGGTCTTCACCTAATTCCCAAACGTCGGCCTTCTTGCTTGATTTTGAGGTGGGAACACACCGCCCCTTCTTACGTATAGAGTAGGTACGGGCCAGGCCAGGGCGGTTGCGAAGAAAAGCTGGGCCCATGTCTGCGCTAACACGCAACCCGAACAAGCTGACCCACACCGCCCAAAAACTCAGGGTAATTGCCCAAGTTTTTACGGTGCTCGCACGCGCAAGACTCTCAAATGAAGATTGACGGCCCCCGCCCCACTTAAAACGGGCCCAGTCTAGCCAACTACCTACGACAGGGGGCGTCAGAAATGCGGGAGGGTCCGAAGGCAGGGGAAGATCGTACAAGTACAGCCGTCTCCAGGGCGGGTACCTTTCCCGGCCGGACCCTAAAAGCACACTATTTCAGTCAAAGAAGCGAGATCACTGAGAGGGGCTTGTACGGTGCTTTGACAATCCAGCGTGCGCCCCTCGTTGAAGGTGTATAAGCTCTCAGTAAGCTTTAGATTTTAGATCAAAGTCTTGGGCGGCGTCTAAACAAGCGCGACGCAGCCTTTTGAGGACGATTCGAGGTAGACCCACACCGTGGTAAACTCCGTACCGGGCCTTTCAACTAGCCACCGGAAGCCTAAGGGCCGGCGTAGGCAATCGCAACCTTTTACTTGCCTGAGACCGGCCCCACACAGAACCAGAATAGCGTTCGAACTCAGCCGAAACCCCACTACCATTTGCGGCGTACTTTATAAAGCTCTCGAGGCTTGGCAGGTCGCATAAAATGTAACGTTCGTAGTTTGGGATACTAAAACCCTTATATTGGTAAACGCCCTTAGAAAACGGTTCTCAACCAAAACGGCCATTAAATTCAGACACAACAACTCTTCGCGTTTCTATGTCAAAATCTCATCTCCCTATACGACACATATCGTAGTTATCTTCGCTTTCTGACCGAATGTGTCGGAATGGGGTGGGGTAGAACATAGAGCCTGCGTAGTAGGTCAGAGGGTGCTGCTTAAAAGGAGAGTAGAGCATAAAGTTCTGCACACCAACCTCAGTTATAGTTGAGCCCACAAAGAAAGCCCACCGACTTAAAGCAACCCCATGAGAGGAGCCTTCTCTGAACTCGTCGTACATAAAAAGGCCCGAGGATTGGCTCAACACCTCCATAACATGCCAAACCTCGCCTATCGAAAGGAAAGAGTCGCCTCAACCCGGAGTTGCACGCTCGTAAGCGTGTGAAATGGTTAGCGCTTGACTGCTGGACAGAGCCGGCGCACCAGCAACCCAATCAAGACGGTCTCAAAACGTTATCGGCACTTTTCTATGATCAAAGCGTCATTTAGGTGTGACAAGCCCGTACCTTATCAATGCGGGGAGTGTGCTCTGGTAAACCTGGTCAGTGGTTTGGCTAAGGACCGACAAGCCAGGATTACGAACTAAGAGGTAGGGTAGCAAGTGTAAGCCCTTGCGCCTTAAGCGGGAATCAAGCAAAAAAGCACGCCGCTGCTGCAACAAACGCTGGCGGTAAGGGACTAGCCCCAGCCCAAGGGAGGCGCCCCCCTTAAAAACTCACGAGCCCGCCTGCAGCACATTGGCCCTAAGCTTGGGGGGCAAGGCCTGGCTCAGACGCCAACCTTTCAGCCCCTGACCACGGCCGCGTAAAATATAGGGCGCTAAAATAGGCTTAAATAAAACCCTTGTGCGCCGCCATGAGAGGTTTGTGAGAAGGCCCACGCCCAGGCCAAACCGCACACCTAGCTCTGAGCGTGCTTGGGCCAACCCTTTCCCGACGGAGGCTTTACGGCCTTTAACACCAACCAACGATCGTAACTCTGAGTAAAGAGCTCACTTGTTAGAGGGCACCAAAGCCCGGTGCCCACCTTTGCCAAATTTGGGTCCCGAGCTTAGACTCCAACTGAGCCGGGTTTTTAACCAAGGTACCTCCTTAGCCGGGCTAAGAACGGGCCCCCCGCCTGTAGGGGGCGAGGCAAGTGCCCCCCAATGCGGACCCACTAGCCTAGCGACCCTCGAGATATCAAGTGTAGGGCGCGCCTCCCGCTCGCCCAGGCTGTCGGGTAAACCAAAGCCCGTGCTAGTTTGGCGGACCTCCCTAGTAAGAAAGCGTAATCAACGCCACCGCCGAAGTAGCCAACGCGGCACCCCCCGACGTTTTGTAGAAGCCTGCAAACGAGGCTTAAAACGAACCTTTGATCTTAGAAGCCCCTTAAGGTAAGCCTCTCGCACCCTTTCAGAACTCCCGTACCCCTTTCTAGAGGGTGCAGAAAGTTGCGGACGCTTTGTAAAGCTGCTGAGACAAGGGTCAACTCGGACGGACTTCGGGGCCTCCAAGCGACCACTTACAGAGACCCCCCCCCTTCCTAGCCGCAGGTCCCAAGCCTCTCTATGAAAGGGGGCAACTTCCTGAAAGCGTCACGCGGACCACGTGCTACTCGGGACACTAGCCCCAGAGTAAAGAGGCCAAACCTTTAGCATACGTAACTGGAGTAGCATAAAGCTTCCCAAATTAAATGATCCTAACTCAGAGAATGCTAAGAATAAAGGCGTCTGAGCATACTTTAATTTTTTTTCCACGAAGGCCGTATGCGAGCTGTGTCCAAAGCTGTAAGATTGGGTACACAGGTTAAAAAATGCCTGGAGTTGGGTTTGAGATCCTCCGCTATTTATGGCTGAATGCTGAGCTTTAGGGGCGTTGTACCCTTTCAGGCCAGATCTTAACCTACGGAGTAGGGACCCCTTTAACGCTTGGCGGGATCCCTGGCCCAAAAACGCGAGCATACGGTACGAAATCAACGCACCCTGCTTAAGGAAGAGGGCTTGACGAACGGCTGATCGGGACCACAACTTCCCAAGCCCGCGGCGCTGGTGCCGGGGAGACAAGGACAGCCCTACCACTTGATCTAGGAGAAGAAGGATAGATCACAACAAGGCTTGAGGCAACACGCGCCCTCCCAAGTGCCACCCGCAGCTTCAGGCGCCTAACTGCAACTCAGCTACCGCGCGCCAGGCCTCGCGCGACATAAAACCCGGTACACGGCGCAGCTTGAAGGGATCTTTGGTCAAGGGTGCCCCTAAACCATGCATAGTCATCTTGACGCCGCCCCACTCCAACCCCGGGGCGAGGTCATGTTGGATTGGGCCCGGGCTTATAAGGGGTAGAGCAAGAAAGGTAAGAGCGCCAGACGGCCTTCTAATTAGTCGCGCATACGCCTTAAGGATTTTGACAAGCACCTGGCCTACACCAACGTCTAAAAGAATATTGGGCAGCTGCGAAGGCGCGCCCGCGCAGACATCAGAATACGCTAGGTTCCAAGCCACACACGAAGAGAGTAGCTCAATCTGGTTTAGCTGCCGCACCCGCTCAACCAAGAAAAGGGGCGCCCATAAGCTGGGACCCCAGCCAGACCTCAACGCAGTTCCAACCCCTCCGTTCTGTTCAAAGTTGTCTAGGAGGCACTCCTCTACTCATAGGGGCCCTGCCCGAAGCAGGCCTTCACGCATTTCTCAAAACCAAGCACGTAGCCCGGGCAAGCCGGGCACACTTTCCACACTCTCGTTCAGCGCGTCTCCGTATACTGCCAGACAAAACGTGGGATACCCAACATCTGAATCAGGGGCGACAAACGCCCCAAACCGGCTGAAACCGTAGGCCACCCTATGCGATATAATCTCCCCGTAAACCTTGCCCTCGACCAACAACCCGCGGCCAGGGGTGTAACCCTGTCCAGAGCTTATGTAGACACGAAGAGGAGAGCGTGCTCAGTCAGCCCTAAGGGGTATGACCCCCTTTTGCGCCCCACAATAACGGGCTCACAGCATCTGAAACAAGCGAGGTTGCCGCCGCCATGTGGAAAGCAAACGCCCCTTTTTTGGCGACCAGGGGGTAAGCTTGAAAAAGATGTAACCCTCCCAAGCAAAACCTGAGCCCTGCGAAACGACAGAAGGACCTTGGCTCTGGTTGGGCCCCAGCCGCAGAGCCCCAAGAGAGGGCTGGCTACGCTCAACTGTAACTGGTTGTAAGAGAGTAGCGGAGGCTTCAGGCGGGCCTAAACGGCTCTTACGGCGGCTAGTATAAAAACTCGGCTGATAAAGACGGCTCACAACTCCTGCCCCTTTGTAGCCTTTAGACATTTCATCAAATTCTAACAAAAGACTGATGTCTCACGGCAGATTGAGCCCCCGGTGCCTCGCCTGTCATGCCAGCGAAACTAACGACTCTTCTAGGACGGACTGGTTAACAGATAAAAACACCCCCGGAGTGTTGTGACCCGCGGACACGCGAAGGTGTGCAGGGTCTTTGTAGGCACGCTTACGCGCCCCCAAGGCCCGCTTCTGCGAGACGGCGCCAATGATGTGCGCGGAATCTGATCAACTACCCAAGTATGCTGGTCAGGTAACTGACCGCCCTATGCCTGACCCGCAGTCGTACCTTTGTGAGAGGTTGCTAAACCAAACTAATCGAAGACACCGTCACATAAATGGGCAACCCTTTTGCTCAAAGAAAACTACCAACCGGTACTGAAGGATTGCCAGCACCTCCACGGCTTTCCACAGTAAAACGCAGTACAGTAGCGGAACACCGAGTACACACCACCACGAACTTTCAGACATGCCAAACACCTTCGACGTAACATTTCCAACAAGAATAACAAGGACAAAGCCTGCCCCAAGGGCAGCTAACCGAGTGAGCAAACCTGATCCCCAAGAAAAACTAGACACGCGCGTGCGCGGAGATAACCCCCCTAAACTAGCCTTGGGGGAAGGCCCACAGCCCGCGGAATCAGATAAGCGGGTCTTTTGTGAGCCGGGTGTTAAGTTTTCCATGTATCCACGTCTATAAATAGCAGCTGGACAAAAAAACTTATCTTTTGGCTTTGTTCTTTTGAAAAACACGTTAAAACCGTAGGAGTGTACACGCAGTAAACGTCGTACACACGAACACGGGCCACACACTGATGCCGGGCCCAAGTAAAAGTAGCTAAGCAGGCATACGCTTAATACAAACCCCTTTTTTTTTCTCTTCTCCAGGCCGCCCATTGCCAATACGAGCCTAACAACGCCTGACCTAACCAGAGAACCGCTTTGCGTACTCTACCAGCTGCTGGCCGTACGGCGAGACTGGGGGTTGAAAGACACCTAAGGCCGGAATAAACTCCGCACGGTACCCCCGCTCTGAGGCGTAGCTCTGGACCACAACGGGCATGAAACCGTGGTTGACCCCACAGATCTCGCTACACTGCCCGTAGTAAACCCCCTCCCGCGTTATGTACACCGACGCCTGATTAAGCCGCCCCGGACAGGCGTCTGCCTTTACCCCAAGTGAGGGGACCGCCCACGAGTGCAAGACGTCAGCAGAGGTTATTAGGACGCGCACGTGCGTCGCAAAAGGGAGCACAACCCTGTTGTCTACCTCTAGCAAGCGCAAACCCCCAGATGACAGGTCGGCTTCGCCGACCATGTAGCTGTCAAAAGCAAAAGGTTTGGCGGTGTACTCAGGCAAGGCCTTAACTAAAAGGGGTGACCCCGATAGCATACGAGGGTCTTCACTCACGCAGTCGCAGTGTTCTATCTCTTTGGAGTACACCTCTGAGCCTGAGTCAAAAGTTTTGTCATAACGGGTTGAAGGTTCAAAGCTGGTCGGCCACTCTTTAGTAACTTGGATTTTACGGTTTGAGATGTCTAGGTCCGCATCTCAGTTAGAAAGCGGGGTAAAACTTCCTAAGCGCCCCCCGCTGGAGTAGCGTCAATCCCAGCCGTACATACCCAGGTCAACCGCCATGCTTTTGCCCGGAATGGCCCCGCCCAAGAGCTCCTGAAGGTAGGTTGATCCGGACATGTTCGGCCACTCAGAACCGAATAACTCAAAGTAATCATCAACCCTATTCATCTCCTTAGGATAGTACCTAGAAAAGAAGTCTAGTTGATCTTTCCACCAAGATTGCATTTGTATGCTCTCTGGGGGGGTCGGAGAGTACTCGTACGTCCAGTACCACTGGTGACCGACAACCTTGGTTGTGACATTTGGTAGGGCCGCACTTTCCAAAGAGTATAGTAAGGCAAAAGAAGGGACTGCCACACCCACAAGCAGGGCTGCAGGAATTACGGTCCAAGCCACCTCCAGGTTGGTGTTATGGCTTACCCGGTTTAAGGGGGGCAACACAAACGAGATTGGCCCTGAGAGCACGAACGCGTGCTGCCACAACCACAAAATCCCAAGGATCATGTACAAGACAAAGGCGGTGATAAAGATGACTAAGACCATGAGGCTGTGGTGGAATTCCACGATCCCCTCTAGGACCGGCGTGGCTGAGTCCTGAAACAGAAGCTGCCACACGCTGGCGCTGTCTAGGCTACCCGGCCCCAGGCCGAGATCACCCCCGTTTAAAGGGGCTAGGCCAACAACCCAAAAGTCGCCCCACGCACTAGCCCTTTCTTCCCCCCTTTCTTTCCCCGCTAACTTGAGTTCCTTAGCCGGCATCAACCTGTTTGAAGCGTGCCCCTCGGACTTGTACGCCCACACGGCCCTGGCCGGGAGTCGTACCCGGACTCTGAACATGCCCCCAACGCAAGGTAGCGCGGACCACCTAGCAGCACACGGGCTCGAACCGTGGCCTCCGGATCATGAGTCCGGCGTCTTACCTCCCGACCCTGCTGCTGCCGGCAAACTACCTGGCTCCAAACGGTTCCGTACTTGGGCCCCGGGAGAGGGACAGACGGCTCACGCGGTTCCGGGTGTCATCCCGGGGCTAGGTTGGCGGCACCCCCGTACCACACAGACTCACACCACCAAGCTGCGGGCGGCCAGACAAAAACAAGGCAGACCACCACTACGCCTACCGCGGGGAGTGTGGGAAGTGCGAGAACAGCAGCACTATGAAAAAACCATAACAGAAAAGGGCCCAAACCCCCATACGCTCAGGGTACGTCTTATTGCTCGCCACCGACTAAGGCAGCCTGAGCCGACACGCCCGGCTAACAAACCCTCGAAAAAGTTGAGAACCCCCCCTATTAACGTGTGCCCCACCTTTGCTGCTTACCCCCGGAGTGACTAGGGCAAGCAAGACCTTAACCAAAAGCCCAACTGCCGCTGGAGGGACTTGAACCCCCACTCTCTATAGAACCGGCTTCTAAGACCGGCGTGTCTACCATTCCACCACAACGGCTAAGGAAAACGGCAGTAAGCTAACAACCAAAGCACCGCAAGGGGCCCCACCTTTGGGGCCAGATACTAGGCTGACCTTGAGATAACCCTTACCACTGCCTAGGCCCCCACCAACTGCCTGCATTGGGTCTCGAACCCAAAACCCTCGGATTAAAAGTCCGATGCTCTGCCAATTGAGCTATGCAGGTCAAACCAGCAGGGCCTGATACGGCCGTAACACCCGGGCAAACGAAAAACAAGGTGCCGGCGATAGAGGTTGCGAGGGCCGCAAGATTGGCAGAACAAAAGGTTACAAGCTAACCCGGCCCCTAACCCCGTTAAGCCGAGCGCGCCAGTGCTAGCGCAGCACTACACGGGGGTAGACTACGGGCGCACAAGCTAGGAAAAACTAACCTACCCCAGAGCCAACAAAAAAGATAAATTCACTCCACAACAGCAATATGACAACGGGAGCTGGTGTACCCCAGACCTACGTGCTGCGTGTGCTAAACCAATCTTTAGGGAGGCAAAACGCCCCCCAGACTGGCAGCTTACCCGAGAAGCCCTAAAGCCCAATCAAGCCCTACCCCGGACCTACGGCTGGCAACCTAGGCCCAAAGACACGGGATGACAAAGCCCACCCACCCCTATTTTAGGGCGGTAGTCTAACCCCCTGACCCACAAAACCCCTGCACTCTTGGCCCTTTTAAGGGCCTGAGAAAGCCAGATCGCACAAGGTTATAGGCGCTACCGGGGCTTGAACCCGAGACCTTCCGGTTAACAGCCGGACGCTCTACCACTGAGCTATAACGCACAAGCCCCCCACTAGGGCTAGGGCGACCCACGAGTCCGGTGCGTCGGCAGGGACTGTTAAAGCCCTCAAGTGAGCCTCGGTAAACTTAAGGAAATAAAAGGGAGATCACCCCTACAAAGGAAGCTTAAGAGCGGGGGTACCCCAAGACCTGCTGTGCTGTAGCTCAAACACACTCTCTGCCCAGCAGCAAAGGTCCGGGAGTACAGGAGCATAAGTTACGGGGCCCAAGCCTTAACGGCCCACGAGCTAAAGCCCACTAAAAGGCAGAATAAGCCAACGCAGGTAAGAGGAATTGAACCCCTACTCCCGGCTTTGAAGGCCGGTGTGCTACCGTTACACCACACCTGTGACGTGGGGGAAGGCCAGTGGCGTAGAAAACCTTTGACGCAAATAACTCAGACCCCCTACCAAAGGCCCGGCACCCAACCCCCACAAAACGCGACAACCCCGCTTACTAGGGCCGACACGAGAGCCGCCCAAAGGATGGCCTATGTGCCCCCTACCCAGCCCCTAGAAGGCGAACAGGGTGAGGAAGGCAACCGCCTCCGGGAGGACGAAGCCCGGGATGGCGTAAATAAACATCTGCTGCTTCTAAACACCCCACCCACAACAAGTACGAGTGAAGCAATCGCACAGTGGGTCGCGTCTCTTAATTCGAACCAATAAAGAACATAAATACCATAAGCATAGTTGGAGTTGCGCGCTAGTCCTATGATGAAAGACCCGAACCCGACAACGATCCCCCCTCCAGAACCAGCTATGGAGATGGTTTTAAGCCCACCCCCCAGTAGCTTGACAAACAGTATAACACCCACGGGCAGAGGCGGCGGCGTGCCGCACCCTACCTTTGCTCCCCCCTTATCTAGAAATACATGAAGCAGATGAGGCACCCCAGAGGGGATAGCACCCCTAACTGGGAGAAACCGTAGGGCCGCATGACGGTTTCTTACGGTATGAAGAAGGCTAGGAGGGCGAGAAAAAACACCCGCCGCCTGTGGTCTAGCGACCCCCACCACCAGACGGCATACACCACATGCGCTACTACGACCAACCCCAGCCCCAAGAGTCAGTACTTCGCACGGGTTAGAAGGCAGCTTGGGTAGGCCTTCATGTAGGCCACGCACATTTGTGCCTTCTGCCTAAACGAAAGGCCGCCAAGCTCCTTGTCGAACATGATCAAATAAACACACCCACTAACAAAAAGTACTAGCAAAGCGGCCACACAGTGAGTCATGCCCCTTAATCGGGTCGTATAAAGAGCAACTAATACGCCTGCGAGGTAAGGGAGCGCTGTCAGCATATAACGTAACGCTTTAAGGCCCTCAGATACAAGTACAACATTACACCCACCAAGAGAGCCCACAAAAAAGCCTCTACGTCCAGCCGATAGTTTAAAGAACGGGTGAGACGTGAGCCCCCTCACCGCCAACTAGGCCACGAGAGCAGTGCGGGGTTTGCCCGTAAAGGTGGGCCTAACACAAGGGCGGGGCCGAAGAAAAGGTAGCGCCCCCCATTCTCATCCCACAGCGACTAAAAGGTACAACCGCGAAGCCACAAAGGGCCCCACACAAGGCATGGGCAGTGATAAAGGTTATCGAGGCCATGAGGTTGTGCTAGAATTTCACGGCCCCTCAAGTACAGGTGCGGGCACACCCTTAAACAGTAGCTGTCACGCGCGTGCGTTGTTCCAGCCGCCCGAGCCCAAGCCCACGCCAACCTTTTTGGCGCACGACCCCCAAACTCGTACGATAGCACAACCCCGGCCGGGGCCAAACCCGAGCTCTGGGCGCACCCCAAATCTCAGGTTTGAGGAAAACTGACCTTAATTCTTTTAAGCCAGGCCCCCAACGCCAGGTAACCCGGGCCGCCTAGCAGCGCACGGGCTTGAACCGTGGATTCCGGATCATGGGTCCGGCGCCTTACCTCCCGACCCCGCTGCTGCCGGCAAACTACCTGGCTCCAAACGGTTCCGTACT
>JACLAD010010269.1_pt1 | contig 27391 bp, 17 predicted proteins | sample 8027901 | NCBI WGS metagenome assembly JACLAD01 (sample SAMN15725071, study PRJNA655200) | protist metagenome | isolation source: fluorescence activated cell sorting (FACS) single amplified genomes of... | place: Spain: Blaines Bay Microbial Observatory, Mediterranean Sea | collected 2016-07-05 | reverse complement strand
CGCTGGATAGTTACGCCTTATAAAACCAATCGCGAAGTTAGCTCCGTCAGTGATGGATGAATAATGACAGAGTTGAAAAGTTGAACGGAGCTCAGTCCGTTCAACTTCCATTACAAGACAACCTATCTGATCACGATCGGTATATGAACCCTGAAGGGCAAGCCAACGGACACGGTTGTTGTGCCACCTGTTTGGGTATGTGTTGAGGCCGATTCACTCAGTGTAAAGGTCGTATCCCCACTTGTATTTGCATCTGAATTGTCCACTGCTTCAATGGCGTATGCGCCCACAGGCGCGTGGTCGGCTGTCTGTACAGTCAGGACAAATGACCCGCTGCTGTCCGTATTTACGGTGCCGAGCGACAATGAGGTTGAGCGTGTTGGCCAGGTCAGCGTTAGTGCTACGCTCGTGTTTGGTGCAAAACCCATCCCCGATACGATAAAGTTGCTGCCAGGTGCGCCTGTCGAGAAGTTGATCGACAACTCTGCCCCATTGTCGTCATTCGTGATGGTGCCAACGCCCTGTGCATCCGAAATACTTACATTGCGCCCGTACACGTTCTTGTTAGACAAATTGACAAAGAACTGTTCATCTGGCTCAATCAACCTGTCACCTGCAACAGCGATGGTTACAGATTTGGTCTCATTCGCTGTGCCGGTGAAATTGAGCGTGCCGTTTTTCGCCGTGTAGTCGCTGCTCATAGCGGTGTCATCGGCCGAAGCGAAATCCACACTGACAGCCGAATCAACCGCTGCATTGAGCGTGACGTTGAACGTATAGTTCGTTGTGCCGCTATTGCCCTCTGCCAGCGTGACGTTTTCGATTGCAAACGAGGCGGCATCGTCGTTGCTGAGCGTCACCGTTTGCGGAGAGGCTGCGACCATTACACCGCTGTTGGAAGGCGAACCAAGCTGTATGCTAAAGGATTCGTCCAACTCAACCGTTTCATCCCCAGTCACCGAAACCGTTGCCGTTTTCGTTTCGTTGGCCGTGCCGCTGAAGCTGAGGGTTTGGTTGAGCGCCGTGTAATCAGAATCGGCAGAAGTCGCCGTCCCATCGACCGTGTTTAGCACCACGGTAAAACCGCCCACAACTGCAACGTCCAAGGTTGCTGTAAAGGTCAACGATGTTGCGCCGCTATCGCCCTCGTCTAGCGTTGTGCCGCCAGACAGTGTCACCGTTGCCTCGTCATCATTTGTGATGGTCGCAGTTTGGGGAGAAGCAGTTGCTTTAACGTCAGCGTTAGATGGCGTGCCGAGCGCAACGTTGAACGTTTCATCTGACTCGACTCTCGTATCGCCTGTCACTATCACCGTGAAGGTTTTAACCTCGCCGATCGTGCCAGCAAAGTTGAGCGTTCCGCTGTTTGCCGTGTAGTCGCTGTCGCCTGTTGTCGCCGTGCCGTCGCTTGTGCTGTAAGGCACGCTGAACCCGCCGCTAACGGCTACGTCAAGCGTGGCGGTAAACGTGTAGGTTGTATTGCCACTATCGCCCTCGTCTTGGGCAGCACCCCCTGACAAGGTAACGCGTGCGCCACTCTCGGCCAGCGCAAAGGTTCCATAGCTTGTTAGCGCTGCCTCAGCCCAAACTGCTTCTCCACTGCCGCCGTGACTCGATGTGGTTTGTCTCGTCCATGTGGCGGCTGGAATACGTGCGCCCGTCTGAAGGAAAACGTCGGGATCGGCGTTTGAATTGGTTTCGGCCGAACGATAATAAAATCTCGCACTCGCCGTTTGATTTGTTGTGGGCGTAATTACGTAGCAACGTTGCACACCATTGCCCACATCGGCCGATGCATCACAATTTTGTGCACCTTTGATTTCGACAACGGTGCTGCCCATCGCGCCGGTGCTTGGCGTGAGTTCAACGCCATAGTATTTGTCAGTGCTGCCAGCCGCGTTTTTGATTCGGCCGAATTCACTCATTACCCCATTCGCAACCGACTTGGTTTGCTTAATGCTGCCGTTATTTGTAACCGCTCCTTCAACAGAAATCGTGTTCACGCCAATATCAGCAACCGCGTTCGCGTTTGTCTGTAAATTATTGTTAACGACAACAGATTCGTTAAAGTCCGTCTCACCAGATGCAACCTGCAAGTTGTAGAAGCTTAAATCCTGCACGCCTACCAATGAGAACGTATCTAGGAACGTGTAATAGCCGTTTTGCTCACTACGCACGCCAAGATAATAGGTGCCAGCCGTTGCAACACTAAATGAAAACTCACTGTTCTGCGGTGAGGTAGAAATCTGTGCGTCACTTAGCGTGCCGAGCGTGGTCGTCATACCCGCGGCATCCTGCGTTGAGCCGTATGCAATTGTCAGATTGCTTGTTGCTTGTGACCAACTTGAATGGTCAAAGCTGAATGTATATGCAACACCTGGCTCCAGCGCAACGCCAAGCGTAAATATCCACGCGTCAGTTGAATTGTGCCAATGGTACATTTGAGAATTGCCGAATAGAAAGGCGCTCCCATCGCCCGTCCGAGCCCACCCAGCGGGTGCGCCTGATGAACACCCACAGCCTACATACGAGCTGAAATCTTCCGAGATCAGTGTCCTTGTTGTGACTTTGTCTACAGTTTGAACCGTTCCGTCAAAGACAACGGTGCTGGTGCCAGCAAGGAATCCACTCGCCTGATCATCCCAGTTGCCTGCTACATTGATCGTGTAACTCTCTGCGACCAAAGAGACGCCGCTTATGAGCGTGACATTCCCGTTGATGTCAATGTCACTGGCTAGCGTAATCTTTTGAGTGTTGCCGTTGCCAAACTGAACATGATTGAATGTGGAGTTTGCGTTCGCAGTAATTGTTTGGTCAAGCGTGCTGTTAAACACAACCGTACCGCCAGTGCCATTGAACTGGCCTGTCCCCTGTTCTTCCCAATTGACACCTGTCATGGTTAGCGTCCCGCCGCTCATGTCGAGCGTTGCTCCTGACTCGATGATCATTTCGCGTGCGGTCATAGATCCGCTGCTAATTGTTGGATAGTTGGCAAGCCCACTTGGAATTACAACGTCATCAATGCTCAACGGCACACGGTTAACCGTTGTTGTTGAACCACCGGGACGATTTGCGGCACCTTGAACAATCTCCCAGTTGCCAGCATCATTCCAATTTGACCCGCTATTCCCAGTCCACGTAATTTGGCTCACGCGGAACTGAGAGTTAGAAGCTGCCTGACTATTTAGAACTGAGGTTGCGTTTGCTACGCACGATTGTGGTTCTGGAGATGTAGATCCTGCCGTGCAGTTAGCTGGTGTCGTACCTGCAACACCCATCGGATCGCCACCAAAGAGCTTGTTTGGATTTGAGAAAAAGAGTATCCGCGCACATGAGCCGTTTGCTGCATCACAGCGGCTGTTATAAGCCATAATCGTTCGCCAGCTATCTTGATAGTTGGTAAACCCATGTGCATAGGGATAGGGGTTCGTCCCATCACTCACATACCAATCATGCGCCAAACCCATATTGTGGCCGAGCTCATGGCCATACGTGTAGCCGCCAGTTGCACAGCCACGTGTTGTTTGCCCAAATGCCCAGTTTTCAAAAGAGGCGTCATTCGGTGTCGATTGGAAATACGCAACTCCACAGCCAGATACCTCTGTGATAATATGCACAAAATCGGCATGATACGTATCGCGCAGTGCAAAAACCTCGTCAAAGCGGCCGTCATCTCTGGTGCGCCACTCTCCTAGAATCGTGCTTACGCTTTTTCCATCTTCGCTGTCTGCCGTCTCAAACATGTGCACGAGCATAATGCGCTGTGTAGCACCGCTATTGGCATACCCAGTATTCGTCTCCTGCATTGCCAGTTCAATCGTGGCCTCAATGGCGGCTTGACCACCAGCCCCTGCCTTTGCCTCTGGCGTGTAGCCAACGATAACGTCCATTATCGAGCCATCATCAATGCCGCGTGTTGGGGCATTTCTAGGCGATACAGATTGACCCGTGACTGGGATATAGTCCGTTTCCTGTTCGGGGAATGCGCTTGGATTAACTTCCATCACGTATTGAACGCCTTCGGGGGACATGCGAATTTCATACTGTCTAATCCCATAGGCTAGCGAGCCAATCATGATGCCATCACGGACAACCAAGTTGATGTGACTATAGGTGTCTCCATCAAGTTGGCCGCTCCAGATTACGCTCTCGCTTGGGTTGCGCTGTACATTGTTTAGTCGCGCCACGAGTTGAACATCATCAAATAGGTTGATTGGAAGCACGGTGGCGGCTTCTTGCTGAGGTGTGTCAATGTTCAGGGATGCGATATCAACAGACACGGTGCGTGAGCGTGCCGCAGTCTCGTCAATGGTGACGGGGCTGCGCGATGTGTAATCAGCAAACAGACCGTCGGGAAAATCGTTTTCGGCCGATTGTGCCTCTACACCAGACGAAAACAAGATGATGCTCAACCCTGACAATACAAGCATGCACAATAAGCGGAATGATTGCAGCTTACTCATTAGATACTCCTTCTTCTTAAAATATGGCCTGATACAGGCAGACTAAAGCAGCAGAACGCTTTTCTCGCTCAACTGGACAAATTGTTGTTGAATGGACTCAATTTGCTTGAACGGACATTTCGACAACCAGTGCTCGCGAATTGTATCGTCGAACGTGAGTTGTTTGCTAGTACTGAAGTACTAATCTGCCTCATTTAAAAATCAGTAAAAACGAGAAACGCTCGTTCGCGTATCAAAAGGCATCCTTGTAAGCGAGATTTCTCGCGACAAAAATAGTTGGGGTGGAAATTTGAGTGTATAAGGGTGACGTGTCACCCTTATACACTCAAATTTCCACAATATACTCTGGCCGCGAGCGGCCAAGCCCGCTTTTCAACAATACAATACGCGATATACAAGCCCACATGTTTTTACTGAATCGCCGTGGCTTCTTCTTATCGTTTTTTGCGGCGTGCATGACGATTAACATATAATCAGAGCGTACTTTTTTCACGGACGTCTCGTTTGGTAAATCTACCAGAAATCAAAATCGTTCCCTTACAAAGTAACTAGATTCGGCCGAAGATCGACACAAAAACCCTTATGTCAACTGTAGATACAAAAAAAGTTATCTACTCGATGCATCGAGTAGGCAAAATCCATCCCCCCAATAAGCAAGTTCTAAAAGATATCAGCCTGTCCTATTTTTATGGCGCAAAGATTGGCGTCATTGGTTCGAACGGGTCAGGTAAGAGTACGTTGCTGCGCATTATGGCCGGTATCGACCCCGATTACGTCGGCGAAATTTCGAAGAGCGAAGGCTATACCATTGGCTACCTCGAACAAGAGCCGCTGGTTGACGAAACTAAAACGGTCATTGAAATCGTCAAAGAAGGGGCACAAGAGACGGTTGACTTGCTCGCCGAGTATGAAGAAATCAATATGGCGTTCGGCGAACCGATGACGGCCGATGAGATGGACGCACTGATTACGCGACAAGCCGACGTGCAAGACAAGCTTGACGCAACCAATGCGTGGGATCTCGACAGTCGGCTCGAATTGGCGATGGCCGCGATGCGCTGCCCACCGCCGGAAACGTCGGTGTCCGTCATTTCGGGTGGTGAGCGCCGCCGTGTGGCACTGACGCGCCTGCTATTAAAACAGCCTGACATCTTGTTGCTCGATGAGCCAACCAACCATTTAGATGCAGAATCTGTTGCATGGCTCGAACGCCATTTGCAAAATTACAAAGGCACGATTATTGCGATTACGCATGATCGCTACTTCTTAGATAATGTGGCGGGCTGGATTTTAGAGCTTGATCGCGGCGTCGGTATTCCATGGAAAGGCAACTACTCATCTTGGCTTGAGCAGCGGCAAGCTCGTCTAGCAAGTGAAGAAAAAGGCGAGTCGCAGCGCCAAAAGACGCTCAAGAAAGAGCTTGAGTGGATTAATCTTTCACCAAAAGGTCGCCAATCTAAAAACAAGGCACGTGTCACCGCTTACAATCAATTGCTCCAAGCCAACCATGAAAAGCTTGGCCGCGATCTACAAATCTATATTCCACCAGGCCCTCGTTTGGGCGATATTGTGATTAATGTCAATGATGTGAGTAAAGCATTTGGCGACAGGTTGCTTTACGACGATCTTACTTTTCAAATTCCAGCGGGTGGCATTGTGGGCATTGTGGGGCCTAACGGTGCGGGTAAAACGACCTTGTTCCGTATGATCGTGGGGCAAGACACGCCTGATGAAGGCAGCATTGAAGTGGGGAAAACGGTGAAACTCGCCTATGTCGATCAAAGTCGCGGCAGTCTCAACCCAGAAAACACGTTGTGGGAAGAGATTTCGGAAGGCAATGAGTTTATCCAGTTAGGCACCAACAAGGTGAATTCACGCGCTTATGTTTCGCGCTTTAACTTTACAGGCTCTGACCAACAAAAAAGGTCGGGACGCTGTCTGGCGGTGAACGCAATCGCGTGCATCTCGCAAAAATGCTCAAATCAGAATCAAACTTGCTGCTGCTCGATGAGCCGACCAATGATCTTGACGTTGAGACCTTGCGTGCTTTGGAAGAAGGGCTTGCTAATTTTGCTGGCTCGGCCATCATCATTAGCCATGATCGCTGGTTCTTAGATCGTGTTGCCACGCACGTCCTTGCGTTCGAGGGTGAAAGTTCGGCGTTTTGGTATCCTGGCACCTACAGCGAATATGAAGAAGACCGCAAAAAACGCTTGGGCAGCGCGGCTGATCGGCCTAGCGCCATCCGCTACCGAAAACTAAGACGAGATTAGTGATTTGGGGGTGGGGTTGCAAATTTTGAATGATAGTCTGAAGTAGACAGGCAGTAATTCTGTTGTCTAGATTGCTTTCTGCGTCAAATCAAACAGTTGGTGAAAGAATTGTCGTTGAACGTTTTGCTACTGGCTGCGCTCTCCACCCTCGCCGCCATGACAGGATTGTGGTTGCGGCGATCCTAGCGTAAATATCTGTCGGGGTGGGGGAAGTCACATGAACAAGGCAGTTTCAGATTTCGGCCGAAATATCATCACGGATCACCCAATGCCTCGAATCAGTTTTTGCATTTTGTTCAGCTTTTCCTTGATTGGCTTGCTCGCTGCCACGTTAACCTTGGCAAACGCCCAAGACGACCCGCCGCACAACGTCATTTTGATTATTGCAGACGATCTAGGCGTTGATAATTCAGGGCTCTACAACACCGTCGACAGCACCGCACCCACACCCAACATCGACGCAATGGCCGAGCACGGTGTGCAGTTTATGAATGCGTGGACGTATCCAATCTGCTCCTCCACGCGCTCGACTCTCATTACAGGCCGCTATGGTTTTCGGACAGGTATTGGTGGTCTTGTTTCGGGCGGTCACCCAGGAATTCTGTTGGACGAATTTACGCTGCCAAAGGCGATGGACGCCGCGTCGGGCTCAACGATTGCCCACGCCAATATCGGCAAGTGGCACATCGGATCGAACGTAACGGGTGGTGCTGACAGTCCAAATGTGATGGGGTACGACCACTTTTCAGGCATTCTGCGCGGCGGGATACAGGATTACTACAGTTGGGATAAGCTGGTCAACGGTGTGACAACGTCTACCACAACTTATGCGACAACAGAATTGGTTAATGACGCGATTTCGTGGCTTGATGTTCAAAACGATGCAGAGAAACAGTGGTTTCTCTGGCTAGCGTTTAATGCGCCACATACGCCGTTCCACTTGCCTCCAGCCGATTTGCACAGCTTCGATTCACTTTCTGGCGACGAGAGCGACATCAACGCCAACCCACAGGATTATTACTTCGCTGCAATTGAAGCGATGGACACAGAAATCGGCCGATTGCTTGACTCACTTCCGGCCGATGTGCGCGCCAATACGAGCGTCATTTACATTGGCGACAATGGGTCTCCTGGTCGAGTAACCAATGGAGATTTGCAAAGCTCGCATGCAAAAGGGTCGTTGTTTAACGGCGGCACGCACGTCCCATTTGTCATCTCCAGCACAAAGACAATCAACCCAAATCGTCAATTTGAGGGTGTCGTCAACAGCGTTGATCTGTATCCAACTATTTTGGAACTGATGGGTATTGATATCAACGCCATCCTCCCGGAAGGACTTGTGATTGACGGACAAAGTCTTGTGCCAGCCTTGATGGATACACGTCAAGCAACACAACGCACGTCAATCTATGCTGAGACATTCGACCTTGGGGAGGCGGGTAATGGCGAGCAATCAATCCGCAACGTCAAATATCATTTTAAGCTCAACAATGTGACTGATGAGGAAGCGTTTTTTGATTTGTCTGCCGATCCATTTGAGCGCACCAATCTACTTGACGGTACGCTCAATGATGAGGAAGAGGATAACTATTGCGCCCTTTATCGGGACTTAACTGATTTGCTATCGACTGGGGAAGGGGTGCCAGTTCCAACGCTGCCGAACCAGTGCACTTTAGTTCCATCAGCAACTGAAATGACTGAGGTGTTTTCGGCCGAAAATAGCCCCTCAGTCAACGGTTTGCTACTGGCTGCGCTCGCCGTTCTCGCCGCCATGACGGGATTGTGGTTGCGGCGCTCCTAACGCGACGATTACAAATATCTGTCGCAGTAGGGGACAATATCTATGTGAGTTGCTTGATTTCACGCGCTGCACGCAGGCCACTTTCGATGGCGCCATCCATGAAGCCACGCCAGCCGTTTGCGATGTCGGAGCCTGCAAAGTGCAAGTGGCCTTCGCTGGCCTGTGCTTGCTGGAGATATTTGGAGGTTTGGTTCGGCCGAAAACCACACCAAGTCCCCAGCGCATACGGGTCAGCGACCCAATCGTGATGCGTAAAATCAAGCACCTTTATCTCTGGCACAAACTGCTGCAACGCTTTCTCAAGTGACTCTTTTGAGATGGGCAGGAGTTTGTCATTGAGTGCGAAAACAACAAGAAGCGTTTCGTCGTCCCAAGCTTCCTGCACAAGCACCGTTGAAATAAGCGCGTCACCATTGGCTGCACAATTTAGATCAGGCCAATGGCCTGCGACTTTCACATAGATTTTTTGGCCAGCGCCACTGTGCCGTTCGCTTGAGAGGGATTGTTTGGCAGCGTTGAGTGGGGGTGAGAAGTCGATTTTGTTGAGGACGTTGATGGGTAGGGAGAGGATCGCTTTTTCGGCCGAAACTGCCTCTCCACCTTCCAGTGTCACCGTAACCCCATCCGCATCCTGATGCACCGCTGCAACTGGGCTATTCAAGTGAACATCCGCCTCGCTATCATTCAACAGCGCATTCGCTAACGCTTGCGTTCCTTCCGTGAATTGATAGCGACTTGCGGCCGACAGATACGCTTCCATGTCAAACCGAGACAGCGCATACCAACGCAAAAATTCGACATACGCCCCCTGACTTGGGTCATTGTGCGCCTGCATGCCCATTAGTCGATCAAGCAGCACACGCTGTAGCGGGGTCAATGCCATTTGGTCAAGTCGATCGGCGCTTGATAAATGATCAACCTGTGCGATCTGTTCCATTGACGTTTGTGGATCAAATGGACGTGGAAAAACCTGCTGCGCCACATCTGCATACTGCTCCACAAGACCAAACAGCATCGCCATATTTTCAGCCATCGGATTGGCAATTACTTCACCATTGACCAGTGCGTAAATCGGCGCATCATAATTTGTCGGCCAGCCTGGGCGGCTAAAAAGCTGCAAATTATAGCGCGTAATTTCTGCCCACACGTGCGGCTGCGTCCAATAAACCCAGCCGCCACCCATCTCAATTGGCTGCCCTTGCCACTCCTGGAACCAAGTGCGACCGCCAATTCGATCTCGCGCTTCAACAATTACAATACTCAATCCACGGCCGCTCAACTCCCGCGCTGCCGTTAACCCTGCAAGCCCACCGCCAACAATGACGACATCTACTCGCTGAGGCAAAACTTTATTGCTCATCAACTGTCTCCGCTAGCCTGTTTCGGCCGACTATACTTTGCTCATCACAATTGAGTGGCTAAGAAATCAAGCGTCCGTTCTACTGTGTCGTCGTTCACCGCAACAGGGCTGGCGATAAATTCCGTGACGCCCATCTCCTCCAGCCGACGCAACGTTGCTTTGAGCGTATCCCCATCACCCACAATGGCCACATCTGCCGCTCCGCCAACGCCTTCACGGTCGAACATCGCTCGATACGTCGGGAAGTCGCTGTAACTCGCCCATTGTTTGGATATTTTGGCGAGCGCATCTACCTTATCTTCAACCAGCGCAATCGGTAACCCGCCCACAACAATCTTCGGATCTGTTCGTCCGGCAGCGGCTGCTGCTGAGCGGATGCGCGGTATGATGTGTGATTCAAGCGTCCCAAGACCCGTTAGAAACGTGACGGTTCCATCTGCCAATGTGCCTGTCGCCTTCAACATCTGTGAACCCATCGCAGCCACAAGCAGTGGGACAGGCTCGACTTCTGGCCCATTCAGTTTGGCATCTGTGCTATAAAATTCGCCTTGCGACGAGGCAGGCTTTCCATTCAGCAATGGGCTAAGAATCGATAAATATTCGCGTATTTGGGCAATCGGTCGCGCATACGACAAGCCCAACCAATCATTCACAACAAACGGATGCGAGAGACCGATCCCCAGTGTAAATCGGCCGTTTGACGTTTCTTGGATCGAGACAGCTTGATGTGCCAGCGCCAAAGGGTGATGTAAATGAATAAGGATAATTGCCGTGCCGAGTTGGATGCGGTTTGTCTCCCTTGCAATCAACCCCATTGCGTGCAGCGCTTCTAAACGATAGCCCGCAAGATTCCCCATCCAGAGGCTGTCGAAGCCGCGCTTTTCGATATCTACAACTTTGTCAAGAACCTCATCTGTATTGCCACCGCCAATCATTACGCCAATTTTCATGCTGCTCACCTTAATTTGAATTTGTCCCGATGTGGGAAGATTGAACGCTTACGGCAATTCTTGAAACATCCAAACTTCGGTTTGTTGTGGAAGCGTCTCAGCGGTCAACTGTACAGACGAAGATGGGATTCTTTTGAGATTCGTTTGTGTTATTAACCACTCATCAATCTCCGCTAGCCCACTGTAAGGGTTGTTCAAGCCCTCAATAAAATAATGGGTTGGGAAAACAATTTTTGGCTGAAGGCGATCAATAATCGCAGCAACCTCGTCAAAGTCTAACAGGTGCTGATCATCATCAACCGTGACAAACAAAATATCGATGTCGCCCAGTTGCGCCCACTGTTCATCGCTCAAGGTCGCTCGATTGTCTCCCCAGTGACATAGACGCACGCCCTCCGTTTCTAGCGTGAAAATGATGTTCCATGCACCCCAGTCCGCCCCAAACCCACGCGCATGTTTATCCAGCAAGCCACTCAGCTCAAACTCTGGATGCGCAAGCTTGATTGGGTGACGAATGATGGTGGGCGTTCCCTCAATCGCGTCTACGTTGTCATGATCAAAATGCGGATGGGTGATGACGAGATAGTCAACTTCAAGCGCTGGAAACGGGCGATCAAACCAGTGCCACCTCGGCTCTTCATTTCGATAGGGATCAAACAAAATCGTTGTCCCGTTACCGAGCGTGATAAGAACGGCGCAATGACCAAAGTAGGTTACTTTCATGGTTGACCTTTGTAGTTGATCTCAGCGTGTACCATCTCGTCAGATACGCTCATTCAGTTTCCTCAAACAATCTTTGTGAGCGACGTGTCATACGCCGACGAGTTTAGCATGTCTGATACGGTCGTCCAGTTGCTCTGTATGTTGCAAAAATGCGTTTGTTTGCCGATAAGGTAACAAAACAATAATTTCATAACCTAAAATCGCAGCCATATGACAGAGCTCAGAACCTGCAGATACTGTGTCTGTAACTGCTCAGTCAAACAGACTGCACAATTGCCAAGTGAGCCAATCCTGTATTAGGCTGTAACCGTAAAGCATTAAGAGAGCGTAATCTTAGGTTCGGCCGAAAGTGCGATAATCGGCCGAACAATCAGATCGTGTGCATAGCGTCCCATTTTTTCGGCCGAAACAGGCATCTCGTTCTCAACCCACCAACGATACAGGTTCATCGTACCGTAGTAAAAATGCGATTGCACAATCTCGCTGGGGATAGACGTGTTGGCAAAGACGTTGCGGGTCACTTTTCGGCCGAAAGCCCGCATCGTTTTGCTCTCCTCAAAAAATGGCGACCGATAAAAGGCGCGAAACAGATCCGCATTCTTGCCAATATATTGAAACATCGTAATCACGTTGCGCTCCATCATATCCAGCGAATCAGGCGGCACAAGCATCTGTGTCACCTCCTCAAGAAACTCTGATAGCGCATCCTCCAAAAGCTCCCGCGTATCTTTATAGTGCCGAAAAAACGTGCGATAGCCAACGCCCGCATGTGCCGTCACGTCACGAATCGACACAGCCTCAAACCCACGTTCATTCACAAGCGCAATAAATGAACCTTGCAGTTGGCGTCGGGTACGGATAACCCGCTGATCTTCTACATTCATGGAGAAATCTACGATTTTCGATTTATCACTTGCTTTGCACTTTTCTTCTGGTTCCACGCTCTGCGTGGAATCCTAGCCTTTGGCGCTCTGCGCTTTTCTTTGCACACTAGTTTGTACTGTTTAAGGCGACGCAGAGCGTCTGTCATGGCATTCCACGCGGAGCTTGGAACGAGTTTGGACATCAGAAATTTTTGCAAACAAAGTGATTTATGATTTACGGGTTGAATAAGCCCAACCGTGATTGACATGGAGGGTAGCAAACTCGTTGACTTGTGGCAACCTGTGCGCCATAATTGTGGCACACGAAATGCCATAACTTTGGCGCAAAAGCGGCCACTGGATGCACTGGAGTTGGAAATGCAAGAGTTCATGTATGAAGAAGAACACCTCATGTTCCGCGATGCGTATCGCGAATACCTACAGCGCGAAGTTATCCCCAACGAAGAAGCATGGACAGAACGCGGAATCGTCGACCGCGCGGTGTGGCTGAAGGCAGGCGAAAACGGCTTTTTGGCGATGGATGTGCCAGAGGAATTTGGCGGTTTGGGTGCCACAGATTTTCGCTTCAACGTAATTGTCAGCGAAGAAATGGCGTATGCCAACGTGTCGAGTCTCGGATTTAGCGTACACACCGACATCGTGACGCCCTACATCACCCGCATGGGGACAGACGAGCAGAAAGCGCGTTATTTACCCAAAGCGGTCTCAGGCGAGTGGATCGCTTCAATCGGCATGACGGAGCCCAACACCGGCAGCGACCTCAAGAGCATCCAGACAATTGCCACCAAACAACCAGACGGCAGCTACATTCTAAACGGGCAGAAAACGTTTATCAGCAATGGTGTGCTGACAGGTTTTTGCATTGTCGTTTGCAAAACGGATGCGAACGCAGGACACAAGGGGATTAGCCTGCTGATTGTCGAGGACGGTATGGAAGGGTTTGAACACGCACGCGGTCTCAAAAAAATGGGGATGAAAGGCGCTGATTTAGGCGAACTATTCTTCGATAATGTGCGTGTGCCTGCTGAGAATTTGCTGGGCGAAGAGGGCATGGGCTTTTACTATTTGATGCAGGAGTTACCGCAAGAGCGCTTGATTATCGGCGTGCAGTCGATTGCGGCGGCTGAGGCGGCGCTAAACGTGACGATTGATTATTGTCGGGAGCGCACCGCTTTCGGCCGATCAATCGGCAAATTCCAAAACTCGCGCTTCAAATTGGCTGAGATGCAGACGGAGATTACGATCGGCCGAACGTTCTGCGACCAGTGCATCCTCGAACTCAACGCGGGCACGCTCACCCCGCAAAAAGCGGCAATGGCAAAATACTGGCTCTCCGACCTGCAAAATAAGGTGGTCGATGAGTGTGTGCAGCTACACGGCGGCTATGGCTTTATGGCGGAGTATCCAATTGCCAAGATGTATACTGATGCGCGAGCCAGTCGTATTTACGGCGGCACGAATGAGATCATGAAGGAAATTATCGGCCGATCGATGGGCTTTTAGGGATTTACGATTTTAGATTTACGATTTACGACCACCTGACGGTACATAGCCTCGTAAATCGTAAATCGTCCCTCGTAAATATGAACACACAAACAATCCAAACGAAGTTAACAGCATCCACCGCCACACCTCCCGTCCGTATCGTCACAGCCGCATCCTTATTCGACGGTCACGACGCCGCCATCAACGTCATGCGCCGCATTTTGCAATCCTCTGGCGCAGAGATTATCCATCTCGGTCACGATCGGTCGGTGCATCAAATTGTCACCACTGCAATTCAGGAAGACGCCGACGCTGTCGCCATCACCTCATATCAGGGCGGACACCTCGAATTCTTCAAATACGCTCGCGACCTGCTCAACGAAAAAGGCTGCCACCACATCAAAATCTTTGGCGGCGGCGGCGGCACGATTCTGCCCAACGAGCAACAAGCGCTCCACGATTACGGCATCGACCGCATCTACTCGCCTGACGACGGCCGCGCGATGGGGTTGCAAGGCATGATCGACGACCTCATCAGTAAGGTAGAAGGCGGAAGGATGAAGGATGAACAGAGTGCTTATCGAAATGGCTCTCATTCGTCCAGTGGCTCACGAATACAATGGACTGATAAGAAGGTCGGTCAGGAAATCACGGCAATTGAGAGTGGTGTTTCATCCTTGATCCTTCATCCTTCATCCTCTCCCCCCATCCTCGGCATCACTGGCACAGGCGGCGCAGGCAAATCCTCTCTCACCGATGAACTGGTACGCCGCTTCCTCCGCGACTTTGACGACAAGAAACTTGCAATCCTGAGCGTTGACCCCTCGCGGCGGCGCAGTGGCGGTGCGCTGTTGGGCGACCGTATTCGCATGAACACGATTTATGATGAACGCGTTTACATGCGCTCGATGGCGACGCGCCAAAGCAATCGCGCTTTGTCGCAGCACGTGCCGCAAACGTTGGCGCTGCTGCGTGAAACGGGTCGTTTTGACCTGATTATTTTGGAAAGCGCAGGCGTGGGTCAGGCGGATACAGAAATTGTCGATTGGTCAGATGTGTCGCTGTATGTGATGACGCCAGAGTTTGGCGCGGCGAGTCAGCTTGAGAAGATCGACATGCTCGATTTTGCCGATGTGGTGGCGATCAACAAATCGGATAAAAGGGGTTCGGCCGATGCCCTGCGCGACGTCAAAAAACAAGTCCGCCGCAACAAAGGGCTCTGGACAGCCAACGATGACGATATTCCCGTCTACGGCACTGTCGCCAGCCAGTTCAACGACAGCGGCACAACTGACCTGTACTGCGCCCTGATCAACACGTTGCGCGACAAAACAGGCGCGGCGCTACAAACAAGCCTCAATAGCAGCGCGGGCGCAACCAAACTAGACGTGATTCCACCCCGCCGTGTCCGCTATCTTGCCGAGATTGCGGACACGATTCGCAATTATGACGAGTGGGTTGAGGCGCAGGCGGAAGTGGCGAATCAGTTGTATGCACTGGAAACGAGCAAGCAAGTCATCAGTGACCAGTTATCAGTGACCAGTGCGCTGGAGGCGGCGATTGAGACGGTGGGGGCAGAGCTGGAGCGTCCAAATCATCAAATTATTGACGCATGGCCTGAGAAGGTTGCCCGTTATGGGGCGGACGAATATGTCTATCAGGTGCGCGGACGCGATATTCGCGTACCAACGTTTACGACGACGATGTCGCACAATCGCGTGGCGCGGGTCAGCTTGCCCAAGTACAGTGCATGGGGCGACATTCTTAAGTGGAGCCTGCAAGAAAACGTGCCGGGCGAGTTTCCCTTTACCGCTGGCGTTTTCCCGTTCAAACGGCAGGGCGAAGACCCGACGCGCATGTTTGCGGGTGAAGGTGGTCCCGAACGCACAAACAAACGCTTCCATTATGTCTCGCACGGCATCCCCGCTAAGCGTCTTTCGACCGCCTTTGATTCGGTCACGCTCTACGGCAACGACCCCGCCCATCGGCCCGACATTTACGGCAAAGTGGGCAACTCTGGCGTGTCGATTCCAACGCTTGACGACGCAAAACGACTGTACAGTGGTTTCGATTTAATCAACAAAGCGACCTCGGTCAGCATGACGATCAACGGGCCAGCGGCAACGATTTTGGCGTTTTTTATGAACGCCGCCATCGACCAGCAGTGCGAACGTTACATTCGTGCCAATGGACTTGAGCAGGTTGTGGCCGATAAGTTGGCTGAAAAGTATGGTGACAACCCACCTCAATATCATGGCGAACTGCCTGAAGGCAATGACGGTCTCGGCCTGATGCTGTTGGGTTTAACAGGTGATGAGGTGCTGCCAGCGGATGTATACGCGCAAATCAAAGCGGACACGTTGCGCCAAGTGCGCGGCACGGTGCAGGCCGACATTTTAAAGGAAGACCAAGCGCAAAACACCTGCATTTATTCGACAGAGTTCTCGCTGCGGCTGATGGGTGATATTCAACAATATTTTATCGACAACGGCATCCGAAACTTCTATTCGGTGTCAATTTCTGGCTATCATATGGCGGAAGCGGGCGCGAATCCGATTAGCCAATTGGCGTTTACGCTGGCGAACGGCTTCACGTTTTTGGAATACTATATGGCGCGTGGCATGAGCGTCGATGAGGTTGCGCCCAACTTCTCGTTCTTCTTTAGCAACGGCATTGATGCAGAATATGCGGTGCTGGGTCGCGTGGCGCGGCGCATTTGGGCGAAGGCGCTCAAGCTGAAATATGGCGCAGGTGAACGAGCGCAAAAGCTCAAATATCACATCCAGACCTCTGGACGCAGTCTGCACGCGCAGGAGATCGGCTTCAACGACATTCGCACGACGCTGCAAGCGCTCTCCGCCATTTACGACAACTGTAATTCGCTGCACACCAACGCCTACGACGAGGCGATCACGACGCCAACGGAAGAGTCAGTGCGGCGAGCGATGGCGATTCAGCTAATTATCAATCGTGAGTTGGGGCTGACGAAAAACGAGAATCCATTGCAAGGGTCGTTTATCATTGAAGAGTTGACCGATTTGGTGGAGGAAGCGGTGCTGCTGGAGTTTGAGCGTCTGACGGAGCGCGGCGGCGTACTGGGCGCGATGGAGCGCATGTATCAGCGCAGCAAAATTCAGGAAGAGTCGATGTACTATGAGCATCTCAAACACAGCGGCGAGTTGCCGATTATTGGCGTCAACACCTTCCTGTCAGATGATGGCTCACCGACGAGCGTGCCAAACGAGGTGATTCGCAGTACAACAGAGGAACAAGAGCGGCAGATTGCGAATAAAGAGGCACTTTGGGCACGTGATCCGCAGAAATCGGCCGAAGCACTTGCCACGCTGCAACAGGTTGCGCTCCGTAATGAAAATACGTTTGATGCCCTGATGGAAGCCGTTAAATATTGTTCGCTTGGACAAATTACAAATGCACTATTTGAGGTTGGTGGACAATATCGTCGTAGTATGTAAGGCGATTATCTACTAAGGTTGATTATGACTGCACCACTTGCTTCACTTAAGATATTAGATTTTTCGACGTTATTGCCTGGACCTTATGCCACGATGATGTTGGCTGATTTGGGAGCCGACGTTTTGCGGATTGACGCGCCCGGTCGACCCGATCTGATGCGCCTGTTTCCACCGTTTGATGAATATGGGAACACGGCAGGGAATGCGCTGCTCAATCGAAGTAAGCGTAATTTGGCGCTGAATTTGAAGGCTGAGGGCGCACAAGAGATTGTCCATAAGCTCATTACTGAGCAAGGTTACGATATTGTGGTCGAGCAGATGCGTCCGGGCGTGATGGATCGTTTGGGGGTTGGTTATGAGGCGCTGAAGGCAGTTTGCCCTGGCGTTATTTTTTGCTCGCTGACGGGGTATGGGCAGACGGGGCCGATGCGCGATCGGGCGGGGCATGATTTGAACTACCTCGCCTTGTCAGGCATGTTGGGGCATTATGGTCGCAAGTCGGATGATGTGCCGCCACCGTTGCCAACGCAGGTCGCTGATTTGGGCGCGGGCAGCTTGAACATGGTAATCGGGCTGTTGAGCGCGGTGATTCGCCGCACGGCGACGGGTGAAGGGGCGCACGTTGACATTTCGATGCATGATGGGTCTGTGGCTTGGAATGCGACGGTGGCTGCGGACACGATTGTGAGCGGCGCTTCGGCCGAACCTGAAGGCAAAACGCTGAACGGTGGCACCTTCTATGACCTGTACGAAACGGCCGATGGCGGCATGTTATCGGTTGGGTCGCTCGAACCAAAATTCTGGAAACAATTTTGTCACGCCATCGGCCGAGATGACCTGTTCCCACTGGGTCTCAACTTCGACATGGCACAACACCAAGTTTTCAAGCAGGACATTCGCACGGCGATTAGGGGCAAGACGCTGGCAGAATGGACGGCAATCTTTGCACAGTATGACGCTTGTGTAGAGCCTGTTTTATCGACGCAGGAAGCGTTGGATTCAGATCACGTGCGCGAGCGGGGCATGGTTGTCGAGGTGCCGCGTGCGGATGGCTCGACGCAGGAACAGGTTGGCACGCCGATTAAGATGACGGGATTTTCGGCCGAATATAAACACGTTGGCACACAGCCTGGCGCACACACACATCAGGTTTTGACTGAAATCGGTTACAGTGAGGCGCAAATAGACGAGCTAATAGCTCAGGGCGTGGTTGCAGGAAACGAGTGACGGATGAATTCAACTGTGAAGATTCGCCTTCTGACAACAGATGAATTGCCCGTTGTGATTGATGAATTTGCTCAAGCTGTCTATGGGTGCAGCCGAGAAGACGCGCTTGAACATTTCGACGACCATGAACAGGGGCAAGGTGACACCTTCATCGCCAGCGTCGATGGCACAATGGCAGGGTATGTAACGATTCGCTGGGTGTCACACAATGATTATTTTCGCGAAAACAATATTCCGTTTATTCACCATCTTGAGGTGTTTGGTGACTTTCAGCGACGTGGGATTGCGGATCAGTTGTTAGATTCGGCCGAAACGCTAATCGCCACACGCGCCACCCAAGCAGGCATTTGCGTCGGTATTTTCGACGCCTATGGCCCGGCACAAAAACTGTATGCACGACGCGGCTACATCCCCGACGGGCGCGGCGTCTGCCACCATCATCGCCCCATTACAGAGGGCGAACAGCTGACCATCGATCACGATTTGATCATTTGGATGATCAAGGATTTACCCCCGACCAGCGGGGTCTAAAAAGGAAAAACCAATGCAAGCACAAGAAGCTTATGTATACGAAGCGATCCGCACGCCACGCTCCAAAGGCAAAGCGAGCGGCGAACTGCACGAAGTCAAACCAATCGACTTGGTTGTGACATTGATGGAAGAACTCGTCGAGCGCACCGAGATTGATACCGCTGCGGTTGATGATGTGGTGCTCGGCTGCGTCACGCCAGTCGGCGATCAGGGGCAGGATATTGCCAAGATCGCGGCGCAAAAAGCGGGCTGGGATATTGACGTGCCGGGCGTTCAGTTGAATCGCTTCTGCGCCTCCGGCCTTGAATCAGTCAATATGGCCGCGATGAAAGTCCGCTCCGGCTGGGAAAACATGGTCGTGGCTGGCGGCGTCGAGAGCATGTCTCGCGTGCCGATTGGTTCGGACGGCGGCCCCATGTCGCAAGATCCGGCCACCAACTTCGACACCTATTTTGTGCCACAGGGGATTGGCGCTGACTTAATTGCCACGCTTGAAGGGTTTAGTCGCGACGATGTCGATAAATTTGCGCTCCGTTCGCAACAGCGTGCAACCTACGCCCGCGACAATGGTCGTTTTGACCGCTCTGTGGTGCCTGTCAAAGATATGAACGGGCTGAGCGTGCTGGAAAAAGACAGCTACATTCGCCCTAGCACCACACTCGATGGACTTGGCAATTTGCGCCCCGCATTCGAGATGATGGGCGGCATGGGCTTCGATTTTGTTGCCCAGCAAAAATACCCGCAGGTCGAGCGCATCAACCACGTTCACACTGCGGGCAACTCATCTGGCATCGTAGACGGCGCGGCGCTTGTGCTGATTGGCAACGAGGAACAAGGGCAGCGCTTTGGCCTCAAACCACGGGCGCGGGTTCGTGCAGCGGCGTTGGTTGGCACTGACCCAACCATCATGTTGACTGGCCCTGGCCCCGCTACGAAGAAAGCGCTCAAGCTGGCCGGCATGGAAATTGGCGACATCGATTTGATAGAGGTCAATGAGGCGTTTGCGGCGGTCGTGATGCGCTTTATGCGCGATATGGGCATCGACAATGCCGAAAACATCAATGTCAACGGCGGCTCGATCGCGATGGGACACCCTCTTGGCGCAACGGGCGCCATGCTGCTCGGCACCCTCATCGACGAAATGGAACGTACTGACTGCGAGACAGGCCTTGTCACGCTTTGTGTCGGCGGCGGCATGGGCATCGCGACGATTGTGGAGCGAGTCTAGAAATGGCATTTAATTACGATCAAGATTTACAAGGCATTGTTACGTTAACAATGGACATGCCGAATCGTTCGGCAAATGTTCTTAATTCTGTATTTTATGAGGCGTTTGTTGCGATGTTGGATCGCATTGAAGCGGATGATAGCGTCACAGGCGTCATTCTCGTCTCTGCCAAAAAGCTTTGGGTAGCAGGCGCAGACATCGAATCCTCATTTGAAGGCAACGATCCACAGACGTTTTTTGACGGCAGTGAAGCGCTCAAAGCAAATCTGCGCCGCATGGAAAAACTGGGCGTGCCAGTTGTCGCGGCACTCAACGGCACGGCGCTTGGTGGCGGTTTTGAACTGGCGCTCGCCTGCCACTATCGCGTTGCAATCGACAACGACCGCATCAAGTTTGGCTTCCCAGAAGTTGGGCTCGGCTTGCTGCCCGGCGGTGGCGGGGTTGTCCGCACAGGTCGCTTAATCGGTCTGCAACCAGCACTCGAATGGCTGTCGCAAAACAAAAAATACACGCCAAAACAAACGCTGAAGGCGGGCATGATTCATGCCTTAGCGACTGATTATGACGACATGATGGCGCAGGCAAAGGCGTGGTGCCTTGCCAACTCAGATGCTAAAGCGCCGTGGGATGCGGTCAAACGGTACAAAATCCCTGGTGGTGGGCCGAATCATCCTAAGATTGCACCGATGATGGCTATTGCGCCTGCGATGATCCGTAAAGAGACCAAGGGCAATTACCCTGCACCAGAGGCGATTTTGTCTGCACTGGTTGAAGGCGCACAGGTTGATTTTGAGACGGCGAGCCGCATCGAATCGCGCTACTTCGCAAAGCTAGGCGCAGGCCAAGTTAGCAAAAACATGATCAGCGCGTTTTGGACGCAGCTCAATCAGATCAAGAAGGGCGCAAGCCGCCCGCAAAACGTGCCCCCACAGCCAACGAAAAAAGTGGGGGTGCTGGGGTCTGGCATGATGGGTCACGGCATCGCGTACGTATCGGCAATGGCCGGTATTGACGTCGTGATGATTGACGCCACTCAGGATGGCGCAGACGCTGGCAAGGCCAAGATTGCCACCATTATGGCGAAACGGGTTAAGCGTGGGCGCATGGCACAGGAAAAAGCAGACGGTATTTTGTCAAAGATCCATGCGACGGCCGATTACGCTGATCTAGACGGCTGTGACCTGATTATTGAGGCTGTATTTGAGAATCGTGGGCTTAAAGCGAAAGTAACGAAATTGGCAGAAGATGCGATGGACGCGACTGGCGTCTTTGCATCGAACACATCAACATTGCCGATTACTGGTCTGGCTGAAGCAAGTCAGCGGCCAGAGAAGTTTGTTGGTTTGCATTTCTTCTCGCCTGTCCACAAGATGCAGCTGGTCGAGATCATTGTTGGTGAAAAGACGGATGATATTGCGCTGGCGAAGGCGTTTGACTATGTGCTGAGCATCCGCAAAGTGCCGATTGTGGTCAACGACAGCCGTGGTTTCTATACGTCGCGCGTCTTTGGCACGTGGACAAATGAAGGCATGGCGATGCTGGCAGAAGGCAATCATCCGGCGGCTATCGAGATGGCTGGACTTAAAGCGGGCATGCCAGTTGGCCCATTGGCTGTGATGGATGAGGTATCGCTTAGCTTGGCAAAGCACGTGCGTGATCAGACGAAAGCTGATTTAGAGGCGGAAGGTCAGGCGTGGGAGCCAGGCGCATCTGATGTGGTTGTCAACAAGATGATGGAACTGAATCGACCTGGACGCGCTGGCGGCGGCGGGTTTTATGAATACAACGGTCGCGAAAAGCGTCTGTGGCCTGAGCTCACTGAGATATTTATGGATGGTCAGCCGCAGTCGTCTCAAGAGGAGATGATTGAGCGTATCCAGTTCATTCAGTCGATTGGGACGGCACGTTGTATGGAAGAAGGGGTGTTGCGCTCATCGGCCGATGGCAACCTCGGAAGCATCTTTGGCTGGGGTTACGCTCCGTTCAACGGCGGTACGCTTCAGTTTATCAATGCGTATGGGGTTGATAAGTTTGTAAACCGTGCGCAAGAGCTAGCCGACAAGCACGGCGCTCGCTTTACGCCACCACAAATCTTGAAAGATATGGCGGCGAATGGTCAGACGTTTTAGTTTTCGTTGCGCTTGAGTTTTATGGAGGCCGTCACGGATTGTGGCGGCCTCTTTTGTTCACCTCAATTCAGCTCATTTGACAGGTAATGCTGTGCTAAATGGCGTATCCGTCGCTGTAGAACGGGCATGATTGACTTAACGTGCCGCAGATCCGATCAACAGAAAAGACCCAACTGCATGCCATTTATGATTCTGCCAAACGAAGGCCACCGTAGAGCGTGGCCTTTTTTGATCCGCGTTAACAAGTTAGGAAGCAAACCTTAAATTTTTCAGTTAAATATAGACCTGTAACTTATAAACCGTTATTATGACGAGTCGTATCATTCGCGCTTTGCACAATGATGCCAACGACCAAATGAAGTACACACAAGCGAGGCGTTTCGTTGAAATTAGGGGTAGATTTCGGGACAACCCATACAACCGCAGCCGTATATAAAGATGGCGACGTTCATTTCGTGCAACTCGATGCGCCGCAGAACTTGTTACGCTCGATGATTTATATTACGCGCGAGCATGATGTGATTCTCGGCAAGCGGGCTGTTGAACGTTATCTGGACGAGAACACGGGACGTATTATCGTTACCCGTGAGAAAAAGGTCGGCACCGTCGAGAATTGGGTGGCGCGCATGTCGCGTGGCCCGCTTGAGCCAGATGGCCCCATTCAGCTAATCTACGATGTGATTATTGATGAGGATATATCCTCGCCTGGGCGCTTGATTCAATCGATCAAGACAGGCTTGCGGCAGGAAGATTATCACGGCACCAATGTCTACGATCGCTACTATAAGATCGAGGATTTGATTGCGCTGATTTTGTCGCATGTGAAGCATTCGGCCGAAAAACAATTCAATGACAAAATCACCTCGGTTGCAATGGGTCGCCCTGTCCAATTCTCTAGCGATCCAGAGGTAGATGCAGCGGCACAAGCCAAACTCGGCCGAGCCGCCGCTGCCGCTGGCCTCACCAACATAAGCTATGTGGCCGAACCGATGGCGGCCGCTCGCTTCTACATTCAGCAAGTTCAGGAAGATCAGACGATTCTGATTTTTGACTTTGGGGGCGGTACGCTCGACTTCTCGATTTTGCGCGTCACGCCTTCAGGCGACTATAAAGTGCTGGCGACGCACGGCGTTTTGGTTGGGGGCGATGATTTTGACAGCGCAATCATGCAGGGCAAAGTCTCTGACTATTTCGGTGAAAATGCGCTGACGCTGCCCGAGCGCAATCCAATCCCCCAGCATCTGTATGGCTTCCTCTCAAATTGGCAAACGATCCCCCTACTCTCCCGCGTGGACAGTCTGCCGATCATTCGCAAGGCACAGGAAAAGAGCACGCAGCCAGAGGCGTTTGTCAAGCTCGAATCGCTCGTAATGAACAATTACGGTTTCCCGTTGTTTGAGTCGATTGAGCGGGCGAAGCGGAAACTGTCAAATGAAGATCAAGCGGCTGTATCGATGCAGCAGCCGAAGCTGTCAGTCGATGTGCCAATTTCACGGCTTGAATTTCAGGTGTTGATTTCGCAATATATGGGCGATGTGCAGATTGGGATGAATAAGGCGCTGAAAAAGGCGGGCATTTCGGCCGAAGATGTCAACGCCGTCATCACCACTGGCGGCTCATCACTCGTCCCCATCTTCCCTGCCATGCTCGCCCGCCGCTTCCCGCAAGCCAAACTTGTGCGCTCTGACACATTTGGAAGCGTTGGCGCGGGTTTAGCCATTGCAGCCAGCGAACTCTAGCCAAACACAACAACAATCATGTCAAATCCCATACTAAACAAACTTGGTCTGAGCAATAACGACCGCGTTGTTGTGCTGCACGCTGACGATATTGGTATGTGCCAAGCGTCCGTATCCGCATATGAGCAGTTACTGGACAGCAGCCCGCTCTCATCGGCCGCAACAATGGTGCCTTGTCCGTGGTTTCCAGCCGCAGCAGCCAGCGTACGCGCACGTGTCGAGCACTCCAAGCTCGATATGGGCGTGCATTTGACGTTGACGAGCGAATGGGACGCGATGCGTTGGGGGCCAGTCTCGACGGGCGATCGGGCTTCCGGCATGTTTGATGATGAAGGGTATTTTCATCGGCAGGTACCGCCTGTGGTCGCTTCGGCCGAGATCAGCGCCGTTGAAACAGAACTCCGTGCCCAAATTGAGATGGCGCTCGCCGCTGGCATTGACGCAACCCATATCGATACGCACATGGGAGCACTCGTGCAGCCACGCTTTGTGCCGCTCTATATCAGGTTGGGGTTTGAGTATCGACTTCCGACATTTAGTATGCGCGTTTCGGCCGATCAGCTAATGGCAATGGAAGGGTACAGCCGCGAAAATGCAGAGCAGATCGCGATGATGAGCGCACAAGTCGAAGCGCAAGGTATGCCGATGTTTGATGGTTGGGGCATGATGCCGCTGCGTGAAAAGCTAGGTGCCGCCGAACGACTTGATGAGGCAAAACGACAACTAAACGAACTGCCTGCGGGGCTGAACTATTTCATTATTCACCCCAGCACCGATTCGGCCGAACTTCGCGCCCTCTGCCCAGACTGGGAAGCCCGCGTCGGCGATCTCAACCTCTTCCTCAGCGACAAATGGCGCATTGCACTCGAACAGTCAGGCGTTCACATCATTGGCATGAAAGCGTTACGCGATCTAATGCGCAGTGACTCAAAAGCGTAATGCGTAATGCGTAAGACATAAAGCGGCGGAGCCGCAAGTGGTTAGTGGCAAGTGGCTAGTGATTAGTAAGAAAAGCCCCAGTCGAGCGATTCTTCTCTTCACTAGCGCCTAGCGACTTTTTCACGCACACAACGCACATTTTGTGCTCGTACGCAGTAATGACTTCCCCTTTACGCATTACGTTTTACGTTTTCAAACTCAATCCTCAATTGCATCGATCTCGGCAAACGTCGCGTTGCGCGCATGCTCCAAACGCGCCATGCGCTTTGTGAATTGCCCCATCGCGAACATGCTAAACGTATTCAAATCGAGATCGAACGGCATCTTTGGATAGCGCATAAAGATGTCGGTGATGACGCCCATTGCTAGCGGCAGCAGTTCGTTCATCGTGTCTTTTGCCAAATCATAAAGGGCGGGGTCAGCTTGAATTAGGCGCGACAGCAGATAAATGCCATAAGCGATGTGGCGCGATTCGTCTTGCTTAAGGCGATAGATCCCTTCACGTGTCCCAGGCAGCAATCCTTTCGCTTCGAGTGCGCTAAAGAAACCGTGATAGCCCGTTTCTGCCAACACACCTTCGACCACCATGTTATAGGTGACTGAGGCGACGATTTGGGCGGCAGGTGATGAGTCGGTCAGCAAGGCTTGTAGCGCATTCGGCAGTTTGTCTTGAAAGAGCAGAACATATGGGGGTGACGAGAAGCGGGTGAGGTCGCCTGTGTCGGTAGCGACTTCGGTGAGGAATCGGCCGAAAAAGTCAACATGCTTCGCCTCTTCCCAGAGAAACGTCGTCAAAAACATTTCCTCCTCAAGCCGCCCTTCTTTCGCAATCGTCATAATCAGTGGCAGCAAATCGAGCGTCACCGCCTCTTCCCCACCCTGAAACAGCGTCGCCAAATGGAGCAGCACTTCACGCTCAGTTTCATCAAAGCCCTGCCAATCTAGTTTGTCTTGCGTGAAATCTAAATCAGCTGGGTTCCAAATGCCAAATTTTTTCGCTTTCTCAAACAGCCGCATCGGCAGCGAGTCGCGGTTTAGGCCGTCAGTTGTCGTAGTGAATTGGGTACGTGTGCTCATAAGCGGAGTATAGCAAGATTGGCAGCGAGCGCGTTTCGCTATGGCGAATCAAAAATTTCGCAACTTCTTCGAGATGTGAGAGAAAAATAGTCTATGATGAAAACAATGCCACACCAATTCGTGACAGGCAGAACTGATTTATTGTATTTGGCGCACATACAACCGCTGAGAATGCTCTACCCGATTCCAAGCAAGAAACTGAAATTAGACGACCAAACCACGTGCTGATGTTATCAACACAACGAAAGTGGGGTGCAAGAATTTCAGCCTCTACCGATGATGATGTTGTTGTTGTTGTTGTGTTTCGGCCGGAAATGATAATCTAAGTCTGCATGAATTAGGCACATACCAGGTGTCATTTCAAGTTTGCACGTTGGTTTTCCGGTCACTGAACTAGTCCGTTTCCGACTTCCCAAGCCCCAACATCCGAACCGCATTTTCCTTCAAGATCAGCGGCTTCACCGAATCGCGGAAGCCCGCTTCATCAAAATCCTTCATCCAGCGCTCAGGCGTAATCAGCGGAAAATCAGTGCCAAACAACATCTTTTTCTTGAGCATTGTGTTGGCGTATTGGATCAACTGCTTCGGGAAATATTTTGGCGACCAGCCCGACAGGTCGATATACACGTTCGGCTTGTGCAGACAAACAGACAACGCCTCATCCTGCCACGGCCATGACGGATGCGCGATAATAATCGGGCAATCTGGAAAGTCGATGGCGACATCATCAAGGTACATCGGGTTGGAGTAAGAGAGATGCAGATTGCCGCCAGCCCGCATCCCCGTACCGATGCCCGAATGCCCGCTGTGGAACAACATCGGCAGGTTGTACTCCGCAATCACTTCGTACACTTTATACGCCATGCGGTCGTTCGGATAAAACCCTTGCACCGTCGGGTGGAATTTGAACCCCTTGACGCCATAATCCTCAATCAGCGTTCGCACCTGACGCGCCCCCATGCGCCCTTTGTGGGGATCAACGCTGCCAAACGCAATCATCATGTCTGAGTTTTCCATCGCGGCTTCCGCCACTTCTTCACTGGGAACGCGCCGCACCCCCATTTCATGTTCACCATCGACGGCAAACATGACCAGCCCCATTTTGCGTT
>JACLAD010001433.1_pt1 | contig 27410 bp, 26 predicted proteins | sample 8027901 | NCBI WGS metagenome assembly JACLAD01 (sample SAMN15725071, study PRJNA655200) | protist metagenome | isolation source: fluorescence activated cell sorting (FACS) single amplified genomes of... | place: Spain: Blaines Bay Microbial Observatory, Mediterranean Sea | collected 2016-07-05 | reverse complement strand
TCGTATATGTTAATCATATCCTAGGTCAGTCGTCGGCTGCATTGCATCTTCCGCTTTCCTACGTTTATTTGGTAGTACCAGTTAGTGGGGTTCTGGTAATATTCTATAAAGTCAACGAAATTATTTATTCAAAAAAATATCTAGTATGATGTCAGAGGTGCTAATTTTGGTCATATCTTTTATAATCCTGCTGGGAATTGGAGTACCCGTTGCCTGGTCAATTGGAATTTCCTGTGCCGTAACGATTCTCGCATCTATAGATTCTTTAGCTGCTTTCACCACTGTGGCACAAAGAATGGCTACAGGTTTGGACAGTTTTTCTTTATTGGCCATTCCTTTGTTTATCCTTGCGGGTCAGATTATGAACCAGGGCGGGATAGCCAACCGGCTTATTGCTTTTGCCAAAGCGCTCATGGGAGCGCTACCAGGTGGATTGATTTATGTAAATGTTATAGCGGCCATGTTATTCGGTGCTATATCCGGTTCTGCAGTGGCTGCCACTTCAGCTATTGGCGGAATTCTTGGTCCGGCAATGGAAAGAGAGAATTATTCCAAAGAATTTGGAGCCGCCGTAAATATTACTGCATCTACAACAGGTCTCGTTATTCCTCCTTCTAATGTACTTATCGTCTATTCCCTGGCCAGCGGCGGGGTTTCTATTGCCTCTCTGTTTTTAGCAGGATATCTTCCTGGAATTTTAATGGGACTTGCACTAATGTTGGTTGCATCTTTCTGGATCAAAAAGAAAAAATACCCGGCAGGAGAAAGAAGTAGTTTCAAACGCATTGTATCGACCTTCTTCGATGCTCTTCCCAGTCTTTTATTATTAGTGGTGGTAATTGGCGGGATAGTATCAGGTATTTTTACGGCAACTGAGGCTTCTGGCATTGCCGTCTTATATTGTCTCGTACTCTCCTTTATAAATAGAGAGCTGAAAATAAGTGACCTTAATGGAGTCTTTCTTAGTTCAGTTGGAACTACTGCTATTGTCATGTTGTTGATAGCCACCTCTATGAGTATGTCCTGGGTAATGTCTTATGAAAATATTCCTCAGGCAGTGAGTGATTCTCTATTGGGTTTGAGCACAAACACTTTTGTGATTTTAATTGTTATAAATCTATTACTTCTTTTTGTAGGTACGTTTATGGACATGACTCCTGCAGTGCTTATTTTTACTCCGATTTTTCTACCCGTCGTGGTGGAACTGGGTATAGATCCCGTTCAGTTCGGCATAATTATGGTACTTAACTTGTGTGTAGGGCTATGTACACCCCCTGTGGGTTCTGTTTTGTTTATCGGGGTCAGCGTAGCAAGAACTACCATTCAAAAAGTTGTTAAACCACTTGTACCGTTATATATAGTTATGGCTATTGTACTTTTACTGGTCACATTCGTACCGGAGCTTAGTTTATGGCTTCCTCGGCTATTCGAATAGGTTCATGAAGCTTGTTGATCAAGAGGTGGACTCTTCCTTGAGTAGATGGTGGCTAATTTCAAATTTCCTGTAAGCAAAGGATATAATAAAGAAATGTATATTTTTGAAGAACGAAAAATCTAGACACTTTTTCTTCTGAAAAAAAAGGAATATGTGCCAAATCTCGTAAAAGCAAGATTGACAAATTAGTCTCCAACCGAAAAACCTGTATTAGATCGTGAAAAACAAAAAAAGTATTCGAACAGGTATAATAGGGTCCGGTTTTGCTGCAAAATTTCATTTGGATGCGATACAACGGGTTTTCAGCGCTAATGCGGAAGTAGTAGGTGTTTATTCAAGAAACTATAAGAATTTAAAGCTGTTTTCCGAAGAAAATGGGGTTAAGCCATATTCAGATCTTGGAGAACTAATCGCCTCCTCCGATATCCTTCATATTTGTACCCCTCCTGTTAGCCATGAAGCTATTGCTGTTAAGGCTTTGAAGCGTGACAAGGATGTAATTATCGAAAAGCCTTTTACTGGCTATTTTGGTACTGGTGATGAAGAATTTTGTGGAGATACCTTTTCAAGAGAGATCGGTCTTAGGAAGGCAATCAACAGTATTCGGCGCTTGTTGAAAGCAGAAAAGGCCAGTAAAGGATCTATTATGTACGCTGAGAATTGGGTATATGCACCTGCTATACAGAAGGAGAGGGAACTGATACAAAAGACCGAAGCCCAAATTCTATGGATTCAGGCCCAGCAATCTCATTCCGGATCTCATTCTTTAGATTATGGGAAATGGAAGGCTTCCGGTGGCGGATCTTTAATGGGTAAGGGCTGTCACCCTCTGACAGCAGCTATTTATCTCAAGCACGCTGAGGGCAAAGCACGAATAGGCAAACCTATTCGTCCTAAAAGTATTACCGCAAGAACACATGCAATTACACGTATGGACACCTTTGAAAATAAAGGGCATTTGAGGGATTCTTACACTGACGTCGAGGATTATGCTTTCGCGCATGTCGTTTTTGAAGATGGTACATTGGCAGATATTGTGGCAAGTGAACTGTTGCATGGGGGAGTGAAAAATTATCTTGAAGTACATGCAAACAATCACAGAACTGTTTGTAACCTTGCGCCTAACAATGCCATGCAAACTTATAATCCGGTTGAAGAAAATTTTAAGGACATTTATGTAGTTGAAAAAACAGGTACAAAGATGGGGTGGACTAACATTTCTCCAGATGAAGCCTGGTTTAATGGTTATCAGCACGAAATGGAGGCATTTTACAGGGCTTCAGTTTATGGTGGTCCTATTGAAAGTAACAGTTCCCTGGCCGGTGACGTGATAGCCACAATATACGCAGCTTACGTTTCGGCAAAGAATAATGGCCGGGAAAAAGATGTACCACGGTTGTAAATAAATGATACCGGTTTTAATTTTAGAGAAAAATGTGAGGAGAGTGCATCTTATTATTTGAAAACCGACTGATTTGAAAAAGTTTAAACAAGTATTGCCATTAAATAGTATTTCTAAGTGGCTTATCAGTAGATAGATGTCGATGCCGCCTCATTGGTGAATATTCATATAAAGGTTTCGAGAGGAGGCAATTACAAGGAGAAAGGATAATGCCTTGTGTAAGATTTTCCAAATTAATTTCAAGGGAAAGATTGTAAAAGAGAAAAACTAAAAAGTTAAAGAGCAGTTCCTTTTTCCTTCCAATGTCCTAAAAAAGCTTTTAAACCACCTCAGGACATAGATCATTGAACTTTAGGAAGAGGACTTTTGGAAATCAAAATGAAATTTGTAAAAGGATGTCGCTCAGAATATTTTGAAATATTCTAGGTGTTTATAGAACATTTTATTAAAAATGGGTAGAATAATTTTTATTTCCTTTTTGAGGAATTTCGAATACGTAACCCAGGCTTTAACACAACTTTTTTTTCAATGGTTAATGTTTGGCTGCCTTGAATTTGTTCTAAAAATACTTCAGCGGCGATTTTACCCATTAGCAATGGAGTTTGGTCTACAGAAGTAATAGAGGGTTCAGTGTATTCTGTAAAAGCTTCATTACTAAATCCTGAAAGGCATACCTCCTGCGGGATCTTAATGTTTTTTCTTTTTAGTTCTTGTAGAGCTCCTAAAGCAGCATAGTCACCAGAAGAAAAAATGGCGTCAGGTTTTTTATTAAGATTCCATAAATTTTTGACTGCAAAAGTGCCTGATTCTATTGTGGTATTGCTTAGATCAAAGACATAGTCCTTTTCAAAGGCTAAGTTATAAGCTTTTAGAGCGGCAAGGTATCCCCTATACCTCTCAGCGTAAATATCCAGACCTCGATCTCCAGAAAGATATGCAATGTTTTCGCACCCTTGTTTAATAAGATGTTCAGTGACAGCAAAAGCCCCTTCGAAATCATTAATGGTAACAGAACTTACTCCTGGAATATCTTTTCTCCGGTCGAAGAAGATTAGCGGCTTTCCTTGATCTAGCACCTCTTTTATATGATCAGTGTTCTGGGTTGTCTTGGACACTGACATAATAATTCCGTCCACTTGAGTACCGAGCAGGATTTTTATTTGTTCCTTTTCTGTCTTTACGTCTTCGTGAGTTTGACAAATAATTACGTGGTAACCATGCGGAGAAAGTTTTTCTTCAATTCCGCGGATTACAGAAGAAAAAAAATTACGGTTGATAAAAGGCACTACTACCCCAACATTGTTTGTTTTACCCTTCTGGAAAGCTTGTGCCAATCGATTTTGATGATAATTCATTTCCTTGGCTGTTTTCCTGACAAGCTCTCTGGTTTTAATACTTATTTTAGGATTATCATTCAAGGCTCTTGAAACGGTAGCTGCGCTTACCTTGAGCTTTTCAGAAATATCATAAATAGTTGTTTTTGTATTGTGACTCATATGTTGTAAATGATGTGCAAATCCTGTAGAATGCCTTAAAATTTAAGTTATTTCCGGTCTAAAAGAAACATTATGTTTGTTTTTCTTCTGCATCGATGCCTCGAGAATCGGATTATTTTATTAAATTCGTGTAATCGATTACAAAGTGCCTAGATTTAAGATGTCAAAGATATTGAAATTTTACGGTAAGGCAGCTTACTGGGTGAATTAAATAATATTTAAATCAAATTTATTATAACAACGATTAACAGAAAAATAGTGTCTTCCATTCTTTCTGACCGTCTTATGAGGTTGACGATTTTACACAAACATTTTCTGGATGGATCAAATCAACTTTTTTACACGGCGATTTGGGGAGGGTACATTCACAGTTAAGCGACAATGCAGAAGTAATTAATAAATATTTTATAGATGACACCAAAATTTGAAGAATTAAAAAATAAAGTTGTGGTTATTACAGGAGGTGGTGGAGTATTATGTAGTACTCTAGCCCAAGCTCTGGCAAGACAGGGAGCAAAACTGGCAATTGTGGATCTTAACCTAGATGCTGCCAAAGCCGTTGCCCAGAATATTACAGAAAAAGGAGGAAGTGCAATAGGACTCAAGGCCAATGTGCTAAAAAAAGATAGCTTGCAACAGGCGCATCATGATATTAACAAGCAATTTGGGCCTTGCGATATCCTTATAAACGGCGCGGGAGGAAATCATCCCAAAGGAACAACATCCAAAACATATCTTTTTGAGGAGGATCTTGAGACAGATGAAGAACTGAAGACATTCTTTGATCTGGATTACGACGGTGTCCAATTTGTTTTTAATCTTAATTTTCTTGGAACCTTACTTCCCACTCAAATCTTCGCGAAAGATATGATAGGAAGAAATGGATGTTCTATCCTCAATATTTCGTCAATGAATGCCTTTATTCCCCTAACAAAAATTCCTGCTTATAGCGGTGCAAAAGCGGCTGTAAGCAACTTCACCCAGTGGTTGGCCGTTCATTTTTCCAAAGTAAATATTCGTGTAAATGCACTGGCACCGGGTTTCTTTCTTACGGAACAAAACCGCAGTTTGTTAACTGATGAAAATGGCGAACTTACGGAGAGGGGAAACACTATTATTGACCATACCCCAATGGGCAGGTTTGGAGAACCCGAAGATCTTGAAGGCACATTATTTTGGCTTTGCAGTAACGGGTCTAAATTCGTGACGGGAATTGTTGTTCCCGTAGATGGAGGTTTCAGTAGTTTTAGCGGAGTATAAACATTTTAAGTACAACATATGGCATTAGAACAAACTTGGAGATGGTATGGACCTGAGGATCTAGTAAGTCTTCAGGATATAAGACAAGCTGGCGCGACAGGAGTTGTGACTGCATTACATCATATCCCGAATGGGGAAGTGTGGGCGGTAGATGAAATTAATAAACGAAAACAGGAGGTGGAAGCTGCCGGCTTATCCTGGTCCGTGGTTGAAAGCATTCCGGTGCATGAGGATATAAAAAAACGTACAGGAAAATTTCAGGAATACATAAATAATTATAAACAGAGCATCAGGAACCTGGGCAGCTGCGGAATTGATATCGTATGTTACAATTTCATGCCAGTGCTGGATTGGACCCGTACAGATCTTGCTTTTGAAATGCCCGATGGTTCGAGAGCTTTGCGATTTGATACAGCCCAGTTTGCTGCCTTTGAATTATTTCTTTTGAAAAGACCTGGAGCCAAAAAAGATTATTCTGGAAAACAACAGCAGGCTGCAAGAGCCGCCTTGGAAAAGATGACTGAAGATGAAAAGGTCCTCTTGGTAAACAATATAATTGCAGGTCTGCCGGGAGCTGAAGAAGGATATACTCTGGATCAATTTCAAACTGTGCTGAATGAATACCAAAAGGTTGGAGAAAAAGAACTTCGGGAGAATCTTTATAGCTTCCTTAGAGAAATAATTCCTTCGGCTGAAGAAGCAGGAGTGCTTATGGCCATTCATCCTGATGATCCACCATTCCCAATTTTGGGTCTTCCAAGGGTGGTAAGCACGGAATCTGATGCAAGGCAGCTCCTACAGGCTATAGATAGTCCACATAATGGGCTGTGTTTCTGTACAGGTTCATACGGGGTAATAGAAGAAAATGATTTGCCTGGTATGATTGAAAGACTGGGAAATTGTATCAACTTTATTCATTTAAGAAGCACCAGAAGGGATAAGGAGGGAAATTTTTGGGAAGCCGATCACCTCAATGGGAATGTAGATATGTTTGCTGTAATGAAAGCCTTGGTTTTGGAACAGCAAAAGAGGATCAAAAATAATAGAAAGGATCATAGAATGCCTATGCGACCTGATCACGGCCACCAGATGCTCGATGATCTTAAGAAAAAAACTAATCCTGGATATTCGGCTATTGGAAGGCTAAGAGGACTTGCCGAATTACGGGGACTTGAAATGGGTATTGAACGGAGCCTATAGAAAGCAGTGCATTTTTTTGAAATAATGAAAAGTTTTAAGCTAGATCTAAAAAATGGAGAAAGGAAAGTGGGGAATAATTGGATGTGCGGATGTGGCCGAAATAAAAAGTGGTCTAGCCTTTCGAAAATCAGCCAGCTCTCAATTACTGCGAAGAGATTCCAAAAAAGCCAGACATTATGCGGACATACATGGAGTGCATTCTTGGTACGATAAAGTTGATGAGCTTCTTAAAAATTAGGAAGTGAACTCTGTGTATATAGGAACCCACCAGCTTCTCATTTGGAGATCACACTAAAAGCCATTAAAGCGGGAAAAAATATCTATTTGGTCGACCCATAGGAATGAGTCAAACTATTGATTTTATTGATGTTATTAAGTTTTTTTTGCTAAAAAGGGCATGTTGAAATGACAAGGTTTTTGTAAATTAGACAATATAAACTTGTCAAATGCACGCAAAATCCAAGACCACTTCGCAGCTAAATTTTCTTGCCCCGACCTTAGAAGAACGGTTAAATCCCAAACATCCGCTTTACCTTTTGGCCCATGAGTTTGATTGGGGGTATTTTGAAAATGAATTTTCTGAGCTTTACTCAGAAAAAGGCCGACCTGCTCTCAGTATCCGCCTGATGACTTCGCTGTTGATACTAAAGGCGATGTACAATTTATCTGATGAAAAACTGGTAGAGGAACATTGGGAAATGAATGCTTACTTTCAATCTTTTGGAGGTTTGCAACATCAGAAGTGGGGGCAGCCCTGTGCTGCCAGTGATCTGGTACATTTTCGCCAGCGCATCGGGGAATCAGGAGTAGAAAAAATATTTCGGCATTCCATAGAAAAGCACGGGAAGGATGGAGAGGATCCCAATGTGAGTGTAGACAGTACCGTGCAGGAGAAGAACATCACCTATCCTACCGATGCCAAATTGCATAAAGAGATTATTCATAAATGTGTGGCGAAGGCGAAAAAAGATGGTGTGGAACTTCGAAGGAGCTACAAACGCACCAGCAAACAACTGCTTCGCGACAGCTATAACGGCAGCCACAGACGTCGCAAAAAAGCAAAAGCTTCCCGGGGCAAACTTAAAACCATCGCTGGACGCTTGGTCAGGGAATTGGAACGAAAATTAGCGCCTGGAGAATTTGCCGCAGAACTGGATCTTTTTAAAAAAGTGCTGGTACAGGAGAAACACAGTTAGAACAAGATCTCCAGTTTACATGAGCCTGAGGTTTATTGTATCAGCAAAGGCAAGGCTCATAAAAAATACGAATACGGCTCCAAAGCCTCTGTGATGCTCACCTTAAATACAGGAATTATTGTAGGAGCCATGACTTTCAAGACCAATGTGTATGATGGGCATACCGTGGAAGAGGCGCTAGAGCAAACGAAGAAGCTAACTGGACGGATCCCAAGATCAGCTACGGCAGACAGAGGATATCAGGGAAAGCAACAAATAGATTCCACTAAGATCTATCTTCCAAAGCCACCACTCAAGAAAGATAATGCTTACCAGAAGGGAAAAAAGCGCAATCATCATCGCCGAAGGGCAGCCATAGAACCCATTATCAGACATCTCAAATCAGATTATAGAGCAATCAGGAACTTACTGAAAGACAAATTGATGATAGTATGAACTTTATGATGGCTGCTGCAGATTTAACTTCAGGAAACTCATTGTAAAACTCCAAAAAGTTAAATCTTGACTCTTTATTGTCAGGTTAGTTGATATACAGATATTAAAACCACTCCGCTCTGATATAATTTCTGATTCAGAAAAGAATTGGAGAATTGATCCGGCCATTTCTGGTGGTGGATACTTCCATGATCTTGCACCCCACCTAATTGACTTGATGTATTATTTTTTCGGAAATTATGATCATGCTTAATGTTTTTCAGTAAATCAAAGCAGAATGTACAAAGCAGATGACTTAATTAATGGAATAGTCCAATTTAAAAATGGCGTTCAACTAAGAGGAGTGTGGTGTTTTAATGTTTCTGAAAAAGAGAAAAAAGATATTTGTATTATCTACGGGAGCAATGGTTCAATTCAATTCAGCTTTTATGGAAATAGAGTGAAATTGAACTCAGGTAATACTTTTGAAAATTTTATTTTTGATCCTATTCCTCACGTGCAACAACCAATGATAGTAGCGACAAATCTCTACTTCTTAGGAAAATCCTCAAATCCTTATTCAGCTGAAGAAGGATTGATTATTATGAAAATAATAGATCAATTAATAGGACAGAAAAATTTTGAATAGAAAGATTCTAGTATTAGAAGGCGGATTTTAAAAAGTATATTTTGACATCATTCTTTTTCAAAAAAATCATTTGCTCATTTCAATTGTTAAAGTTTGTTAAAGGTGCCGAATTCGGTGAGTGCGAAAATGATTGTCCCGGGAAGCGTTTTAAGCTTCAGGTATGGAACTGCAAAAGAGGAAGGGCTAAAGGAACTTCAGAAGAAGCAAGAGCTGTCAATCGGTTTATTGATCATATCCGGGCTTCCTTATATGATATTCACGATCGGCTTTTAAGGGAGAATAAGAGAATCTCAGCTACTATAATCAAGGATATCTACTTAGGCAAGGAGGAGAAGCAATATATGCTTTTAGAAATTTTTCAGGATCATAATGATCAAATGGAGCAACTAATTGGAAAAGGATTTACTAAGGGCACTCTGCAGCGATATAATGCCTGTAAGAAGCATATTGAAGATTACCTGGCATTTCGGTACAAAGCAAAAGATATACCCGTAGAAGAAGTGGACCACAAGTTTATCACTGGTTTCGATCACTTTTTAAAATCCGAAAAAGATTGTGCCCATAATACGGCTCAAAAGTATATCGTAAATTTTAAGAAGATCATTCGGATTGCCTATGCCAATCAGTGGATAGAAAAAGATCCTTTTTTTCATTGGAAGGGAAACTGGAAATCTTCTGAGCGGGAATATTTAACCGATGCTGAACTTAAGGCTATGGTTGAACAGGAATTTGATATTCCCCGCCTGGAGTTGGTAAGGGATATATTTTTATTTGCGTGTTATACCGGGTTGGCATTTGCTGATGTGAAAAAACTGAATTCCGATGATATTGTAACCGATATAAACGGAAAAAAATGGATCAAAACCAAAAGGCAGAAAACCAAATCCCTTAGCAGCATTCCTTTATTGGAGGTTCCCCAGGCATTGCTTGAAAAATACGCAGACCATCCCCGGGTAAAAACAGGTCAAGGAGTGTTACCTGTACTCACGAACCAGAAATCAAATTCTTATTTAAAGGAAATAGCGGATGTCTGCGGCATAAAAAAGAACCTCACCACCCATTTAGCCCGCCACACGTTTGCGACCACCGTAACACTCTCTAAAGGGGTTCCTATAGAATCTGTAGGGAAGATGTTAGGGCATAGATCGCTTAAAACAACTCAAATTTATGCAAAGGTTCTGGATGAGAAGGTGGGGAGGGATATGGAGGTTTTGGAAAAACAACTAAGGCTTTCGCAGGAAAAGAAAGAGAATAAGGATGAAAATCAGGCCAGGATGGAATGAATTTTAAAACTAAAGGTTCCCCTCTGCAACTATTTTATTCCACACTCGTAAAAGTCCAGATTTCACCTATGGCTTTTGCTCCTTTTCCGTCTGTCACATTTATTTTCCAGTAATAAGTGATCCCTTTTTTAAGATTTATTTCAAATGAATTTTCTTGCAGGTCTTCCTCGTATAGTTCCGGAGGATTGGTGGTGGAGAAATAAAGATCATAACTTAGTGCGTCGCCGTCAGCATCTTCACCAGTCCATTTAAGCAGAACCTTGTTTGAACCTATGGTAGCATTATCTGCAGGGTCTTCCTGGTAGGCAGGATAAGGGACATGGTTGATAGAAAGAACAGGCTCAGTAGTTAAGGACCGTACTTTTGAATATTCGCTTACGAGTCCCTTTCTGTCCACAGCCCTAACTCTCCAGTAATATAAGTTACCGCTTTCTAGTTCCATGTTGACTGAGGTGTAGGAAGTTGCCCTGTCATGGGATAACTGAGAAAATGCTTCACTTTCAGAGATCTCCAGTTCGTATTTTACCCATCCTTCTTCCGGGTCTTCAGAAGGTTCCCATTCAAAGGTGAGGTTGGAGTAGGAGCATTGAAGATTGTCTTGTGGTAATTTTAGCAGCGGTATAGTGGGAGCTTTATTTGCATCAGGCCTTGGTTCCGCTGTAGGTTCATCATCCCTGGAGCATGAAAAAGCTGCTATCAGAAGCACAAAATAAAAAATACTGTTTAAGGATTTCATCGTTTAATAAGTTTAAGGCTATAGGGTTTGTCCAGAGTGATGATGGCATAATAAACTCCGGGAGCAAATGTTGAAGTGTCGATATCCAGTTGTAGAGAATTTGCAGTATTGTAGGTGCCGGAAATTATCAAGTGACCCGAGTTGTTGTAGACACTCACTTTTACCTTTTCGACTCCAGTGTTAGGTAGTATTATTTCAGCAACATCTTTAACCGGGTTGGAAAGTAATTGTAAAGAGTTTCCGGAGAGATCTACCTGCAACGCGCCCTCACAATTTATATCAGAGCTTAATTCCAGCCTGTCTCCGGGATTAACATCAATGCTGAAATTAGTTGTATTAAAACTTCCTGCGCTTTCTCCATTCAGCTTGACAAAATAAGGCGCTGTTCCTTCCTCCACCTCGACAGATATCAGATTTCCCTGTTTTAAGGTCTTGGCTCTAAATGTTTGGCCGGAGCTTATGTTAAATTCAATACATTGTCTTGGAGTTTCTTCTCCTTCTATTTTTATACATGCTACATAATTACCTGGTGCCAGAGATTCAAAAGAAATTGCTGTTGTAAAATGATGCTCTGTGCCGTCAATTTCTACAATATAGTCATGTTCTTCCATGGCCTCTATAAGTAATCGACCGTTGTTTTGTCCTGCACAGCTTTCATCTTTTGTGGTAATACTAAAATTATTAAAAGGTAGCTGAAGCAAGGCACATCCATTCTCCCCAACCGGAACTCCTTTTGGAGTATCGGGACATTCATCAATAAAATCTGAAACCCCATCCTCATCTAAATCTCCTGCCGGTAATTCGCCAATATAATCTTCTACGATATTGGAATAGCGGCTGATTGCCAGTCGAGACCAGTTATGGCCATGTTCCAGACGTATTCCCTGACCCACCAGATGATATACATTTAACGCATCATTTTTATCAAAAAAGGAGACGCTGGGGTGAAGAAGCCCCTCAAGAGTAAAACGATCTTTGTAATCCCCGAATTGGTCAAAAACCATTACCAGGTTCCTGTGTCTAATGTTAAGCAGAACTTTATTATTTTTTTCGACCAGGTAGGGGTAATATTCTGAAAAAAAGAAATTTTCGTCATATTGCCTGGAATTTATCAGCTCCAGGCTTGGAGAAAATACCTTAATGGAATAATCCCGGTAATAGGCAAAAATCCAGTTGTTGCTTAGTACTACAATGCTTTCTGCATTACTCCCGGTATCTGTAAAGCTATATTCATTGTCTGGAGTAAATTTATGTATTCGTCCTCTACCAGTGCCATAAAGAGAAGAATTGACTATAAAATTACCGTTCCTGTCTACCGTGTTGGTATATTCAATATCTATATAACTATTATTATCATAATTAATTTGTCTTGACCACTTGAGTTTGTCGTTCAGGAAAAAATCTACCGTTTTCCTGTCCTCCTGAACTTCATATTTATAAATATCCCCATTTTCGGCTTTAAAACTGAAAGAAGGTTCCTCCCATAGTTGATAATCTCTGTCCACTATTTCCTCTCCCAAATACTCAAGATCTTTATTATAACTAATTATCTTTTTTTCTCGTGGAGCTCTAGAACCTCCAAGGTTTAAATTATTCGGACCCAAAAATTCATCTGCAGAAATGGAAATATTTCCCGCTTCGTCTTTTATCATATGATAATTGTAAAATTTAGAGGTGCCTTCCCCGTCGAAGCTAAATTGTGCTGAAACTTTTCCATCATTAAATTTCCTGATTAAATAATTCTCTTCAGAATGAAAATTCGAACCTTCATACCGATCAGCACTAGTGGTACCAACCAGAACAGGATCATCTTCCAGCAGGTGCACATCCTGCGGATAAAATATCTCTTCAGTAGGAGGAATTTGAGTTTCCGACAGTTTGTTTAAATTGAAATCAAAAATCGAAATATTGTCATCTAAAGTCCTTACCAGAATTTGTCCGTCCAGGATTTTAACCGTATTCCCCACGGCAGATTCACTACGCCTGGAATAAATAAGCTCCCCTTCTTCAGAAAACAGTTCCAGGGTGAGTAGTGGCTCCTTGTTTTCTTCAGTTATAGGTTGTGTGTTGCTGATCACCAGCAGATTGTTTTCTGCCGTAATTTTAGCTCCTAAAAGATATTTGTCGATGCTCCCATTGTCATCTAAAAAATAATTTAGCTCTCCTGAAGGTTTGACGGAAAGGATGATGCTGCCTTTATGAAGAAAACCCGTATTGTCGTGAAAATTTCCCTGTGCTACCAGTATGTAATTATCCGCCAGATCTGTGAAAGAGCTGGTTGAGTTTTCATATATACTATTTTGTACCCGGTCTACCTGAAGTTCATTAAGCGCCAATAGCTTCTCTTCATACATATCCTCATTGAAGCTTAAATAATACAACTCATCTGGAGACGAATAACGGTAGCTGAGCCCCTGATACCTGGTTGTAGTGTGGGAAAGGTGAGACATATTTGCATTAACCTGATATTCATCGACCGCTGTTCCGGATGGTGATAACCTGAAGAAGGTAGGAGTTCCATTGTATTCCATACCTTTTAAATAATTGAAATTCAGATACCCATTTTCATCAAAGAAGTAATGGTACTGGTTCATATTCAGTGTAGAAGTTTCTATAGTTTCAGGAGATTTGTATTCCCAGAGTTTTTTCCCGCCAGGAGTATATCTCGCCACTACGAAATTTGCCTGCGAAGTATTGAGGGCATTTTTAGATATTACCCAAATATGGTCATTTTCATCAATTAAAAGATCCATGGGATAATCATAGGAGATGCCTCCCCAGCTTAAGCGATCACTCCATAAAAGATTGAGGTTTTTGTCCAGGCTCATGATCTGTACATCAGAGAAAGAAAAGTCTCTTTCTGTATATCCTACCACTATTAGATTGCCCCGGCTATCTTTTTTTGAAAAAAATACAGCGTCCCGGCTAGTATGCTGATGGTTGCCATAAGTTACCCGCTCCGTAGGAATTAAAGGTTCAGGGATTTCCTGTGCTAATGAGACGGAGTTGAATAAAAAAAGGAAAGCAACAAAGGAGAGTAAATTGAATTTCATTGTAGTAGCTGGTAAAGAAGCTGAAAATTATTAAAATTTTCTTAATAGAAGTAAGTTTGATTCGAAAATAGTAGCTATCAGGAAATTTTACAATCAGCCGTTAATATCGGAGATTTATACCATGAAAATCTTGTGAGAATATTCCACTAGTCCAAAAAATGGACAAGTTGGAAACAAGTCATAAACAAGCCAGGCACTAGCTTTGGCCTTGTACGATCCAGAAAATAAACAAAGGTGTTATCACACCTAAACAAATCAAACATTGGCCAAAAAGTTTTTTTGTTTTTATCTTTTCCATAAACCTTTCCTTTATGTTTTCAGCTTTTGACGCTTTTTAAAAAGAAAAAGAGGCAAAATAGTATCAATTAGCTGAAAACGATAGCTTCCTTCCACATAAACAATATTGTTCGGCTTATCATTGTAGTCTAAACACAGTTCCATGGCTTTTTTGTGGGGGATGGTAGCCCCGTAATTCTTTTGAACCTCCAGCAGCTTTTGCTTTACAGCACAACCTTTAAGCCTGGCAGCGGTTGCCGGTGAGATTTGAAAGATATTACCAATACCTAAGACAGAAATGGGAGCGGGGGCTTCTTTATAATTAAAGTGAGGGGATAGAAAATGATAGGTACTGCCTTTTATCTGTACGCTTTTCTTTCTCCTTACTTTTCTCCAGAAGTCTTTATGAAGATATCCATAAATAATTGCCCCTGTAATTGCCTTGATCTTTCTATAGGAATTAAAATCTACCGGATAGGAAAGCCGAACCTTCCAATTGTTTTCGCTTCTAATCCTTTCAAAAGATTTAATGATATAATACCCGGTTCTTTTGTTGTAGTGCAACCAGCCTTTCTCTACCAAAAAAACAATATATTTCAGGGTAGTTTTTCGGGAACGAATCTCTTCAGTGAGTTCCAGAAATAACAGTTCTCCCTCATCAAGTTTTGATTTTCCGCACGGATAAAGCAGTTTTAGGGATAAAAAGAATTGCAGCTTTTTAGCATAGCCTTTTTGCTGTGCATCTATAAAAAACTGAATGGGAACTGAAATTTCCGAAGTCATTTTTCTTCTAGATTAGAATACTTCCTGCTTTTTCGGTGGCGGTTTATAAATGACCGGATATCCTTTAGACTGTAGTAGATCTTTCCTTTTACCTGGGCATATTCAATAAGTCCTTCTTCCCGCCAGTTTTGAGCTGTTTTAGCACTAATTTTAAACAGCTGGATAAAATCAGCATTATCGAGCAGAATAAGATCGGGTTCTTTAATCTGTCTAGCCTTGAATTCCCTGGTTAGCTGTTCAATCTTAGTTTCCAGGGAATGCATACTTACTAAAAACGGGTGCATGTTCTCTTTCATAGTCCTTTCATTTTACTGGTACTGGTAGTTATTTTAAAAATGGTCATTATACAATGGGTGATCGTTTTGAAAGTTACCTTATAAGGCAATTGTCCCATGGGGCAAAAATTCCATATTAAGTATCCTTAAGCAATAAGTGGTCTACAGGTAAAAAACCTGATAAGCTTTTAATTAATGTTTATGCACTTCTGTCGGTGAAGTCAAATCAAAAAAAGGACAGGTAAGCACTTCAAAAACTACTGTAATCTATCTTTTTAAAAATAATTATTAAATTGATTATAAAGTAGTTAAGTGTGTATTTTTTACGAACATTAAATTTGATGCTAATTGATTTAATTGCACATTTTGAACCTCAAAAATTCACTTTGAAAACCTTAATATGCATTAAACATCACTAAATAAAATGATAGCTGTTTAGACATTTACTTTTTTTATCTGGAGCATTTTCCTTTTTGACGTCTAAAAAGAGCGAAAAGAAGCTATGGATAATGGTTTTTGATCCGTTCTTTTCACTTACTTCTTTCAGCGCCTTCGCATTCCCTTTTGATGCCGCTGTATCTTCAAACTTTGAAATTATTGAGGAGCTATAAATAGCCTGTCGGTTTATGCGCTCCGGTTAATTTAAAAGTTTGTTCCTTACGCAGCAAAAGGGAAGGCGTTGGGAAAGAGGGTACAAAATAAAGAAGCTCAAATTTTTGATCGGGAAATCATTTATAAAAGTCAGGATGGGAGTCGTCTACTTCGTAATCCTTTTTTTTCTGGTTCCAGTTTTTATTTTTGGGATCTGCAGCTTCCATAAGTGATTCCAGAATGGCCAAAGTTGGGTTTGCTTTGTTCTTTTCCATATCCTTCATTATTGCGATCACTGCATTAATCCTTTTCTTCAGGCTATTTTCAATTCGCCTGCCGGTAGGGCCAAAATTTTCTTTTGGTGAAATCTCATTGTAAAAGAAAAAATCTAGCATCCCGGCCATAGCTTCTGAATGTGTTTTGTAATGCGTTCTGGAAAATTGCTGAAAACGTTCTGCTATTTTCTTTTCGATAGTAATGTTTTTAACTGCCTTCATAATTCGGTCTTTTTTTAAAGGTTTACTGGTATTTTGAACCATTTTATAGGGGTTTCAAGCCCAGAACCAGTAAATATGTATTTATATAATGTTCTAATATTTTTTAAATAACTGATGATCAATACATTAAAATCAAAAAGGTAGATCTAACATCGCTCTGCGTGTTATCCTCTTGCTCTACCTTTTCGTCCCCCCAGGGACAAAAACTTCAACTATTAAATTGAATTTAATAGCGGTTTAAATACTTAAAAAGTGAATCCTTTTTTTTAAGATTAGAAAAGATAAACTTTGAAATGAACTATAGGGAAAAGAAAGAATTACTGAGAATTCTGTAAAAGGAAACATGAGATCAGGAAAAATCATATCCCTTGTTAGAAACATAATAGTATTGAATAATTCAGAAGGTATTTTTTTAAATAAGGTGATTAACAACTCCTAATCGTCTCAAAACTTCATCATTATTTCGTTGACTTTTTGAGGTTATATTTCAGGCGGACTTGAGGCAAAAAGCTTTTCTAATTTTCTTCTTTACCAATTATGTTTCAAAGCTTTTTGGCTCGTGTCCAAGGCAATTTGTAATGAACCTCTTTTTCTGAAACGTAGCTTTTGCGAAGGGGAAGGAAATGGGGTGAGTGGTTTGGTGTGCTTTATTCTATCTATATCAAACAACTTTAAATCGTATAAACATTTTATTTTTCTACGTCTTACTTTGGCGTTGTTCCCTTCATCTTTGAAAAATAAATAAAAGAAGGCAGGATCTTCTTGTAATAGACTGTTAACACTATTAGGAGTAATTATTTATGGCATTGTCATATGATACTATCAGAATAGAATCTTTTTTCCATTTTTAAAAAAATAATCGTTTTTTATAAGAAGTATTTTAAACCCCGATGGGCTATAAAACTTATTTTTATAACTCATAGCTTGGAATTGGCAACTTAAAAATTGTGCTAATTTTGATTTTACATTTAGCTTTGCTTCCCTACGAAAAAGCATTTCTACTAAAAGTCCTTCGATGGTCGTTATAATTTTTTGAGCCGATTATTTACTTTATTCAGCTCAAAAAATGTGTATATTTGATCTGAATAAACAACTTTTTTAGCTCATATGTATAATTGGCAATTAAAAAAATGGCCTGTTTTCGAATATAAATCGAATGCTATAGATAATATTGTAATCGAATTTGCCTCCGAAACCGGAGAGGTAAAAGGTATTATAGATGCTTTGCCGCCTGATTTTAAACAAGATGCAGTTATACAATTTATGATCGATGAGGCGATTAAGACTTCTGCTATTGAAGGAGAGTATTATAGCCGGCAGGATGTGATGTCCTCAATAAAGAATCAATTAGGTGTAGGAGATGGTACAAATGTTAGAGATATAAATGCAAGGGGTATAGCAGAATTGATGGTGGAGGTAAGAGAAAACTTTTCCATACCACTTACCGAACAGTTAATAAAAGGTTGGCATGCAATGCTATTTAGCAGATCCAGGTATATTCTGGCGGGCTCTTATCGTACCGGGGTTGATCCTATGGTAATTGTATCTGGTCGATATGGGAAAGAGGTGATCCATTACGAAGCTCCTCCTTCTATCCGTATTCCTAAAGAAATGGAGCAATTTGTAAACTGGTATAACAACTATAAAACCACTCCAAAAGATATACGATCTGCATTAATTAAAACAGCCATCTCCCATTTATATTTCGAAAGTATTCACCCTTTTGAAGATGGTAATGGACGTATTGGTAGGGCAATAGCTGACAAATGCCTTTCAGAATCTTTAGGTAGAGTTTTAGCTTTAAGTATTTCCACTGCTATAGAACAAAATAAAAGCGCTTATTATGATGCCCTGAAAACCGCCCAACAATCATTAGAAATTACCAATTGGATTGTCTATTTCTGTAACACAATTTTATTGGCACAAAAGAACGCTAAACAAGTAATCCGCTTTATTTTAAATAAGGCCAAATTCCTGGATCAACATCGCGAGAATTTAAATGATCGACAGTTAAAAGTAATACTAAAAATGTTTGATAAAGGAATTGAAGGTTTTGAAGGTGGAATGACGGCAAAGAAATATATTGCTATAACTAAGACTTCAAAGGCAACGGCCACGCGTGATTTACAGGATTTGGTTTCTAAGGGAATATTTATAGCCTTAGGTGGAGGGCGAGGTGTTCGTTATGAATTAAGGATGGAAGCTTAGTTTAATATAGGACAGTGCACGTCGTTATTCTTTTAATGTTAAACTTTGTTAAAGGTGCCGAATTCGGTGAGTGCGAAAATGAGTGCTTCGGGAAGCCCTGTAAAATAAGGGAATTCTGAAAAAGTTCGAGTCTCGTCCAGACCGCTTTTAGAACACCAAAATTACACAAAAAGCCTCTAAATCAATTATTTAGGGGCTTTTTTTAATTCTACAAACACCAAATAAACACAACTAAAGAGGGTGTAAAATAAACTCTGTCTGAATGAAATTAATATATCCGTCAATTTATATGAGCTATAAATAATTTTTTATAGCTCATATATTAGATTTAAATTGAGCTATAAATTAAAAATTAAAGCTCATGATATGGAAATGGCAACATAAAAACTGGCCTGATTTTGAATTCACATCGGAAGTTTTGCTTCCATATGAAAAGGAATTTTTGCAAAAAGCGGGTATATTGTATGGTAGTATGAAGCATATAAGTAATGAGGGTCAGGACGAATTAAAAGTAATGCTGCTTAGTGATGAAGCCTTTCAGACATCTAAAATTGAAGGTGAATTCCTAGATAGGGATTCATTACAATCCTCTATTCGTGAACATTTTGGTCTTCAGGACGATAAAAGTAAAGTGTCTCCTGCAGAACACGGAATTTCTGAAATGATGATTGATCTATACAAGAATTATTCATCTCCTTTAACTCATGAGCAATTATTTTTATGGCATGAAATGTTGATGAACGGTCGTCGAGGCCTTCAGGATGTAGGTAGTTATAGAACACATCCAGATCCAATGCAAATAGTTTCAGGGTCAATGGGGCGGTCAATAGTTCATTTTGAAGCTCCTCCATCTAGTACAGTAAAAAATGAAATGGATAAGTATATTTCATGGTTTAATGATACAGGTAGTGAATCCCCCGGTCCAGTGGTTAAGTCTGGTATTGCGCATTTGTACTTTGAAAGTATTCATCCTTTTGAAGATGGAAATGGAAGAATTGGTCGTGCTTTATCGGAGAAAATATTATCGCAATACTTGGAACGTCCTACTTTGATTGCTCTTTCACATATTATAGAGGATAATAAGAAGCTTTATTACAGATTTTTGCATCTGAATAGTAAGGAAATTAATATTACCGGGTGGTTAGAGTATTTTTGTGAAACAATACTTCAGGCTCAGGATTATACACAAAGAATGATTGACTTTCTAATAGGTAAAACAAAGTATTTTCAGGAATTTGATGAAAATTTCAATTTGCGCCAAAAGAAAGTAGTGAATCGAATTTTTCGAGAAGGTATAGATGGGTTCAAAGGAGGCTTAAGTGCGGATAATTATATCAAGATAACTGGGACAACAGCTTCAACCGCTACCAGGGATTTGAAAAAAATGGTTGAAGTAGGAGCTTTGAGAAAAACGGGCGAGAGAAAAAGTACTCGTTATCATTTAAATTTATAAGATCATCGTCAAGTATAAATATTAAATATAATTGTCGAAAAATAATTTTCAAGCTTTTATGGAAACATCGGAAGAATCCAGGGCTGTTAATCGGTTTCTTGATTCTATTCGAGCTGCCTTGTATGATATCCATGACAGGCTTCTAAGGGAGAACCGGCGCATTTCGGCTACGACAATTAAGCAGATTTATTTAGGCAAAGAAGAGAAACAATATATGCTGGTGGAGATTTTTCGGGATCACAATAATGAAATGGAAAGTCTTATAGGGAAAGGATTTACAAAAGGGACCTTACAACGGTGCAATGCCTGCAAGAAACATATAGAGGATTATCTGGAGTTTCATTATAAAGTTAAGGATATTCCTGTAGAAGATGTGGACCATCAATTCATCACAGGCTTTGATCATCCAAGCTTTGTCCTTGACTCAAACACCTTGATACCTTGTGGGTTTGCTGATATAAAAAGTTTGGAACAGGAGCCTGGAGCAAGCGACAAAAGATCGGATCCATCGTAAAAATATGCTGCCCATTGAGGAGAAGGAATCTTATATATGGGTTGCGTCTTCACTGGCCAGCAAAAAAGTTTTGGCCAAGGGCTCAGAAATTATAATCATTCAAGACAGGGAAGGTGATATCTACGATCAATTTTGTCTTATTCCCGATGCCAAAACACACCTACTGGTACGAGCCAAATCCAATCGTGTCCTCAAGGAAAAACAGAAACTTTTCGAACATCTTTCTACTCAACCTTTGCAAGGCACCTATACTATTGAGCTGGAGGGGAATAAAAGAAGGAACATAAAGAAAAGAACCGCCACCATTGAAGTACGCTTTTCAGAAGTAGTCATCAGTGGAAACCAATATATCAGTAAGGGTCTGCCCAAAGAAATCGTACGGTATGCGATTGAAGCGAAAGAAGTTGATCAGGATATTGAAAATCCAATACACTGGAGGTTACTGACTACAAAAAGGGTAAAGGACCTGTCAACAGCATTGCTCTGCATTGGACGGTACACTTGCAGATGGATAATTGAAGAAGTGTTCAGGATTTTAAAAAAAGAAGCTTTTGATATTGAAGCTAGCGAACTCTCTCAGGGCAAGGCAATTCGGAAATTATCTTTGATGATGCTGGAAACCATTATCAAATTGTTTGTTATGTGAATTGCCTATGGTACAGAAGAAGAAACAGATCCAAGAAGTTGCTTCTCTCAAGAAGAACTAGAATGTTTGGAAATCCAAATAGAGCAACTGGAAGGTAAAACCCAAAAATTGAAAAACCCATATAAATCGTCAGATTTAAAACGATATATATGGGCTGTTGCAAGATTAGGCGGCTGGAAAGGCTATTTCTCCGAAAGAAAGCCCGGCATCACAACCTTTTGGAGGGGACTACAAAAGTTCTCCGATATCATGCAAGGTTGGGTGCTATTCAGAAATGGGTCCAGACGGTAGGGTTAGATCTGGGTCTTTTTTATGGAAATTATTTTTCAAACCTGAAGGATATTTTGAATTTATACCCAAAAAAATGTATCTTTAAGAAGCTGTAATTCAGCATGAATAATTTTATAGTTATCCCAATTTTTGACTTTCGCTGATAACTATATCCATCTAAAATTTTTACTAAAGGGAATTTTAATTCCAAAAATTAGCAATTGGCTTTAGCCAGATTGTATGAAAAATTTGTCCGCTGGGGCGGACAAAAAGGAATAGCAAGAGAGTAACAGGCAGAGCCGCGTTTCACATTCCTTTTTATATATAAAACATTGATTGATAGCTAGATACAAATTAATGTTTTTAATCGTTTTCTGCAATTTGCGTCAAATGCCTTAGCAGCCCTTGTAAATAGAGGTGGATTTACGTCAAAAGCATCGAAAATGAAAAAAAAGGACACCTTCATCACCATCAGGTTCAAGCGGAAAGCCGCAAAACGTTTTCAGGAATTCTCCAGGAAACATTTCCAAACGCACACGGAAGCCATGACTTCCATACTCGATTTTTCCCTCTACAGTGAAATTTCCCCAAAGGAAAAATTCGGCCCTACAGGAAGGACCATTGAACAATCTTTAAAGAAGCGGCTCAACGCCATTATCGCAATCATTCGTGATATGGAAAAAAACAAAGCGAACCCAACACTAGCTTTATTGCAATCCCTTTTTGAAGAAACCGAACCGAAGAAGAAACCCCTGATTCTGGAAAAGAAAATCCTGGAGGAAAACCGGGAAGTACATTTTCAGGAAAAGCAAAACCATAAGAATGAACTTTAAATGATCAGGCTATGTATATCACGATAACACCTCAAAAATTGGGAGAGAATTATTCCCAAAGCTCAGCCGGTTTTGTGGAATACCTGGAAAAGGAAAATCAGGGAATGGAAAAGGAAGAGATGAACCATTTTTTCAATCAGTACGGGGATGAAATTTCAGCAGGGGAGGTAGTCCGGGAAATTGATGGGAATACTGCCAAACTGGAAAAAACAGAACCCAGATTTTATTCCATTACGGTGAGTCCATCGAAATATGAACTAAACCGGCTGCCAATCAGCAGCGAAGATCTGAAACGTTATACCCGGGAACTGATGAAGGATTATGTGGCTTCTTTTAACAGGGAGATCAATGGACGGCAGGTAAAATTGGAAGATATTAAATACTACGCCAAAATAGAACGTGGAGAAATGGATGGGACCATTAAAATTCGTGAACAGCAGATTGTAAAATTGGAAAAGGAAGCCCCACACCAACAAAGCCGAAAACGCATTGTTCAGGGAATGCAAAAAGATGGCCCTCAAAGCCATATCCATATTATCGTCAGCAGAAAAGATGCCTCTAATAAATATAGCTTATCCCCGGGAAGTAAGTACAAAGCTTCTGAGGTGGAATTAAATGGCAAAACTGTACAACGGGGATTTGACCGGTATCAATTCTTTAAAAATGCTGAAAAGACCTTTGACAGAACCTTCGGCTATCAGAGGAACTTTTTGGAAAATTACACCTCCAGAAAAGAATTTGTAAAAAATCCGAAAATGTATTTTTCGGCATTGATGAAACTCCCCACAAACGAAAAAGCGATTGCCTTTAAAATTCTTCGGGAATCCGGAATGCCTATGCTTCCGGGAAAACCCGTCAACCAGGCGCAATTGGCGCTGAAAGTATTTAACCGGTTGAGACGAGGGTTAGATATAGCTGTAAAGTCAAGTTCAATCGGAATCTAATCGCTATGGAATCAACTCATCCCATACATCTAATTTTCTTCTTGCTCTTTGCAACCGCGATTTTTTTCGGAATGTACCGGATATCGAGATATGCCTTCATATTAAATAATGTTCTCCTTAGTCTCATTATCTTCTGTTTGGGCTCTTCGGTAGATTATATAAAGCCACTTCTTTTCCTGGGTTGTCCTTTGCTCCTGGTCAATACCTTGCTGTACGTATTTGTCCATAAGGAAATCTCGCATGGGAAACCTGATAAGAGATATCAGGTAAGCTTCAAATCAGATCAAGGGAGTTTTAAAATAGATAATATCAAGCGGGGGGCATCCATTATTGGATCTGCCGGAAGTGGAAAGACGGAAAGTGTGGTCTATGGTTTTTTAAAACATTTTCGGAAACACAATTTCTGCGGGGTCATCCATGACTACAAGGATTTTGAGCTTACCGAAATGGCGTATCCGCTTTTTAATAATCCGGAGATACCTTTTCACATCATTTCCTTTGATAAAATTATCCATAGGGTAAACCCCATTGCACCGCGATATCTCGAAAACGAAGAAAGCGTGAACGAGATTTCCAGGGTACTTCTTGAAAATCTTCTGGAGCAGCGGGAATCAGGGACTACAGGAAACTCTAAATTTTTTAATGATGCTGCGGAAGGATTGATTGGTGGGTTGATATGGAAACTGAAAACATCCTATCCGGATTTCTGCACCTTACCACATCTAATAGCCATCTACCAGTATTTGGACACTGATAGCCTGATCAAGTTTTTGGAGACCAACACCACCTCCAGGGCAATGGCAGATGCTTTTATTAGCGGTAAAGATTCTGAAAGACAGACAGCAGGGGTGAAGAGTACCCTGGCCAATGCCCTGAAACGTATCAGCACCCAAAATATATTTATGGCTTTGTCAGCAGATGAAGTTCCTCTAGATATTAATAATCCTGAAAACCCGGCTGTAATTTCAGTAGTGAACAATCCGAAATTTGAAACTTCTTATTCCCCGGTCATTGCCGCCATTATCCATACGGTTATCAAACAAATGAGTGTGCGCAATGCCAGGTCATCTTTCTTGCTGATGGAAGAAGCACCGACAATTCGGTTATTGAATATGCACCGCATTCCGGCTACTTTGAGAAGTTACGATATTGCCACCATTTACGTAATGCAGGATAAGATCCAGAATGATATGATGTATGGTGACAAAGCGAGTAAAGCTATTTTAAGTAACCTTTCCTATCAATTTTTTGGGAAGGTCAATGATCCCGACACTGCTAAGTACTATGAGCGCTTCTTTGAAATCGTGAAAAAGGAAACTACCAGCATCAACCGAGGTTATAGCCTTGATTTTGATACACGCATTACTACCGGGGAACGTGAAATTCCGAAAATACGGGCGGATGCCTTTTTCCGCTTAAAGCAGGGAGAATTTATTACCTATGCCGATGGGGAGGATAAAAAAGTGCAGTTCAAATTGCCGAAAATTCAAAGTGAGGTTCCTCAAAGGGAGCAGCAGTTTTCCAAGGCTGAATTAGAGGCTAATTTTGAGATGATCCATAGGGAAGCCCGTTCTATTTTCGGATAACACCTCCATACTTCATTAACATTTTTTTCCTGCTATTTAGGAGTTAAACGCCGGTTCGGAATTGTTATATGTTTTACGGTGTCATTTTACGATGAGAATAAGTACTGAATTACTTCAAAAGAATAAAGATTATCTGCTCAAAAATGGGCTGAGAATCAAAAAAATGACGAAAAACTTCTGTGGTAAAACCACATAACTTCTGTGGTAAATTCAATGCTAAAAATTAATTTTATTTCACAGGTTTGCAAATATAATATTCATTATCCAACAACTACTTTTAATTTTAAACATGGCTGATGAACCTTACAAGCTTAAGCCGGAAATCTAGAACGTTCAATGTTCTTTACTTACCCATAGTTATGATTGTGAGCTCCTCTTGTGAAAAGGAATTTCTGGAGGTAACCGATAACCAAGGGAAAGTAGATGAATTATATGCTACAATTACTAAAAAAACGGAAGACTCCATTTTCCGAGTGAAGAAGTTTTTAGACAGGAATATAAAAAAAAATCAGGGAAGAGATGATGATGAAGTGTATGAGCTAGCAGCCGAAATGCATGGAAGAAATTTTATTCCATTAAGACCGATAATGATTGAAGAAAATGAGGAAATTGTTTATAAACAACTTAAGGAGAGGAATGAAGAATTAAAAAAAGAGTGAAAGAGAAAGGAAGTTCTCCTGTTAATGATAAGTATGTACTGGATCATATTGATTATTTAGAAGAAATTATAGGTGATGACGATTTCTCAAATTTTTTAAATACTAAAGCAGAAGTGCAAACTGGCAATGATATATATAAATACACTGATGTGGGCCTTTTTATTGCTAAAGAAACCGGTTACAAAAGATTGGAAAATTATCTTGAGGTGAGGGAGATTTCTGGTGACCTCCTAGTACCTACTAGCTATGAATCTAAAAAGAAACTATTTGAGACGGCAAAATTAGGCTTTGGCTATAATTTCGAAAGCGATTCAAATTTTCATTATACCATTGAAATGTTTAAAAAATCTAAAACATATTATACCAACGGGATTTCGGATATTGATTACAATTATCCAGCCGATGGCTATGGAATTTCAATGGGAATCACCTTTTAAATAAAACTATTTTGAAATTACAAACATATATTTTAGCATTCATATTTTTTGCCACATTTAGTTCATGGTCACAACAAAATGCTTCGGTAGAAAAATCAGTATATGGAGTGCAGGTTGGAGTACTAGGTTTCTGGGCACATCACGAAGCCAAACTTCAAAATACTATTTCACTAAGAACGGAAGTTGGTTTTGATACTGGACTCTTTTCCTCAAATTCAGATTACAGTGGGACTGATGTAGGGGTGGTTTTTATTCCGTCCATTTCTTTAGAACCCCGATTTTATTATAACCTCCAAAAGAGACTTGATAAAGGAAAAAATATAACTAAAAACAGTGGGAATTTTATAGGCCTGAGACTGAACTATCGACCCGATTGGTTCACTCTTTCTAATGTTGGCAAAACTTCGGTAGCGGACAATGTTGCTATCATTCCTAAATGGGGAGTTAGAAGGACACTCTGGAATCATTTCACATATGAATTAGGCGCTGGGGTTGGGTATAGAAAATATTTTCTAAAACAGTACGGATATTCAGATAACCCAGGGGAAGTTGCTGTAGACCTGCATATGAGATTAGGTTATAATTTCTGAGTTTTCCTATATAAAAAAGCAAGGACTACTGGTATTTTTTCCGGTATTTTCTGAGTTGAGGTGGTTATTGAGAAGGTGAAGTGGGTGAGACATGGAAATTGATGTTTGGTGGTAGTATCAGGCTGCAGGCATTGGCCACAAGGTTGCCATTGAATGCTCCTCCAGTTCCAATGTTTTTATTGTGAAGATTGCAAATTTGATGAAGTTCTTTCTGGCCCAGGAAACACGAGTGAAAAATCTGTTGATATAAAAGATTTTAACTTGAGAGAATTAAAAGAGATCCGAATTAGCCCAAACATAGTTGTACCTCATATCAGTTAAGGAAGAGCTGACGAATTTGAGGGCAGATGCAGATAGTAAAAAAAATTAAAAATATACATCAATTGGGCACCAGTTTGCCTCATAGGTAGTATGAAAAATGCTACCATTGAAATTTTATTTAAGCCACATGAAAAACACTTTAATTCTTGCCTTACTAAGCTTAGGCTTCTTTTCGTCCACCGCACAAAATTCAATTGATTTACATTCGTCTTCATTTGTATTTCAATTCGGAAGAAATATTCATGGAACAGGAGACATGCCAGGTTATAGTTATGGCTTAAGCTATGATAAGAATTTTGAAAGTCATTGGTTCTTAAATATTGGATTTGAAGGATCTTTAAATGATCAGAGAGACCAAGAGTTTGTATGGGAAGATCCAGATGGGAATAGTTATGATAGTACA
>JACLAD010001287.1_pt1 | contig 27448 bp, 21 predicted proteins | sample 8027901 | NCBI WGS metagenome assembly JACLAD01 (sample SAMN15725071, study PRJNA655200) | protist metagenome | isolation source: fluorescence activated cell sorting (FACS) single amplified genomes of... | place: Spain: Blaines Bay Microbial Observatory, Mediterranean Sea | collected 2016-07-05 | reverse complement strand
TGATTTCTATCACTGACGGGCAGATTTTTCTTGAAACAACGCTGTTTAACTCAGGCATAAAACCAGCTATGAATACTGGATTGTCTGTCTCAAGGGTCGGCGGCGCAGCGCAGAAAAAAATCATCAAGAAGCTGGGAGGAAGTACCCGTATCACACTCGCTCAATACCGAGAACTCGAAGCCTTCTCTCAGTTCTCACAAGAACTAGATGAGGAAACGAAAAAAAGGCTGGACAAAGGTCAGCGCACAGTTGAGCTCATGAAGCAAGACAATAACGCCCCGCTATCAACCGCTGAGGTTGCGTGTATATTGATGGTCATCGAACAAGACCTTTTCGAAAGTATCCCCGTCGAGAAAATACTAGAAGCTGAAAAACAACTCATCACCAACCTAAGAACCCGTCACAAAGATCTATTACACGCGATTGAGAAAAACCCTGTTTACGAAACATACTTTGTTGATAAGTTGAAAGCCATTGTTGAATCATTAATGCCGGTCTTTGCGGAGTAAGACACACATGAGTAAAATCAACGAAATCAAACGTAAAAAAATCAGCACCGGCAAAACAGCGCATATCACGCATGCACTTGAACTGGTCTCGTCAAGCAAACTTGCCAAAGTCACCGACAAAAAACTTCGAATAGAAAAATATGCCCAAACGCTATCCACAATCATCGGAAACCTTGCTGACTCATGCCAAAATGATTTTGTTAATGATTTTGTGACACCTCACAAAAAAGTCAAGGTCATAGGGCTCGTTGTGGTCGCAACAGATCGTGGCTTATGCGGAAACCTCAACACATTGCTCTTCAGACAAGTCATTGAAACCATGCAGGAGGCTAAAAAAAAGAACCTTGGTGTGGTCATCTGTACCATCGGAAACAAGGCTTACGATTTTTTTCATAAAAACGACCTACCCATTCTTGAGTCTTATTCCAAGCCCAACCTAACACCCGATACAACACTCAATGTCTGCCAAAAAATGATCTATCAATACACGCAAAAAAATGTCAATGAGATTCACATTTTTTATAATAAAATGCACTCTATTTTAGAGCAAAGCCCCACCAAGCAGCAAGTTCTCCCCATACTTAAAGTGCCAAAAGCAGATAAACACTATCAATGCGAATACATCTTTGAACCGCATCGAGAAGAAGTCGTAAACTCATTGCTTGACCGATACATTCGTTATACCATTTATCAAGCAATCGTCGAGGGGGCAGCCAGCGAAGAAGCAGCCAGAACCATGGCAATGAAGAACGCAACAGAAAACGCCAACAAAATAATCGAAGCACTTCAACTTTCAATGAACAAAGCACGCCAGTCACAAATCACCACTGAGCTTTCAGAAATCATCGGCGGTGCAGAAGCAATCAACTAGGAGACCGAATCATGTCAAAAAACATTGGAAAAATAAACAGCGTCATCGGTGCTGTTGTTGATGTAGAGTTCCCTGCAGGTCATGTACCGAAAATTTATGACGCGCTGATTGTTGATCAGCAAAAACTGGTGCTCGAGGTCCAACAACAGTTGGGAGGTAATACCGTGAGAACGCTGGCCATGGGAAGCAGTGACGGTTTACAAAGAGGCCAATCTGTCACCAGTACCGATGAGCCTATTAAAGCACCTGTCGGCAAAGGGACGCTTGGACGCATCATGAATGTACTCGGGCAACCCATTGATAACCAAGGCCCCATCAAAACAAAAGAGTTTGATGCCATTCACAAAGCACCTCCAGCATTTACAGAGTTAAACCCCAGCACAGACATCCTCGCCACAGGCATCAAAGTGATTGATTTGATGTGCCCAATCGCCAAAGGGGGTAAAGTCGGATGTTTCGGCGGCGCAGGGGTTGGTAAAACAGTGATCATGTTAGAGCTGATTCGAAATATTGCCGTCGAATCAAAAGGTCTTTCTGTATTTGCTGGTGTCGGCGAAAGAACGCGAGAAGGTAATGACTTTTTCCACGAGATGATTGCGTCCAAGGTCATAGATAAAACAGCGTTGGTCTACGGTCAAATGAACGAACCCCCTGGGAACCGTCTCAGAACAGCCAACACAGCATTGACCATTGCCGAATACTTCCGCGATCAAGGTAATGACATTCTTGTATTTATCGATAATATATTCCGGTTTACCCAAGCAGGAAGCGAGGTCTCAGCGCTACTTGGTCGTATGCCATCAGCAGTAGGTTATCAGCCAACACTTGCAGAAGAAATGGGTAAACTGCAGGAGCGAATTGCCTCAACCAAAAACGGATCGATCACCTCTGTACAAGCCATTTATGTTCCTGCAGACGACTTGACCGACCCATCACCCGCCACAACATTCTCTCACCTTGATGCCCGTATTGTGTTGTCAAGACAAATTGCTCAGCTGGGTATTTACCCGGCCATTGACCCGCTGGACTCGAGCAGTCAACAGCTGGCGCCCGGTGTGGTCAGCAATAAACACTATGAGACTGCACAAGCTGTCCGAAGGGTCTTGCAAAAATACAAGGAGCTCAAAGACATCATTGCTATTCTCGGTATGGATGAACTATCAGAGGAAGATAAGCTAACCGTCCAGAGAGCTCGAAAGATTGAGCGATTCTTCTCACAACCATTCTATGTGGCTGAGGTATTCACTGGGGCACAGGGTGCCTATGTGTCTTTGGAAGACAATATTGATGGGTTTCAAGAAATTCTCAACGGTAACTGCGATCATATTCCTGAGCAAGCATTCTATATGCAAGGCACCATTGCAGACGTTAAAAAGCACGTAGAAAAAGCAAAGGGGTAATTAGGTATGCCAGAAACTCAAGACATGTTAATCGTGACAGTGACAACGCCTCAAGGTTTCACATCAACAGTTGAAGCCAAGTCTCTGCACGCAAAAACAGTCTATGGAAACCTTGAAATACTAAAAAATCATGCCCCATTACTGGCTTTACTCAAACCAGGGAAAGTTAAAATCATTCCCATCAACCGCAAGAAAAAACCAGAGTATATCTACATCAACGGATCTGGCGTCATTGAAGTTTATAAAAATAAAGTGCAGATTCTTGCTGACAACGGTTTTTTTGGAAGCGAGCTGAATCAACAAGAGTTAGAAAAAACCAAAGACGAACTGCGAAAAAAAATACAAGGCAGCACCGCCGAAAAAATCAGTGATGCGCTTGACCAATTAAATGAAGTGACAGAAAAACTGAAAATAGTCGAGGAAATCAAAGATGAATCACAGCGATCTTGATCCAAGCTGGCAACAAGGCAGCACCGTTGTCATACTCGCCGCCGGAAAGGCATCGCGCATGCGGGGCACAAAACACAAAGCAAAAGCATTCGAAACCATTTGTAGTAAAGCCATCATTCAACACCAGTTAGACACCATACTAGATAGCGGCATCAAGCAGGTTGTCATTGTCATCAACCCTGTTTTTGAAAAAGACTTCTGCAGGCTAAAAGAGCAATATCCCAGCCTCTCTATCCAGCTAGCCATGCAATCCGAAGCCAAGGGAACAGCACATGCAACCATGCAAGCATTGCCACTCATAGAATCATCCAAAACAATCATTATCGCTGGGGATACACCACTGATCACCAAAAACATATTCACCAACGCTCTGAGCGACCTTAAGAGCTGTCGCCTCACCGTAGCTGTCTATGATAATCCTGAGGGGTTTGGGCGAATCATTAGAAACAGCGAAGGACAAATCCAACAGATTGTTGAGCAAAAAGACTGCACCTTAGAGCAGGCATCTATTAAAGAGGCGAGCACCGGTATCATATCTGCAACGACAAGCATACTAAAAAAATACTGCCCACAAATCAGCAACACGAATCAACAAAAGGAGTTCTATCTCACGGATCTGGTTAACCTTTTGGTTAGTGACGGTCACAAAATTCAAAGCAATCAGGTTACTGAGCCGTGGCAAGCCAAAGGCGTCAATACCCCAAAAGAACTTTGTGATCTAGAACGAGCATACTCGACAGCACAGTGTGAAAAACTTATCGCCCAAGGTGTGAAAATTAAAGACGCAGAAAGATTTGACTGCCGCGGCCAGCTGTCCTGTGGAAAAAATGTCACCATCGATATCAACGTCATCATCGAGGGTGTCGTTCATCTCGGTGACGATGTCAGCGTAGGAGCCTCGTGCATATTAAGGAACTGTACCATAGAAAAAGCAAGCATAGTCAAACCGTTTAGCATCATTGAAGACAGCTATGTTCACGAATCAGCTCAGATAGGCCCCTATGCGTACTGCAGAAACCAAACGAAGGTAGGCAAATCATCTGAAATAGGCTGTTTTGTTGAAAGCAAGCAAACAGTCATTGGTGATGGAAGCAAAGCAAAACATCTCAGCTACCTTGGCAATCTAAGTATCGGCAAAAAAGTCAACATTGGCGCCGGGGTCATCCACTGTAACTATGATGGAAGCCAAAAACATACCTCAAACATTGGGGATCATGCTTTCGTTGGAGCCAATACCAGCATCGTTGCACCCTTATCAATATCAGCCAATGCAACCATTGCTGCCGGATCGACCGTGACCAAGGCAGTCCCGGAAAATGCGCTGGCCATTTCACGAGCCAGGCAGGAAAACAAAGCGAACTGGAAATCACGCAAGAAACAGTCTGAATTATGCTCAACACCAATCACATAACAAATTTTGTTTCCAGCACTACGGCGAAAAAAAGCCCAACCTCACCTCCGCGAGTTTTTAGCAACAAAAAAAAGCAGGGTCTGTAAACAACGCGTTCATTTTGCTACAATGATGTATTCGTAAAGAGAACAACAGAAGCATGTGTGGAATTATTGCTGGCATTACTCAAAAGGCAAGTATTCATGACAAAGTCCTACAGCAATTAAAGAAACTGGAGTATCGTGGCTATGACTCCTCGGGCATTGCAACCATCTGTGCAAATAAAAAACTTCACGTACAACACAATACAGAAAGTATCGATACACTGACCACTCAATCAAAAACACTTCCCAATACCCCCATTGCCATCGCGCACACACGCTGGGCAACCCACGGTCAAGTCTCACTCGACAACGCTCATCCCCACACAGCGGGAGAGCGTATTGCATTGGTCCACAACGGCATCATTGAAAACCATGAGGCGCTGAGGCGAGAGCTCGCGGACACACCCATCACCTGGCGCTCACAAACTGACTCTGAAGTCATTGTCCACCTGATCAACCAAAAGCTCGACCAAGGTGAAACCATTGTCAAAGCCATAGAGAAAACAACCCAACAGCTCAAAGGCACCTACGCTTTGGCAGTTATTGACAAAGAAAACCCATCAACCATTTACTGTATCGCTCACGAAAGCTCGCTGATCTTTGGAAAATCAGAACAGGAAACCTTCATATGCTCTGATCAGAACGCCATCACCGAGCATTGTCAGCAAGCATGCCAAGTAATCAATGATATTGTGTTCAGTGTGTCAGCTGAAAGCATAACACCGCACCACGATGCAGCAAAACTATCCTGGTTACCCCTCAAAAAAACAACCAGGACACAAAAAAAATCTCAAGCAGACAGCATCACTCACCAGGAAATACTAGAACAAACTGACGTCCTTAAGCATTTAGTCGATAAACACATATCCTCTGACACATGCAGCGTTCAGCTTCCTGATGGGCTAGCGCAGATACTGTCAAACACAAAACGAATTCTGATGCTCGCTTGTGGGTCTAGCTATTATTGCGCCAAGGCTGGACGTTACTGGCTTGAAAAAACAGCCCGCATACCAACAAGTGTTGAGCTTGCCAGTGAGTTTCGTTATCGTGATCCCATTATTGAAGAAAACACACTACTTATCACGCTTTCACAGTCAGGGGAAACACTTGACACGATCTCAGCCCAGCGCTTCTTACAACAACACTACCCCTCAATCAAGAGTCTTTGCATAGGAAACAACTCGCTGTCGACATTGGCGCAAAACTCTGACGTTTTTTGGTCAACTGACGCTGGGCCAGAAATTGGTGTTGCAACGACAAAAGTTTTTACCGCCCAGCTCTTCTGTTTAGCAAGCCTGTGCTGTCACATGGCAAACAAAGAGCAAGCCCAACCATTGCTAACACACCTCACGACGGTCAGCCACTGGGTTGCGGAGGTATTAAGCAATCGTGAGATGGTCAAAAATCAGGCAGACTTGTACAGAGATGACGAAAGCATGCTATTTTGCGCGAGAGGGGAAAACTACCCGGTTGCTCAAGAGGCGGCATTAAAGTTAAAAGAGCTTGCTTATATCCACGCACAAGGCTATGCATCAGGGGAGCTCAAGCATGGGCCATTGGCGTTGATTGAGCCCAAGTTATCCACTGTCTTCTTCGCAAATGATGACCAATACCTAGATAAAATCAAGTCCAACATCAGTGAAGTGCTTGCTCGCAAAGGAAAAGTATTGATCATAGGCTCTGCATCCACAGTCCAAAAAATGGATCTTCACAACCCACTCATCCAAGCCTGCACTATCACAAAAGAAGCACCGCCCAGTTTTCTTGCGCCCTTCACCAATGCTGTAGCCTCGCAATTACTGGCTTATTACGTTGCAAAAACTAAAAACTGCGCCATCGACAAACCTAGGAACTTGGCAAAATGTGTTACCGTCGAGTAGCACGGCAAACGACACTGTAAGCAAAATACAGCATCACAACAAACAAACCACCAACCCAATAGAAATAACACTTTAACTTAACCACAGAGTTATCCACAGACAAATAAGGCACGTGGTTCCTTTTCCCACAAACTTATCCACAGGTTAAAAAACGCATAAGCGTAGAAGCGAAAAACAACCACATCGGTCACACTCGGACACTAAACTGGCCAGGCAAAGAGTTCTTGAGTATTCTTCGTTGTCTGCTTGCACACTTGGTCAAACGAAACTTTCTTCAACTCAGCAACTTTACGCGCAACTTCTACCACATAGGCAGGTTGGTTCTGCTTACCGCGAAACGGCACTGGCGCCAAATAAGGACTATCGGTTTCAACCAAAAGGCGATCAAGAGGAACATATTCAACCACCTCCTGAAGTTCAAGAGCATTTTTAAACGTAATAATCCCAGAAAAGGAAATGAGAAAACCTAAATCCAAGGCTTGTTTCGCCATCTCTTTGGACTCGGTAAAGCAATGTAAAACACCGCGAGCATCCCCTTGACCGCATGAGCGCAATACATCAATGGTATCGTTTCTTGCTTGACGGGTGTGAACCACCAAAGGAAGCTGGTGCCGACGAGCCATATCAATCTGCATGGCAAAATATTTTTTTTGCAGCCCCATGTCAAGACCATCTTGGTGATAATAATCTAGTCCACACTCACCAATGGCGATGACCTCAGGGTGGCTGACTCTTTGACTAAGCGTCTCTGTCGCTTTCTCTACCGAATGACTGGTCACATCACATGGGTGAACACCAACAGAAACCTTAACATTCTCATACATCTCGCCGATTTTGAGAACCTCTGGCATCTTGGCTAAGTCAACACTGATACAAATACAATGACCGACTCCCTGTGCTTTTGCATGGGCTAACGTTGCCCCAAGCGCATCGAGGTCTCCGTCATGTAAGTAGTTCAAATGACAATGAGTATCAATCAGCATGCTCAGCGCCTTTCTCTGCACTTCTCTGCGACTCTACCGACAAGCCAGAAATCTTTCTGAATCCTTGTGGCACAAATTTCCCCCGCTTTGCGCGAGAGACAACATAGGAAGCCCAAACGCTTGGCTTCAAAGTAAACTGCCGACGGCCACTTGTGATCACCAAGCTATCCTCTTTACCAAGAAGCGCTGTCGCGACACAGGCATCAGTCTGATCAGAAAAGTCAGCTGGCAAAATATGACACAACCGAACACCTTTACCCTTCTTGAGCAGGGGCACTTCAGATAACGCAACGATACACATCCGCCCAGCCTGAGTCACCACAACAAAAAAATCATGATCCTCAATCACGCTCATCCAAGGAAGAACACGGTCTCCCTCAGAGAAACTTACCAAGGCCTTCCCTGAGCGGTTTTTTGTTAAACAATCAGCATAGCTAACCAAAAAACCATTTCCGAGCGTTGTGACTATCAAAAGCTTCTCTTCTGGGCGCCCAAGCCACACAGCATCAATAGTGGCATTTTGTGTATCGATGTACTTGGTCAACGGCTCACCCTGTGCACGCATTGTCGGTAAGTTTGTAGGAGCGAGGGAGAAGCAGCGACCGTTAGAGCACAAAAAGGCCAGTCGGTCTGATGAGCGTCCCTCAAGAAAAAAGCCCAACTGATCACCGGTTCTAAAGCTCACTGCACTCTTGTCAAAACCGTGCCCCTTACCCGATCGAATCCACCCGTGTTTTGAGACAACCACAGTGATGTCCTCAACCGCACGCTGAACCTGGGGTGACTCAAAGCGCACCGCCCTATCTCGAGCAATCATCTTTGTGCGTCGCTCATCACCATACGCTTCCAGGCATGTCTCAATTTCGTGAATCATCACACGCTCCAGCTCGCCCGGCTTGTCTAGAATCGCGTCCAAATCTGCCTTCTCCAGCTGCAAACGCTTTTGCTCATCGAGCAATGCCTGCTCTGCAATTTTAGCAAGCTGTCGCAACTTAATTTCTAAAATCGCTTCGACTTGTGCCTCAGTTAAGTCAAAACGCTTGAGCAATGCCGCCTTAGGGTCGTCGCTGCGACGAATGATAGCAATAACTTCATCAATAAAGTCAAAAATAAGCAACAGCCCAACCAGGGTATGCAAACGTGCCTCAACCTTCGCCAGCCTCGCCTTTGTCCGATTAACAACCACTTGCTTTCTAAAAGAAATCCATTGTTGCAAAATGCGATGCAGTGATAATACACGTGGGCTTCGGTCAAGGTCTATGACATTCAAAATCACCTTGTCGGACTTCTCAAGATCTGTCACAGAAAAAAGGTGTCCCATCAGCGCATCAATATCAACCTTCGCGCTCTTAAGCGTCAGCGCGATGCGAATGGGGGTTTCATAATCTGACTCATCACGTAAATCTACCACCATTGGCAACTGCTTCTTATGCATTTGCTCAGCAATCTGCTCGAGAATGCGGCTAGGGGACACTCGGTAAGGCAATGCATTGATGACAACCTGACGATCATCTTCAACAACATATGTAGCACGAAGAATAAACGCCCCTTGACCCTCTCGATAAATAGAACGTACGTCTGCTGGGCTGGTGATACACTCAGCACCACCTGGGTAATCAGGTCCTTTGATGAACTCAAAAATAGAGTCGGGATCTGCATCCGAGTTTTTCAGCAAGTGAACACAGGCTTGGCCAATTTCTCGACTATTGTGCGGAGGAATGTCCGTTGTCATACCGACGGCAATACCCATGCCACCATTCAACAAGACGTTCGGAAGCCTTGCAGGCAGCGCACACGGCTCTTCGGTCGTGCCATCAAAGTTCAATTTCCAGTCCACGGTACCCGCATGCACCTCAGACAACAAAACGGCAGCATACTTAGTCAGCTTCGCCTCTGTGTACCGACTCGCCGCAAATGACTTGGGGTCATCAACCGAGCCCCAGTTTCCTTGCCCGTCAATCAGCGGATAACGATAGCTGAAGTCCTGAGCCATCAAAACCATGGCCTCGTAACAAGCCAGCTCCCCGTGCGGATGAAAAGAACCAAGCACATAACCAACCGTTCTTGAAGACTTCTTGTGTTTGGCTTGAGCGTCAAGGCGCAACAAGAACATAGAATAAACAATCCGCCTCTGAACTGGCTTCAAACCATCGCGCACTGACGGCAAGGCACGATCAAGGACAACATACATGGAATAATCAAGATAAGACTTCTCGGCAAACGACCCAATACCGCGTTTTTCCGAGGTTTCATCGACAAACATGAATCAAAAGGCTCTACTTTTTAGACAGTTATGGTAATCTACCAGACAAGCCCGATAATAGCAAGAAAAAACGGCGGGGCAGAAGCTTACACGCACGAGCGACAAAAAGCACACAGATATAAGAAATATCAACAGCCCACATCCGAAATATTATCTGACAACTCAACGACGATGTTGATAATATGAAATTAGTTACTAGCAGAGAGTGTAATGCCAAAGGCTGCCACCGCGCACACAAATCCTGTAGACTGGTTCACACTGGGCTTTGAGAGCACGCCGTTCAGCAACACAGCAACAACAGAGCAGCTGTTTTTCAAATCGCAAGCTCTGATCAACACACTCAATCGCCTGTGCACGCTAGACACAAGCGAAGTCTGCATCACCACATTGATTGGAGAAAAAGGCAGCGGAAAGAGCACCTGCCTCAAGACACTGAATAAAATCAGAAGTCACTATCAAAGCAAAATCCTGCAGGGCACACGGGGCCTTAATCCTCAAAACCTCATCAAAGCAATCTTTGGCGAGTCACGAAAAGGTGTGCACGTATCGCGACAACCCTCAACCGAAGAGTGCATCACCATACTAAAAACACTCACCTCGCAAAGTAAGCAGATAAGGGTATTGATTGATCAAGCCCAAGAGCTACCACCGTCAACGCTTGCACTGATTAAAAAAATCACCAGCATACAGCCCAATGGCAGTCAGCTACAGTTTGTCTTATGCGCCAACAAAGCACAAGATCTTGAAGTGCTCACCGGAGACGCCCAGCTGAAAACACAATCCGTACAGCTTCATAACTTAACTCGCAAGGAGACAGAAAAGTTCGTTACGTTGAAGCTGCAAGGAGGCAAGAACCTACCTCGCACACACGCCCTACCCAAAGAGTATCTTGACAACCTCTTTCAAAGAACAAGGGGCAACCTTTATAAAATCAACGAAGATGCAGCAGCAACATTGCCAGCTGAGCTCAGCCCACCAGCGCAACCCCAAGAAAAAGCCGAGCCAACAGTTCCCCACAACATATTTATAACCTTCGTAGCTATTCCTATGATGGCTCTGGCATTAATGATACTACCGAAAGCCTTCTTTCCACAGCGCCCGGCGAATGTAATCAAAACAAAACCCTCCGCTAAAGTTTTAAGCTACACAAAACCAAGCCAGGTCAGCAGGCTCATTTACATACTCAATCAGCCGACGACGCAAAGCGCCCACCGTTAAAAAAAGACCGCATTCGCCCATCAAAAGACGCAGATGACACCATTGTTTTTCCAGGAAGCTGAAGCCGTGTAATCCCTACGGCGCCAACAGCACAAGCCACCAAAACCCCACGACCATCAACAGAAACCACTTCGCCAGGCGCATGCGCACCAACACAATCATCAGCGAATACAGACACCTCAGCAACCCTAACCCGTTGCCCAGACCAAAATGCGTAAGCCATGGGAAAAGGGTTAAAGGCCCGAACATGACGAGACACCTCGTCAGCCGTCTTGTCCCAATCAATAAGTGCTTGTGACTTGGTGATTTTACCTGCATAAGTCACGCCATCTCTTGGCTGTTCTCGCGCAGTAGATAAATAAGACTCAAGATCATCAAGGACCTCAACACAGGCCGTCGCACCGAGATCAGAGAGAACAGAAAGCAAATCCCCCTGTGTCATCGTAGCTGTGATTGGGCATGAGCGCATGAGTAGCGTCGGCCCTGTATCCATACCCCGGTCCATCTTCATAATAGAAACACCGCTGAGCGCGTCACCAGACAAAAGTGCGTGAACAATGGGCGCAGCGCCCCTCCAGCGCGGCAACAATGAGGCGTGGATATTAATACAGCCATTGATCGGTGCACAAAGTATTTCCTCAGAGACAATTTGCCCAAATGCAGCAACGACCAACACGTCTATCCTTTCTCGCCTAAGCATGGCAGCAGCCTCAGGGCCCAAACGGCTAGGCTGATAGACAGGTATCGCATTAGCAGTTGCACAAGCCTTGACCGGAGACGGCATGAGTTTCTGCCCTCTGCCCGCCGGCCTATCAGGCTGAGTAAAAACCAAAACGAGCCTGTGATTGGATGCCATGATGGCACGCAAAGCCTCGACAGCAAAGTCCGGAGTGCCTGCAAAAGCTACACGAAGAGACCGAAGAGTAGCCCCCATCGTTACCCTCGACGAAACTTTCGATTGATGATCTTCTTTTTCATGTGCGACAAATGATCAATAAACAAAACACCATTCAAGTGATCTATTTCATGTTGCATACATTTGGCCATGAAGCCGTCTTCAACATACTCCTGAATTTTTCCATCCAGGTCCATGGCACGAACCGTCACACGCTTGTAACGCTTGACCTTCTCAAACACCCCCTGAACAGACATGCACCCCTCACCCTCAAACGTCTCCCCTTCCCCGGAAACAACCTCAGGGTTGATCAAACACAGTGGCTGATCCTTATTGTCGGAGAAATCAATGACAGTAATACGCAACGGAATGCCCAGCTGGGTTGCCGCGAGTGCTGCACAGTTCTCGGAGGCATAGTGTGTCTCAAACATGTTCTCAACAATGGTCCTGATTTCATCAGTAATCTCAGAGACAGGCTCACCTGGCACCGACAGGCGCTTATCTGGATGCTGAAGAATACGATACTTAGCCACGGGAGCTCTCACTTGCACAAAAACTGCAAAGATTATACAATAGATACATGAAAAAAACAAGGACATGGCCGTGACCAAGCATTCGTTTTGCGCAAACTACCTTGCCACCACTATCGCACTGGAACAAATAGTAGACGAAAAAGCACATATCGAACACGCCATACAAAACATCACGCAACCAGCAAACACAGCGATGGTCAAGGCACTGCTAACCGGCGTGATACGAAACTACGAAACCTTATCAACATGGGTTGGCAAACAGACCAAGTTTAAACCCAAAGACAGATGCTTAAAAATGCTTCTCATGATAGGCGTGTTTCAATACCACTACATGGACACAGGCAAGTCGTCAGAAACCATCTACCAAGCAGCCCAAGCAACCGTTCATCTTAAGAGAGAATGGGCCAAGCCCATTGTGTACGCTGTTCTTAAGAAAGCACAAAGGGCTCAAATTGAACAACAAACCAATATGCCCGGCTGGCTTGCTCGCAGGCTCAAAAAAGCATACGGAGACACAACATTAAAAGAAATAAACAGTATCTGGCAAACGCCACCCACAATACACTGCGCACGCGTCAACGAAGGCCCAAAAGCTAGAGACGCTTATCTCCACAGTCTCAAAGAGGAAGGCGTCAAGGCTTGGGCATCCCCGTTATGCTCGCTCGGCGTCTATGTTGAAGGCATTGCACCAAGCGAACTTCCTGGCCTCAAAGAGGGCCTCATCTACGTACAAGACAGCATTCATCAATTCGCCGTACAGCAAATACCAACCTTGCCACCAGGAGCCAGGATCCTTGATGCTTGTGCGGCACCAGGAGGCAAAACAACCGCAATGCTTTGCTATCAACCAACCGCTGAGGTACTAGCCATCGAGTGTAATCCAAAGCGTTTTGAGCGGCTAAAAGAAAACCTGAGCAACTACAAGCAGGCAACAGCATACTTGGGCGACTCGCTACACCCCTCAGACTGGTGGAACGGAAAAGGGTTTGATGCAATCATCTTGGATGTTCCATGTTCTGCAACAGGGCTTATTCAAAAGAAGCCTGAAATCAAATTGATTCAAACAGCGCAAAACATCAAGCAGCTCAAACAAAAACAACAACGCCTGATTCAAGCCGTCTGGCCACTATTAAAGCACCAGGGCCTACTGCTTTACAGCACCTGTTCAATACTCCCTGAGGAAAATGAGGAAGTCATACAAACTTTGATCGATCAAGGCACCGCTGAACTCGTGGCGACACCTGAGCTAGTGCGCGGCCACAAGACGCATCTACCCAATAAGATGCACACAGGGGGCTTTTGTGCCATCATGAGAAAAACACCCACGACATATTCACAGAGTTATCCACAAAGCGACAACCGAAAGCAAAAAGGGGGTAAACCTGTGGATAACAGCGAGGACTAGGGCATGTATAACTATGGTCGAGAACTTAAGCACAGCTCATAAAAAAAACACACACAGAGTTATCAACAGCTAAAACCATCTAAAAAAAACGCTCTTTCAATATCATGAGCACTTATTCCACTCATACAGACGCCTACATACTACTATTATTTTATATATATATATTAGATATACTCAAACAGGACCTGGACAAGGTGTTGACTAACCATACAAATACACGTATAATCACCTTGATTTTCGCAAAAGGATTCACATGTCAACATTTCAAAAACCCAGCAACAAATCAAGAAAAACTACCCATGGGTTTAGAAAGCGCATGCGCACAGCCAATGGTCGCGACACCCTAAACCGACGCAGGAGAAAAGGCAGACACGCCGTTAGCGTCTAATTATAGGTGATTAGCTTGGGGAAAAACACTCTTTCATCCGAACATGAAATCAAGAAAGTTCGGCGTTCAGGCCAAAAGTTTTCTTCTGAGCATCTCGCATTCTCATGGATAGAAGCTCAAGAAACCAAGCTGGCCATCAGCTGCTCAAAGCGCCACCTCAAAAGAGCTGTTGACAGAAATTACTTCAAGCGCATCAATCGTGTATGGGCTGCAAAGCAAGACAATGTACACCTTCATGTTGTTGCACTACCTGAAATGGCATCGGTACCAAGGAAAAACTATCAACAGATAATTGCAAACTCATGGCACTCCTATCTCAAACACTCAAACACAGTTTAGTTTCGCTGATACAGGTCTATCGCAACACAGTTAGACCGTGGTTACAACCGTGCTGCAAGTTCGTACCATCCTGCTCAGAGTATGCTCGACTTTGCCTCTGTCATCAGCCTTTGCACCGTGCTATCCACCTAATTATTAGACGCATTTTATCATGCAGCCCACTCTCTAGTGGTGGGCTCGATTTATCTTACAAGCCGACCCTGGAGGCCCAACATGAAGACAACTAAAACCATTTATCTCATTCCCGTACTTGCTTTTCTTTTGGTGATGCTACAACGGGCATGGTTGAGCGAAAAAGCACCAGTGTCCACCAAGGGTGCTGAAACACAAAAAATTGGCGGCCTAGGTAAAATCAAAAACTTCAATGCAGAAAATGACATCGTCGTATCAACTGATAAGATAACAGTTAATATCAGTAAGCAAGGCGGAGCTATTACAGGAGTTTCTCTAGCAGCCTTCCCCCAATCACTCAAAGACTCCGGGCCTTTTACTTTACTCAGTAATGCACCCAATCATTTGTATATCGCCCAGGCTGGAATGTCTGGAGATGCCGACCTTCGGTTCAGCTCTGCACAAAAATCGTATACCATCGGAGATGCGGCCGAGCTCAAAGTTGTCTTGACTGCCACAGATGACTTCGGCAAAAAGTTCACCAAAACCTATACGTTCAAGCGAGGAGACTATCACTTCGACATCAGCTCCTCAGTCGAAAACAGCACATCATCAAGCTGGACTGGCATGCATTACTCACGCTTTATTCTGAGACATGACTCAGAAGAGGATATTTCTCTTAAAAATATACCAATCGATCTTGATGCGCCCAAGCCAGGGTGGTTCACCTTTACCACATTCACAGGTCCCGCTTACTTCACTGACAATAAGCCATACGTAAAGCTACCTTTTGTTGACGTAGAGAAAAAAGCACTGAAAAAGACCATAGACTCCTCCGGCTGGTTAGCAATGCAACAAAGATACTTTATTTGTGCACTCATTCCAAACCAAAACACAGCCCACACCATCACCGCTACTTGGCAAAAAGGATCTTCCGAGCTGAATAATGAGATGTACAGAAACCTATTTAACTTCTCCACTATTGGTCAAAAAGTCTCACTTGCACCTGGTGAAAAAGTGACCGAGACAAGCACCTTCTATGCAGGCCCCGAGGAAGCAAAGCGCCTCGCACCACTTGCGAAAGGTTTGGAGCTCACGGTTGATTATGGCTGGCTCTGGTTCATTTCAGATCTTCTCTTTCAGGCATTAGTGATCATTCATAGCTACCTTGGCAGCTGGGGGCTCTCTATCATCATGATAACCTGTATCGTCAAACTAGCGTTCTACAAGCTTTCAGAAGCAAGCTACAAGGCCATGGCTAAACAGAAAAAGCTGCAACCACAAGTTGAGAAAATCAACCAGGAGCTCAAAGACGATGCTGAGCAAAGAAGTAAGGCGTTGATAGAGCTTTATCAAAAGGAATCCATCAACCCGATATCAGGGTGCTTGCCAACGCTATTGCAGATGCCCTTTTTCATCGCGCTGTATTACGTCTTAATCGAGAGTGTCGTCTTACGATTCGCTCCTTTTCTATGGTTGCCAGACTTATCTGCCAGTGACCCTCTCTTCATCTTACCCGTACTATTCTGCGCAAGTATGGTTCTCATGCAGAAACTGTCACCTGCACCCCAACAAGGAGACAGTTCGCAAGCAACAGCCATGATGATCATGCCGGTTGTTATGAGCATCATGATGGCGCAAATGCCATCTGGCCTACTGTTGTACTGGGTCACCAACAATCTACTGAGCGTATTGCAACAGTGGTTTGTCATACAGCATTACCGGTAACAATGACGCAAGAGCACAGTATAAAAACCATTGTCGCCTGCGCCACAGGTCACATACAAGCTGGTATAAGCATCATTCGTATCTCTGGGCCATTGGCTCCACAGATATGCCATCAGCTTACGAACAAGGAAACACCAGAACCCAACCGTGCCGTATGTCGAATACTCTTTGATCACGATGGCGATGCCATCGACCAAAGTGTGGTCTTGTTTTTTAAAGGGCCGGCCTCCTTTACCGGTGAAGACCTCTTAGAGCTGCACACGCACGGCAGCCCCTATGTCGTTGGTCAGGTCATTGAGAGTGCTATTGGTCATGGCGCTATGTTAGCCAAACCTGGAGAGTTCAGCGAGCGCGCTTTCTTAAATGGTAAAATGGATCTAGTCCAAGCGGAGAGTATTGCTGATTTGATCGCATCTCAAACTAAGGCCCAAGCAGTCGCTGCGCTGGGTAGCCTACAAGGTGTCTTTTCCGAAGAAGTGGCACAACTACAAGATGCATTAAGCCATGCGCGAACTCAGCTCGAAGCCGCCATAGACTTTTCTGAGCAAGACATTGACGTGACTGAAGAGACAGCCTTGAAAAAAAGCATCAAAGAAATTGTGCGCAAAGCACAGACGCTCATCGTGAAAGTTAAGCGTGCCATCGTCACACAGTCTGGCGTCAAAATAGTCATGCTTGGTGAGCCAAACGTTGGCAAGTCCTCACTGCTCAATCAATTAACACAACAAGACTGTGCGATTGTCACAGATATACCCGGCACGACACGTGACACGCTCAAGGCAACCATCTCTCATCAAGGCCAAGCGTTAGATATCATCGATACAGCAGGCCTTCGCGAAAGTAGTGACCCTATTGAATCAATCGGTATAAAAAAAGCCATCGAAGCTGTGCAAACTGCAAACGTAATCTGGCTGGTTGTTGATGCCTCCACGACAACGGCACAAAAAGTTGAAGCCCAAATAACTCATGTCCCACAGGAGAAACGGAAAGCAGTTGTAGTGGTGGGAAACAAAAGCGACCTGGTAGAGGCAAAGGCCCCCTCTCTCTCATTCTTAGATGCGATGATTTCAGCAAAAAATGGGGAGAACCTCAATACCCTGCTTGACCTTTCGCTGAAACAGTGCATTGATGCACCAGAGAAAAGTCCCTTTTCAGCGAGACAGCGACACCTAGCAGCTCTGGAGACATTCAAAGGTCATCTGACTGCCGCGCTGAGTGTGCCAACAGGGCAAGCCGACTTAGCTGCAGAAGACTTGCGCTATGCACAGAAAAGCCTATCTGAGATTACCGGAGAGTTCCACACAGAAGATCTACTGGATGCCATCTTCGGTACGTTCTGCTTAGGCAAGTGACGCCATACAGCTTCCAGCTTGCAACAACCGCATAGACATGGTACAGTTTTTCGGACAAGTCACGAATACATCTATGTCTGAAACAGCCATCATCATCCCCGCCCGCTACGGCAGCACACGCTTACAAGCCAAGGCGCTGTTATCCATAGGGAGCATGTCACTCATCCAACAGGTTTGGATACGAGCCAGTCAAATTCCAGATGTCAGCGTGTTTGTTGCAACAGACCATGACGAAATCGCAGACACCGTGTCAGGATTTGGCGGACAGGTTCTCATGACCTCGCCATCGTGCCAAACCGGTAGCGACCGAGTGGCAGAAGCCCTGGATCAGATCCCAAAGGAAACGAAAAACATCATCAACCTTCAAGGCGATCTACCCTTCATCAACCCCAGAGAAGTCATGGGCGTACTGCAACCATTGCGCGCAGGGTTTGATGTCGGAACGCTTGTAGCCTGTATGCCAGAGGAGCGGCAGCGAAACCCCAGTTATGTCAAGGCTGTGCTTTCAGCGTCAGAGAGCCCTGGTGTTATGCGTTGCCACTGGTTTTGTCGAGCCTCCATGCCCTACGGCCATCATCACTTAGGCGTGTATGCATACGCTCGAAAGGCACTTGCGCACTTTGCCAAAACACCACCCCACCCATTAGAAAAGCAAGAGAGTCTTGAACAAATTCGCTTTCTCACCTTGGGCTACCAAATAGGGGCTGTTTTGGTCAGCTCTTTGGCTCTTGAAGTGAATACCAAAGAGGACTTGATCGAAGCTCGAGCCTATGCTGAACAAGCAAGTGCGTGAGATCACTCAAAGACACACAAGAAAGTGGTTTGAGATCTGATAAACAGGTTGACAAAAAGCAACTTTTTCAATAAGATAGCAGCTAAAGAACGAGGCAAAAACATGACCAAAACGCATTATGGTGTGATCATTGTTGGCGGAGGCCATGCCGGCTGTGAAGCAGCAGCAGCAGCCAGTCGTATGCGAGTACCCACGCTGTTGCTAACGCACAGCTTAGACACCATCGGTCAAATGTCATGTAACCCAGCCATTGGTGGCATTGGGAAAGGACATTTGGTCAAAGAAATCAGCGCCATGGGAGGCCTAATGCCCGTTGCGTCAGATCGCGCAACCATACACAAGCGTACATTAAATGCCAGCAAGGGCGCGGCGGTGCAAGCAACAAGAGCACAGTGCGATCGCGCGCTGTATCGTCAGGCCGTTCGAGAGCTATTGGAAGAGCATCCACATCTGAGTCTATTCCAACAAGGCGTTCGTGATCTTATAATAGAAAATGACAAAGTTGTCGGCGTGGTAACCGAGATGGGATTACGTTTCACGGCTGAGTGCATCGTACTAACCACCGGAACATTTCTCGCAGGGAAGATTCACATCGGGCAGCAACACCTCAGTGCCGGACGAGCAGGAGATCAGGCGTCACAGGGACTGTCAGACTACCTAAGAAATCACGGAAAGTTTCGGTTTGGGCGATTAAAAACAGGAACACCTCCTCGTGTGCAGCAATCAAGTGTTGATTTCACAGGCTTAGAAAAGCAGCCGTCATGCGAAGACACCTTACCATTTGACTATTGGCGCATGTCATCTCAACCAGAACAGCGCCATTGCCACATCACCTACACCAACGATCAAACACATGATATCATTCGTCGCTACATGGAGCAGTCTGCCATATTCAGTGGCAATATCTCCGGAAGCGGACCACGCTATTGTCCGTCAGTTGAAGACAAGGTGCATCGGTTCGCACACCAAGAGCGGCATCAAATTTTTATTGAACCAGAGGGCCTGAATGTGGATGAAGTATATCCCAATGGCATCTCAACCAGTCTACCATTTATTGCTCAAAAAGAGATGTTGGCAACCATACCAGGCTTTGAAACGGCGCACATCACCAGGCCTGGCTACGCCATCGAGTATGATTACTTTGACCCCAGGGACTTGCATCCATTCCTCGAGAGCCGCTATATTAAAAACCTGTACCTCGCTGGACAAATCAATGGGACAACGGGCTATGAGGAAGCCGCGGCCCAAGGGTTATTGGCAGGCATAAACGCAGCTCTACGCGTCACAGGAGAGGCGCCATGGTTTCCCGCACGATCAGCGTCCTACATTGGGGTGTTGGTTGATGACTTAGTCAAGCTAGGAACAACTGAGCCTTATCGCATGTTTACCAGCCGAGCCGAACACCGGTTATTGCTAAGAGAAGACAATGCTGACACGCGCTTGAGCGATAAAGCCGTGTCCCTAGGCCTTCTGTCTCCTGAGCAAAAGAGCCAGTGGACAAAGATCAAAGAGAAAAGAGTTGATTACGCAAAACAGCTCAGTCAAACAACAATCCAGCCCGAAAGCAAAGAGGCAAAAAGCCTCCATCAGGCAGTGGGCATACAAATCAAAAAGCCTACAAAACTTGACCAAGTTGTCAAAAGACCAGAAGTGAGCGATAGGGTCATTGCCGACTTACTTGATACAGTAGAGATCAATCAGCATGCATTACGGCAAGTGGTCATCGATGTCAAATATGAAGGCTACATCATTCGCCAAAAAGACGAGATAGAAAAGCAGAGAAAGAACGAGGAGACGGTCATTCCCGCCAGTTTTGACTACGATAGAGTACGCGGCCTCTCAAATGAAGTCATCGAAAAGCTCAAAAAAACCAAGCCGCACACCATTGGTTCAGCATCTCGAATCAGTGGCATCACACCTGCCGCCATCTCTATCCTGATGGTCTATCTAAAACGCTACAGCTCTGTTACCGGTGCCGTCTAGTTGCTATCAGTTATTCACAACGATCATAGCACAATAGACAAATGACAGAAGACCGCGCGACGAACGCGGCCGTGTCGTCAAGAAGAACAAGGTCTTGCCTCACATAACCGAGCAGCCAGGGCCTGAGGGGGTCTTATCACCTTTGAACAGGCCTTGACCATCTATCGACGTATCAAGTTCTCCATCCGTACGATCCGTTCCAGAAGATTCTGATAATGCCTCTGGCGCGGCACACTGATGAGCAGTCAGCACCGTTCCATTGATGGTTACCGTTTGGCCTTGCTCAAGCGCGGGGAGCTCTTGTAGTAACTCTTCATTTGAAATACGTATAGGCATTGTTTTCATCTCGCCATTCTCCGTGAGGGTCACTTCAAAGAAACTGAACACTTTGTCAAGAGAAGAGAGGTTTTGCATCATTTCATGCATCTGGTCAACGTGAACATGTTGCCCTCCACTCCACAGAGCAAGCTTATCGCACAGCGAGCGATCATAAATCTCTCCTTGGCCGATCACATAAGCATTCCCGTTGAATTTCTGCATGGCCTCAAGGTCCTCTTGTTCGGGCTCTGCCGTTGGCACAGTGTTAACGCCATCCGTAATCAAAACCATGACGGCAATATCCTTAGGCGATACCTTGCTGATATCACCATTGGCCGCACGAATGACTGAGTAGAGTGCTGTCTGACCCGCCGGACACCAATGAACACCTCCCTTAAGAGAGGCTGTAGCATGCTTATCCAGCAGTTCCCCAAGAGCCTCAGTCGATACCTTGCTGATATCACCATTGGCCGTACGAATAACTGAGTAGAGTGCTGTCTGACCCGCCGAACCCCAACTAACACCTCTCTCAGGTGAGGCTGTAGCATGCTCATCCAGCAGTTCAAGGGAAGATACGCTATCCGAAAACGTTCGGTATTGAATGACCAAGTCAGATTGACGCGCGGGAAACGCCCTGTATAATCCGTCAATCAGGTCTTTTATAGACTGGTCATAGGCTTTGACTGCCTCTTCGCCACCTTGGACACGCAAACTAATGCTTCCATCCAGATACAACAAGACTTGAATGCGCGACGCACACTTCTCAAGTGGCTTAGCAAATAAGATAGGAACGCCTTTTTCTTCTACCTCGCTTTCACTGGGAACGATAACCCAGTCTTTGGAGCGTGAGATAAAATTAAATAAATGCTGTATATTAACAGAGAGCTGGTGTTTTGTTTGCACAGAGCCATCACCATCACCCGAAATGAGCTTCTGATGCACACGCGGAGGAAGCATGATCTCTTTGAGAAGAGGCATATCAAAAGTAATCTGCCCAGATGCCTCATCATAGCGCAGCAGTGCATCCTTGTAGACTTGCCACTTTTCGGAGTCAGTCTCTGAAGACGCTTGCAAAACCGCCTCAGAGTTATTACCACCTAGCGTTGAGCCAAGGCACTGTAAGATCTCGCCTGAGCCAAGCCCAGAAAACCACTCACGAAAGGAGTCAAGATAAATATGACTCATGGAGTGACGATGCTTATCAGGAAACGCACTCACATCAATTTTTATGCACAGCCTTCCTTGAGCATCCTCAGTATAGAGCAGCTTAAACCCACCATCCATTTTCTTGATAAATGCTTGGTAAAGAGCCTCTTCGAACAAAGCTTCATTGGGCTTATTGCTGATGGCATCCAGAACATCATCAACCACAGGACCATGCGCTTTAGTCAAAAGCTCTATATCATCGACAGAAACACCTTCTTGCCCTTCCGCCCGCAGCTCCCAGGATAGGGCTTGCTGTATGGTTTCTGGGCTTGCTGACTGCAGCAGATTTTTTAGACCCTGAAGGCTCTGAAAAGACTCAATGACCAGGTTCCCGCCAACAATCTGCGCACTGAGAGTTACGTTGGGAACAAGCCCTTGTATGATTTTGCGCCATGCATCAACGGTCTTACTCATGATGATTATCCTTAATGATTATGAGGGGCACTGTAGCACGGAGGGGGGGAGGATGCAATATAGTATATATTGTTAAGATCTAGGTGACCAACACTTGCAGTCCAGTGCCGTGGGTAGTTAGGCGGTAAGACTGAAGGGGAGAGATAGCTGATGTAACAGTTGTTCCAAAGTGTCCACCTCTACCCAAAAAAGCAAAGGGCATATCAACGAACAGGTAAAAGTAAGCACAAGAACTCAGCTTTTACAGTCCCCATTTTCTCGCTGAAAACCTGGGGGCTCATTCATAACTAGACTAGGGCGAAGATGGCGCATCCGGCTGGTGGAAAACAAAGGTTCGAGAGTCTTGCAGCACAGGACACAGACTCTTTTCCAAGTCTAAGCGAGAGAAAGAGCGGTTGAGCGCGGTAAGGCTTGTGCGAGAAAACATAGAAAACACATTGTGTAGGTGAATATCCTCTGACTCATAAGCTCGGGCTTTGAAAATATACTCTTGGTATCGGTGTCGAAAGAGCAGAAATTGAGGAATAATATCATCTGTGCACGCCAGCAGAGACTTAAATGCCTCATCAAAAACTTTGCACAGCGTAGCCTGAGGAAGAACTGTTTCAAAAACAGCTCGCCGGCTATCCAGCGCCCACACTAAACGATGAACAGAAACCTCATGACCATAGGCTCGAAATAAAGAAACAAAATCTCGAGGGTGTAGCGCGTAAATTTTAGCAAACACGCGCAGAGGAAGCTCAGCTGCCCCTCTTGGTAAGGCACATTGGTTATCATAGAGGTGAGCAACCTGAGTCTCAATGCTGTCTTGAAAAGGCTGGACTGCCTGAAACAGCTGTTCATCGTACAGGCTGTAAAACTTGGCCCGAGTCGGCGAGCTCGCACAAGCGTAAACAAATTTTCGCTTGATTTCAGCCTCAACATCTCGCCCCGTTATGTTTTGCAGAAACTGATCAACTTTTTGAGTTACATTAAGTCCACTTCTCATGACCACCACAACCCTCACCATACACCAACACGACTGCCAGCACGCTGGAGCTCAGCTGATGCAATCAGCCATACCCAACGAAACAATACCTGATCGACCAGTCATACTACCCTATAAAACCAAAAGCGACACGCAGGCACCAAAATGAAGCTGCGTATCGCTTAGCAAGCAACGTAGACTTGAAGCAACGTTGGTTTAGCCTTGGTATTCTTTAATCTTGGCTTCAATGGCCTTTTGATCTAACACATTCTCAATAAACTCAACCTGAGTCAAGTTGGAGTTTGCGATGATAAGCACAGGCGTACCTTGAACCGCTAAACCTTGAGCATGCTGGTAGTTATCGCGAATCACAGAGTCAAGGGCATCGTTTTGAGCTGTGATGTCTTTCTCTTTGAGCCCACTCTGGCGCAACGCGGTGTTAACTTTCTCCATGGTGATTGGGCGTGTTTGGTTTTTCAACTTCTCATCAAAGGCATCAAACTTGTTTTTCTGTTGCGCTAAAGTCGCCGCTTTTGCTGCGTACTTAGACTCAGGGCCAAGGATAGGTAACTGCTTCATAACCACGCGTACATCGCTGTTATTTTTGACAACATCATCAATGATCACCCTGGCTTTGCTGCAATATCCACAACGATAATCGTTCATAATCAACAGGCTCACCTTGCCTTGAGGGTTGCCAATGACACCATCGTTTTTGCTGTAAAAAAGCTTACGCGCATTGCTGGTCAGGTACTGCTGGGTTTCTGCTTTTTTGGCCTCTGCTTGTTGTTTTTGATAGGCCACCAGGGCATCATACACGATTTGAGGGTTCTCTTGCAGAACTTGCTTCACCTGCTCGGTTAACGCGCTGTCAGCGGTTGACCCTTCTGTCGGTGAGGATGAAAACCAGCCTGCGTGAAGCGGAATACTTGATATGATGAGTGCGCCTGTGGCTAAGACGCGAGCCAATGTGTTTTTGGAGGGCGTTACCTGTTCCATGATGTCTCCCGTTGTATCTAAATGTGTCAATAAGTGATGCCAATGTCATCAACTTAAAATGGTAACGTATTGATCAGAGACAATCAAGGTAAACTTAGCAAAAATCGAGCTGGCCAAGGTGTTTTTTGAGCTTGGACATCGCCGCCTTCTCCAGCTGCCTAACGCGCTCAGCAGAAATGCCGTACTCCGAAGCCAGATCATGTAGCGTATGTTTATTCCCATCATCAGAAAGCCAGCGCTTTTGAATGATATCGGCAGCACGCTCATCAAGCTGTTTCATGGCCTGTTGCAAGCGGACACGATTAGCCATTTCAGCAGTCTGGTCGATGTAGGCCGTTTCCAGGCAGCTCACACCAGGTGTTGTTAAGTATTGTGCCGGCGCACTGGCAGAGGCTTCGTTGGCATCCATCGGGTCATAAGACACATCATTAGCCACCGAGAGCTTAGCCATCATGTCTTCAACATCTTTGGTTGACACATTCAAAGTTTCCGAGAGATGCACAATCTCGTCACGAGTCATTTTGCTCTTCATTTGATGTTTTTTGAAAAACAGTTTGCGTGCGGCCTTGGTCGTTGCAATTTTAACAATACGCCAGTTTTTGAGCACAAACTCTTGAATCTCAGACTTGATCCAATGAACAGCAAAGCTGACCAGGCGCACCCCCATGGTCGGATCAAAGCGTTTGATTGCCTTCATTAACCCAACGTTGCCTTCTTGAATAAGGTCCTCATGCGACAACCCGTAGCCCAAAAAGCCACGACTGACGAAAACAACAAAGCGCAGGTGGGATAAAATCAATTTTTTTGCGGCAGACACGTCACCCTGATTGAATAGTTGATCGAGAAGCACCTCTTCTTCTTCTTTAGAGAGAACGGGAATACGCTGCGTCCAATCGATATAGGCCGCAAGGTTTCCGACAGGTGCCAGTGCCTGGCAGTCGTTGATGGCGAGTGTTCGTACTTGGCTCATTTAAGCGCTCCCAAAGGTTGTTATTATTATATAATAATTGACCACTAAAAATCAAGGGGCAGTCGAGCTAATCCCTTGATTCAAGCAATGCTTCAATGAATTTATTTGTGTCAAATGGCAATAGATCGGTTGCCTGCTCCCCAACACCAATAAAACGAACGGGCAGACCTAAAGCTCGGGAAATCGCAAAGACGATACCGCCTTTCGCAGTGCCATCAAGCTTGGTCAAGATGACCCCGGTGACATTGACCGCTTCAGTAAACGCCTCTGCTTGCCTAAGGCCGTTCTGGCCAACTGTGGCATCCAGAACCAGCCACACCTCATGGGGTGCGCCATCCTGTTGTTTGCCTATGACTTTTTTGACCTTGGTCAGCTCTTGCATCAGGTTGGTTTTATTGTGCAGGCGCCCTGCCGTATCGCCAAGAAGAAAGTCACACTGCTCAGCTTTAGCCGCTTGCATGGCCTCAAACATCACCGCAGCACTATCGCTGCCTTGCTGTTGAGCAATCACCTTGCTTTGGGTGCGCTCACCCCATGCCTTGATTTGTTCAATGGCTGCAGCACGGAAGGTGTCCCCTGCGGCTAGGACAACTTTCTTGCCATCTTGTTGCAGTTGATGGCCAATACGACCAATAGACGTGGTCTTTCCAGAGCCATTGACGCCGACAAACAAGATAACACAAGGCTTGTCTTTGGGTGGGGTCCACGGGGTGCTGGAGGGGGCAAGCACAGATGCAAGCGCATTGCGAAGTGCCGTGTCTGCCGTCAGGTCAGCATCGCCGTTGCGCAGGTTTTTTTCAGTTTCCTCAAGGATATACGCGGCTGTTTCAGGCCCGACGTCACTGGTGATCAGCGAGTTCATTAACATTTCACGCGTTGCTTCATCAATGCTTCGGGAGCCAACCAGCGACGCCACCAAAGATGAGAATTGCGAACGCGTCTTGGTGAGGCCTTGTTTGAGGCGATCGTAGAGGCTGGTAGGCTTAGCTGCTACCTGGGTCTTTTTTTTGCTGCCAAAAATATTAAAAATCATTGCATATTCCGAGAATATTTATTGCATTATAGCGCAATCAGTACCCTGTAACAAGTGTCACGGCGGGGCTTGTGGCTGCTGTGGTGAGCGATTAAATTGACAGGCTATGGCCCATAGCAGAGGTGGTGGATTGGCCAAGAGGGACTAATGGCAGCTAAAACAGGCCCTGGATGCAAACGGGCGCTCTGTGCAGGTGAAACAACCTTAGGTTTGCCATGCCTATCGCATGGTGCTTGTGGATCTTGAGTGAATGGTTGGGGGCGAATAAAGTGCTTGAGGTCTATTGGGTTGTGATGCTCTGGTAAGGGCGATTTTTTTTCGGACAACACGACAAAAGGGTGCTATATGAACAATGATAGACCAGAAAAGGATTCCGCATGCCAACATCACAACAACCATCAGGACAACAAACGCTTGCAGAGAACCTGTTTTCTCGACTTGCCAGCGCGGCAAGCACATGGGTTGATAAGCACTCTCAAGCAGAGCCTAATGAGAAAGAAAAGATCAAAGCGTTGATAGAGCGGCTTCAAAAGCCCGGACTTTCGCCAGAGGAGGAGCAGCGGCTCCTAGAGGAGCTACTGAGGGCATCAAAGGGTATCGCTAAGCAGGTTAACAGCCAGGCTGCAGCAGCAAGCGCGGGCATAAGTATAGCACCTGAAGACCAAACCAAGTTAATGGCATTTGCACTCAAAGGTACTAAGGTTTTGACAAATGCATTCAACGAGGTTGCCAAAGAAAACCCTAAGTTGATTAAAGAGGTCACAGAAAAGGTTAATGGCGTCATTGACAGTTTACAAAAGGGGGAGTTTCCAAGTCTACTCAGCGTATTATCACTAGCATGGTCAGCATTTAAAGTGTTTTCCAAGGTGGTCAGAAAGCCAGAGGTCAAAAAACTGATCGGTGAAGGGCTCTCATTGATGGGCACGGCACTAAAAAATGCTAGTTA
>JACLAD010012843.1_pt1 | contig 27450 bp, 24 predicted proteins | sample 8027901 | NCBI WGS metagenome assembly JACLAD01 (sample SAMN15725071, study PRJNA655200) | protist metagenome | isolation source: fluorescence activated cell sorting (FACS) single amplified genomes of... | place: Spain: Blaines Bay Microbial Observatory, Mediterranean Sea | collected 2016-07-05 | reverse complement strand
TCGCAGCGCAAGCTCAGGGACTTCGTCGAGATCCTCATGACTGTCGTGCCTTGGGCAGGCTCGCTCCCCCAAGCGTTCGACTGGTTTTCCACCCAGCCCCTGGCCTCCTTCGGGAACCGGACCGCGGCGGACCTGGTGCGCAAGGGGCGCGCCGAGGCAGTGAAATCCCACATCTCCCGGATTGCCATCGGTGAATACGCCTGACGGCATCGAGCCGGCTGGCGCGACGACGAGAAAGCGTGACGCGGCCTAAGCCGGGCAGGATCTGAGGTCGCCCAGCAGCCGGGCCGCAATTCTCCGCGTGCGCTTGTCGAGATCCAGCCTATCTGCAGCCAACATCAGCTCATTGAGGGTCGTGAAGCTGTCATCGCTCCCGCTCTTGACCGCGGCTGTCCAGAGCTTGCGCACGGTCGCGCGGGACTCGCGGCGCGTGCTGGCCGCGCGGCCTTGGGCCGCGGTGGCAGTTCAACTTTATCCCGCTTCGAGTGGGACTACATCTCTGTTATCGTCAGGATACTGATCCTTAGCGACGCTCGATAGCTGAGGGATGTATGTCCTCGTCACTGCTGAGCGGATGAAAGCAAGCGACCTCTCCCCCATCGAGGGCCGGCTCCAATGGGGGAATCTCTTGCCGGCATCGCTCCGTCGCACGCGGACAGCGTGCGGCGAAGGCGCATCCCTTCGGCGGATCGAGAGGGTCCGGGAGTTCGCTCCCTCTTGCCTCCGGTGCCTCGAGCGGACGCCCCACCACCGGCGCGCTGTCGGCCAACAGCTTGGTGTAGGGATGTTGCGGCGCCCGGAAGATCCGTTCGGCCGGCCCGATCTCGACCAAGGCCCCGAAGTAGAGGACGGCCACTCGGTCTGAAACGGCCTCGACCACCGCGAGATCGTGGCTGATGAACAGGTAGGTCAGCCCCAGGCGTTTGCGCAGATCCGCCAACAGGTTCAGCACCTGGGCCTGGACGCTGACATCGAGGGCCGAGACCGGCTCATCGAGGATCAGAATGCGCGCGTCCGCAGCCAGGGCCCTGGCGATGCCGATCCGCTGCGCCTGGCCGCCCGAGAATTCATGCGGGTAGCGGTCGAGGAATTCTGGTCGCAGGTTCACACTGTCGAATATCTCGGCAATGCGCTTCTCGCGGGCGACCTTGCCCATGCCGTGCAGCTTCTTGAGCGGAAGCTCCAAGATCTGACGGATCGTCTTGCGAGGATTGAGCGAGGAGATCGGGTCCTGGAAGACATATTGAATGCGACGGCCGAAGTCGGTCGGATCCGCGGTGTCGAGCGCGGCTCCTTCGATCTCGATCGTGCCAGTGCTCGGCGCGACAAGGCCAACGAGCATTCGTGCGAGCGTGGTCTTCCCGCAGCCTGACTCCCCCACGATCCCGAGGGTCTCTCCTTGCTCCACGCTGAGCGAGATTGGCTGAACTGCGCGCACTCCGGCGCGCGGCCCACCGAAGAGGCCCCCGCGCAAGGGGAACGTCTTGGAGAGATTTTCCAGTCGCAGGGCCTTGGTCATTCGGCGGCCTCCCTGGCAGGGGCTTCTTCGGGGAAGAGACAGCGCACAGCCCGATCGCCTTCCTGGGCGAGCGGGATATGTCCCTCGCGGCACGCGCTGCGTGCCTTGTTGCACCGCTCCGCGAAGGCACACCCCTCTGGCAGGCGGTCGACGGCAGGGGGGAGACCCGGGATCGCCTCGAGCCTGCGGCGGCCGCCTCCCAGCTCAGGCACGCAGGCGATGAGCCGGGCGGTGTAGGGATGGCGCGGCGCGGCGAGAACCGCCTTCGTCGGGCCCTCCTCGACTACCTTCCCGGCATACATCACCGCCACCCGGTCGCAGAGCTGCGCCACGACGCCGAAATCATGGGTGATGAAGATGATGGCGAGATCGCGCGAGCGCCGGAGGTCGTCGAGCAGCGACAGGATCTGTGCCTGCACCGTCACGTCGAGCGCGGTGGTCGGCTCGTCAGCGATGATCACCTCGGGGTCATTGGCCAGCGCCATGGCGATTCCGACGCGCTGGCGCATGCCGCCTGACATCTCGTGCGGGTAGTCGGAAATCCGGCGCTCGGGATTGGGTATTCGAACATCACGAAGCAGCTCGACCGCCTTGCCGCGGGCCTCTTCGGTTCCGATTTTCTGGTGCGCTTTTATCGCCTCGACCAGCTGGTCGCCGACGCGATAAAGGGGATGCAGTGTCGCAAGCGGGTCTTGGAAGATATAGGCGATCTCCCGGCCGCGCACGGCGCGCAGGCGTTCATAGGGCGCCCCAATGAGGTCGTCGCCGCGATATCTTACGGCGCCACCGGTGATGACGCCCGGCGGCGACGCAACGAGCCCAGTGACCGACAGGGCGGTGACCGATTTGCCGGACCCGCTCTCGCCGATGATGCCGATGCATTCGCCCGGTTTGACTGACAGGCTGACGCCGCCCACGGCGCGCAGCTTCCGGGGCCCGACATGGAATTCCGTCTCGAGCCCTTCGACCGTGAGGATGCCCTCGAGGTTCGGCTCCGGAGCTGGGGCCTGACGGCGCACTCGGGTCGCGGCCATCGGCCGTGACAGCGCGCCGGATTTGAGCCGCGGATCGAGCGCGTCGCGGATGCCGTCGCCCAGAAGGTTGATCGACATCACGATGATCAGGATCATCACCCCGGGCACGACCGAAGTGTGCGGGTGGCTGATCAGCGCGGCGCGCGCTTCACCCAACATCGAACCGAGATCCGCCTGGGGTGGCTGGCTTCCCAACCCGAGGAAGGAGAGACCCGCCGTCTCCAGAATCATCCAGCCGATCGTGGTCGACATCGCGATGACGATGACCGGCAGCACGTTTGGCAGGATCTCGGTGAGGATGATTTGCGGCCGCGACAGGCCCGATAGGCGCGCCGCGTCGACAAACTCCTTGTGCGCGAGACCGACGGTGATGCCGCGGATGTTACGGGCGAAGAACGGCACGTTGACTGCTGCAACGGCGATCAGCGCGTTGAGAAGACCCGGGCCGAGGGCCGCAACGATGGCCAGCGCCAGAAGGATGTAGGGAAAGGCCATCAGCATGTCGACGCCGCGCATGATGACGTTGTCGAGCCGTCCGCCGTAGAAGCCGGCGATGACGCCGATCGCGGCGCCGATGGTCGCGGCGATAGCTGCCGCGGCGAAGCCGACCGCCAGCGAGAGACGAGTGCCCCAGAGCAGGCGGGACAGCAGATCGCGGCCCAGATGGTCGGTGCCAAGCAGAGCGCCCTCTGAGAGCGGCGGGAGATACCGGTTCGCGGTGTTGGTCACATCAGGATCGGTCAGCGGCAGGATCGGTGCTGCGAGGACCAGAAGCACGACGAGGCACAAGACGATGCCACCTACCAGCGCCAGCCGGTTGCGCGAGAAAAGGAAGAACGCGCCGGTCATGTTCTGATCCTTGGATCGAGCAGGCTCTGCGCCACGTCCACTATTATGTTGAAGAACACGTAGCAGGCGGCGACGACGATCACGCCTCCTTGCACGAGCAGAATGTCGCGGCGCAGGATCGCGTCGACCAGCATCCTTCCGATGCCGGGCCATTGGAATACGATCTCGATATAGACAGCGCCGGACAGCACGAAGCCGGCCTGAATGCCCAGCACGGGCAGGATCGACACCATCGCGGCCCGAAGCGCATGGCGCCAGATGACCGATCGTTCGTGCACGCCCTTGGCCCGGGCGGTGCGGATGAAGTCCTGCCGAAGCACCTCGAGCAACGCGGAACGGGACAGTCGCGCGATCACGCCGGTCGCCACGACCGCGAGCGCGATCGCCGGCATCGCCAGATGCGAGATCAGCGCAGCCGCGTCACGAGCCCCGTAGATCGGCCACATGCCCGAGACCGGAAACCAGCGCAGCCGGACCGCGAACAGCAGGATCATCATCATGCCCAGAAAAAAGGACGGAATGGAGATGCCCAAGAGCACCGTGAAGGTGATCGCCTTGTCGGCCCAGCCATACTGGTTGGCCGCCGAGATCGTGCCGGCGATCACGCCGAGAAGGGAGCACAGGACAAAAGCGGTTCCGGCCAGGATCAGGGTTGCACCGAAGCGTTCGAGCACCTCGTCCAACACGGGCCGGTTCAGGGCGAAGCTCTGCCCGAAATCGCCCTGGAGCATATTGCCGAGCCAAATCAGATATTGGCGCCAAAGCGGTGCGTCGAGGCCGAGCTCGCGGTTGATGCGGGCCACGTTCTCGGGCGTGGCGTAGCTGCCCAGGATCGCAGTCGCCGGATCTCCCGGGATGAGTGCCATGATCAGAAAGACGATGACCGTGATGCCGAGTAGCACCGGCACCGCCGAGAGCAGTCGTCTGAGGATGTATCCGCCCATGCGCGGTCTCTCCCGTCTCGGAGAGCGGGGGCCGGGGCGCGGCCCCCGCGCGTGATCAGTTCTTGGCGACGTCGTCGAGCAGCAGGAAGAACGACGGCTGGAGGTCGAAGTTCTCGACCCGGTCGTTGGTCACCGCGTTCTGCTTCCAGTTGGCCACGAAGACCCAGGGCGCGTCCTCGTGCACGATTTCCTGCATCTCTTTGTAGAGGCGCGCGCGTTCCTCTTGGTCGGTAGCGCGGCGGGCCTGTTCGAGAAGCTCGTCCACCTTCGGGTTGGAGTAGTAGCCCGAGTTGAAACCTCCCTGATCGGGAAAGGCCTCGCTGCGCAGAGCCAGGAAGGGCAGGGTGTCGGGATCGTTCGTCATCCAGGCCATCTCGGCCATGTCGGCCTTGCCCTCGAGCCCCGGGTTCACTTCGCCCAAGAAGGTGTTCCATTCGTAGGTTTCGATCGTCACATCAAAGCCCACCGCCTCCAGATCGGCTTGGATCGCGGTGCCCATCGCCACAGGGTCGAGCATGCCGGAGCCCCCCTCGGTGACGTAGAAGGTCAGCTCGGCGCCTTCGGCACCCGCTTCGGCGATCAGCTCGCGCGCCTTTTCCGGATCGTAGGGGTAGGGCTCGAGATCCTCGTTATAGGCCCAGGCGAAGGCGGGCGGGGTTGGTCCGGCGGCGACTTCGGCGGTGCCCTCGAGCACCTCGTTCACGATCGCTTCCTTGTCGATCGCGTAGTTCGCCGCCTGGCGCACCAGCTTGTCCGCGAAGGGGCCTTCCTTGGCGTTGAGGATCAGGAACCACAGGTGCGGGCCAGCCTGCTCGTGCAGCTGGTAGCTCTCGCCCTCGAACTGCGACAGCGCCACGGGCGGGACCTCCACCATCAGGTCGATGCCGCCGGCCAGCATTTCTGCCGTGCGGGTGCTTGCATCGGTGATGGGGCGAAACACGACGGCTTCGAGCTGCGGTGCACCATCCCAGTAGTCGGGGTTGGCCTCAACGACGACCGCCTCGTTGGGCCGCCATTCCGCGAACTTGAACGGGCCCGTGCCCGACGGGTTGCGACCGAATTCCGAGCCATGCTCCTCGACCGCGGCGGGCGAGACGATCAGACCGGTGGGGTAGGCGAGGTTGGACAGGAAAGGCGCGTAGGGCTCGTTCAGAACGAACTTCACCGTCGTCGGATCAACGACCTCGACCTCCTCGATCGCGGAGAAGAAGAAGGAGAGCGGGAACGGGCCGGTATCGTAATAGGGATGACTCTCGTCGAGCATTCGGTCGAAGTTGAACTTCACCGCCTCGGCGTCGAATGAGCTGCCGTCATGGAAGGTGACGCCTTCGCGCAGCGTGAATGTGTATTCGGTGCCGTCCTCCGAAATCTCCCAATCGGTCGCCAGCGCCGGCTCGACTTCCAGAGTGCCGTCTTTGTAGCGCACGAGCCCGTCATAGACGTTCATCAGGATGCGGAAGTCATTCACCGCGGTCACAGCAGCGGGGTCGAGGGCCTTGGGCTCCGCAATCTGGCCGACAACGAGGACACCCGGCGGGGTCTGGGCGAAGGCCGGCGCACCCAGGGCCATGGTGAGGGCGGTGCCAGCAGCAAGCAGGCTTCGGCGGGTCAGATGTCCAATCGACATGGGTTACCTCTCCTGTTCGGTTCGATCTTATTTTTCATGATAAATTGCATCAGGGCAAATTTTCATTATAAATTCAAGCGCGCTGGCACGGAGATGATGGGATGACGATTTCAATCCTCGCATATGACGCGGAAACAGGCACTTACGGTGCAGCGGCTACTACGGGCAGCCTGTGCGTAGGGGGGTGGGTGCTGCGCGGGGATGCCGAATCAGGGCTCTCGGCCTCGCAGGGGTCTTTGCCGAGCACCCTTTGGGGCACGCAAGTGCTGGAGCGCATGCGGGCTGGCCAGTCGGCTGCCGAGGCGGTGTTCGAGGTCGCCGATGCCGATGCAGGACGGGCTCATCGCCAGCTGGCGGCTCTCGACCCGGATGGGGGAACAGGACACTTCACGGGGGCTTCGAGCATTCCGGCGGCTGGTGCGCGGCAAGCGCCCTCGGTCGTGGTGACGGGCAACCTGCTCTCTGGCGACGACGTGATCGAGGCCTGCCTGCAGGGTTACCTCGAGGCGCGCGGAAACATGGCCGAGCGGCTCATCGCAGCGCTCGAGGCGGCCGCCATGGCAGGGGGCGACAGCAGGGGGCTTCTGTCTGCTGCACTGCTCGTCGTGTCGCGCAGCGACCCCCCGCTCAGCCTCCGGATCGACTACTCCGAGACACCGTTACAGGATCTTTCGGACCTGCATCGCCGGGCCACCAGCGGGGCCTACAGCGAATGGGCGCGTCTCGTGCCGACGCTGGACGAGCCCGAACGGGCCGAGCCTTTCAGCGAAACCGTGACCCCTGCTGGCTGATCAGTGGGCCATGAAGCGCTTCATGACGACGGCCTGCTGATCTTCCATCATCCGCCAGGCCATTTCCATGTGCGATCGCATGATGGAGCGGGCCTCCTGAGCATCCCCCCGTTCCAACGCATCGAGCAGGTCGAGCTGATGCTGTCGACCCGTCCGCCAGAGTTCCACGTTGGGTGCGGCGTAGAGCTGCTTGTAGACGGTGAGGTCCGCGAGGATCTGCGACATGAAACCGATGATGAAGCCCAGCAGCGCATTGTCGGCGAAGCTCGCGAGCTTGGCGTGAAACCGAAGCGACGCGACATGCTGGGCGCGCTCCTCTTCGGGGTCACCGGCCGGCTCGGCGTAGTCGTCGATGATCGATCGCAGATCGGCGAGCTGATCGACCGACAGGCGCCCGGCCAGCGATGCCGCAACTTCTGGTTCGAGAGCGACCCGGAGCTGGTAGATGTCGGCAATCGAGATGTCTCGAAAGTAGAAGTAGTTCGCGAGCAAGGCGTGCGCGCGCTCGGTGGAGACCTCGCCGACGAAACTTCCACCGCCGGGCCCGGTCTTGGTTTCGACCAGGCCCTGTGCCTGCAGCAGGCGCATGGCCTCGCGGATCGTGCCCTTGGACATGCCAAAACGTTCGATCAGATCGGTCTCGCCGGGCAGGCGGTCACCCGGCTGCAGGCCTTGCTCGACCACCCATTCCTTGATGGCCTCGGCCACGCGGATGGGACGGGAACGCCTACGGCCCTTCTCGGCGGGAGTGACGCTTGTTCTCGCCATCGCACAACTCTTTCGACTTCCGAAGGCATCCATAAAGCAAATTTATCATGATAAATACAAGGGGAAGTATGACCTACGGGGAGTTGGCAGCGGCAAGGTTGCTGGAAATCGCCGAGATGTCCGAAGCGGGACCGGGAGTCACTCGTCTGCCTTGGACCCCGGAACATCGTCGAGCCCTCGATACCATATCGGCATGGATGAGGGATGCCGGACTGGACGTCAGCCTCGATGCGGCGGGCACGCTCGTTGGGCGAACGCCCGGTATGGTCGGCAAGCCGGCACTGTTGCTCGGCTCCCATCAGGACAGCGTGCGCTCGGGCGGTCGCTTCGATGGGATCATGGGAGTTGCCGTGGCCTGCCTTGCCGTCCGTCGGCTTCGCGAGGAAGGCGTGCGGTTGCCGTTCGCGGTCGAGGTTCTGGCCTTCGCGGACGAGGAAGGGGTGCGTTTTCCGACGGCCCTGATCGGCCCGCGTGCCTTGGCGGGGCGTTTCGACCCGGCCGTCCTGGACATGAAGGACGCCCAAGGGGCGAGCATGCGCCAAGCGATGCAGGAGTTCGGTCTGGATCTGGAGGGGATTCCTGCGCTGGTGCGTAAGAAGGACGAGGTGATCGGGTATCTGGAGGCCCACATAGAGCAAGGGCCTGTGCTGGAGACCGAAGGCCGGTCACTCGGTGTCGTGACCGCGATTTGCGGCATATCCCGCTACGCGGTCACCTTCGAAGGTGAGACTGGTCACGCAGGGACGGTTCCCATGGCGGGCCGGCGTGATGCGCTGGTGGCTGCTTCCCGCTTTGTGGCGGCCGTATCGGAGGCGGCGACTGCGATCGAAGATTGCCGCGCCACAGTCGGCCAGATCGATGTGAAACCCGGTGTCGTCAACGCCATCCCATCCGAGGTCAGTCTGACATTGGAGCTTCGAGCGCCGTCGGACGAGATACGGCGGGACTTCCGGTCGCAAGCCATGCGGCGGGTTCAGGAGATCGCTACGCAAGTCGGGGTGGCTGTGCGGATTGAGCAAACTTACGAACAGCCCGCCGTTGCCTGTGACCCGGGTATGAGAGAGGCGCTGTCTCAAGCAATGACCGCCTCGAACTTGCCTGTCGTCGCCATGCCTTCAGGCGCAACTCATGATGCATCGGCGATGGCGGATCTCTGCCCAGCCGGAATGCTCTTCGTCAGGTGCAAGGGCGGTATCAGTCACCGACCGGACGAATACGCTGACGCAGACGATATGGACGATGCGATCCGGGTTCTCGCGGAAGCCGTGAAGAGCATCGGCTCTCAGGAAGTGCTTGCATCAAAGGTGGATAGGAGGGCTGAATGAGCAGAGTTCGACTCCACCTGGCAGGCACATTTGCCGGCTCAGCGGTCAGCTTCGAGTTGCTTGCAGGCCGTGACCGCCCGTTCGCTGAGAGATCGCCGTAAGGCGGGCTCCAGAAGCAGCGGAAGCTGCTCTTCGAAAAGCTCCCCGACGGCACCCATCAAGCCGGGCATGTCGATCTCAACCACGGCGTTGTTGATCGTCACAGAAGTCTCGCCGACGATGCAGGTGGAGAGATCGATGACTACTTCCGCATCGATCGCTGCGCTCACGAAGCCAGGAGCCACTGCGCCTGCCGAAGACTCGCACGCAAGGCTTCCAATAAGGTTCGACGTCATGATGTCACCTTCGATGACTACCGACGCCCTCTCTACGCTGATCGAGCGCAGTTGGTCCACACCGACCGCCATTCCCATCAGATCCGTCGAAGCGCTCGCGCACGGGTTCGCGTCAATGATCAGGCTCTCGATCGCGGTTGGGGTAGCGTCCTGTTGAGCTGCACCCGAGGTGACGATGAAGAGGCCAAAAAGGGCAAGGCAGTAGGGGCGCATGATAATCTCCTGCGTGGTCGCGAGGACTTTAGCACATTGCTTATGATCGCAGCCCAAGCCCCACCTCCACAAAGCTTGCGCTAAGATGGCAATCTGTTCTCGTCGTGCCGAGCCGTCATATCATTCTGATCAGGTTCCGTCTCGAGCGCGAAGGATGCAGGGCACGTAGGCGATTTCGGGAAGCCCAGCGGGCGCATCGATGCGCGCAAAGGCGGTAGCAACCAACCCTGTCACGTCCTGCTGCACCATACCGATGTTGTCCGCGAGTTGCGCGGCGAACGGATCCCAGTCGAAACAACCAAATGGCACGTCGCGGCGCTCCGTGCGAAGCCACCGAACGACGCCTTCGAGCGAGATCTTAGAATTCACCAAAAGCGCAGGCGGAGACTCGATTGAAGCTGAAGTGATCACCAGCCCGCGCGCTGGATTGCAAAGTCGGCCTCGGCCCGGTTGCAAAACGCGAAGTCAGGATGCCGCGTTTCCAGTACAGGCTGCGGCCGGGGCTCGGCGGGACGCTCCCAGATCTGGGTCGCGCAGCTCCGTTCGCGCAGCAGGCCGCTGGATCCCGCCACCTGCACCGTGGCGTCGATGTCCTCGACAAGGCGGAAGGCCGGATCGAGCCGGTTCTGCACGCTCGTCTTGCGGAAGCTGAGCGGCACCGTGATCGTGATGGTCTGTGCCTCCACCGCGGCCGCATTGAAACGCGCAACGGCCTCCCGCGATGTCGTCAATGACCACCCGATCGGACAGCGCGGCGGCGTCGACTTTGGGCATTTTGCGCTCCCCCGGAGCCGCAGTCGCACCGGGCGTTGCCTGCTGCGCGGCCCTGTCAACCTTCTCGACCGACAGTTTTTCAGGGGCGGCGCGCACCTCCTGTGCGATCTGCCGCAGCATCGACACTGCGGTGCCAACAGTTGCGGTCCGGGCTTCCTCGGCCTGGGCTGCCTCGTAGAGCGCAACGACCTCGCTCATGTTGATCGAGCCACCACCGGCGCCGTTGCGGGCATGCTTCGACATGTCGAGCCGCGCGAAGCGCTCCTTCAGCTCTTCCGGACTGCAGCCGGTGGCCCGCAGGAAAATGTTGGACTGTGGGCTCCACTGCGCCCCGAGGGGCTTCAGCTGACCGGCATGCGCGCCCACGCGCCGGATCACGAGGTCCGCTTCGGTCTGGCTGCAGCGCTCGAAATGCGGATGCGTGGTCTCGAGCGTGTGCAGCTGACGCGGCGCCGAGCGACGCTCCCAGATCTGCAGCACGCAGGGCACGTGAACGGTCTTGCCTTCGTAGATGAAGGCATCCTGTGGCACCTCCTCCTCGTGCACGAGGTGCAGGCGTTTGTCGACGCGGTTCTGCTGCGTTTTCTTGCAAAACGTCGCTGGCAGAATGAACGCGATCACATCAGCAAAGCCGGCGGCGTGGTTGAGGAAGGCGAGTGCCGCCTTCTCGCCGAAGGGCGGATTGCCGATGACGAGGCAACGATCGGCGGATACCGCGGGCGTCCAGTTGAGGAAGTCGGCCTTGATGATGCCCGGCGCCTTCGGGTCGAGGTCGAGCGCGATGCAGTCGGGTCCGAGAGGGCGCGAAAAGGCGCCGCTACCGGCGGAGGGCTCGATGACGGTATCGAAGGGGTTGGCGACGTAGCGCGCCCGGACCTGTTTCACATAGTCCGCCGCAATCTGCGCGTTGGTGTAATACTGGCTGAACTCAGCGGCGGTGGAAACGTGGCGGGTGCTGGCGGGTTTGGTGTTGGTGGTCATGGATCAGGTCCCTCGTTGTGTGCGAGGGGGAAATTGATCCGAAAACCCAAACCCAGAAGCGGGTTTGGTTAAAATTATGTAATAAGATTCAATGCTTTGAAGTGAGGCTAAGATTTTTTTGCAGTCGCAGCCTGTGCCGCATGGCCTGTCGGCCTGACGGAGCCATGCTCAGCCGAGACGCGGAGGTATCAGCTGATTTCTCCAGCTGGCTGCGCATGCCGCAAAACGGGCCTATGCTTCTCGGCATGGCTGACCCGCTCCCTCCGTTCCCAACCGCGCAGGATCTGATACGACCCGATGGCAAGGTTGTCATCGATGACCTTCTCGAAGTGCTCCGCCTGAGCAGGGCCGAACTCGCGCTCGCTCTCGACCTGCCGGAGGAAGCGCTGAGCGAGCGTTCACGGCTGGAAACGCCGGAAACGCAGCGCAGGCTCAGGGATCTGATTGAAGTCCTCGTGCAGGTCGTCCCATGGACCGGCTCATTTTCTGAAGCCTATGCCTGGGTTTCGACACGGCCCCTCCCGTCCTTCGGTGGCCGAACCGCGGCGGACCTGCTGCGGGAGGATCGCGTCGAAACGGTAGCGTCCTACGTCTTCCGGGTTGCTCAGGGGGGCTACGCGTGAGGTGGTCCGGACGGACAAGCAGGCGGCGCCACCGGCATGGTGGGCCGTTGAGGTAACTTCGGTCTGCAACAACGATAGAAGATCTGCTGGAAGATGTCGGCCTTCCGACAGACCATCTCGACGCTAAGCTTGTCATCCACCTGCTGTAAAATGAAGGCGGTCTGCTGTTCGCGGAACAGAGACGCTCGCATCGGTCTACCTCCCGTTGTCGGCTCGGCAGTTACGAACCTTTTCCAGATCCGGCGATCCAGCTTCCCGGAAGCAGGTCTATTATCATGCACCAAGATTGAAAACGGATCACTCCACTGGGGCAGGCCATCCATCGATTCATAACGTGGCACATCTCCAGCGAGCACGAGCCGCATTTGATTCAATTGTCTCCATTCTTTTCTGCAGAAGCCGGCCTGACCCTAATTCCCCCGGGCCATGCTCGACAGACCTCTCACCCGCGCCGATCTCATCACCTTCTTCGCCCTGGAGTCGAAGCGCTCCTCCGGCCATTCCCCGGATCCCCGGCGGCTGGCCCGCGTGCTGAAGGCTCTCGGGATCTCCCTGCGCGGTGGCACGACGCGCTGGCCGGTGGTCTGGCGAGCGCTCGGACTATCCGAAGTGCAGGATCGCGCACACCACGCCGCGCTGACCGAGCCGCTTCTTACCGCACAGGCCGTGGCCGAGCGGGTTGGCGTCGCGGACCCGTCCATCATCTACCGCTGGGAGAAGGGTCAGGTGCCGAAGGGTGCCGGACCCTTCCCATGCGCGATCGACCTGTCCGGTGGGCGCAAGGATGCCCGCGCCAAGCGCTGGCGCCGCGCCGAAGTGCTGGCCTGGCACATGGACCAGCCCCAGCCCCGCTACGCCAAGCCCGCCCCGGTCTTTGGTGCGATCCGGCCCGCCCCATGACCCATGCGATGCACCGCATTCCCCGCGCCTCGGACACACCGATCCACGCCTTGGCGACCGGACCTACTCCCAAGCGACCGGGACACAGACGCCCGGCCGGTTTCACCGGCGGCAACCTCGAAGGCGTCTGTGTCCCAAGCGCGCTTTGGCGACCGAAACCGCGTCCAAGCGACCCAAACCAACAAGAAGAAAGGATCCCCTCATGCTCGATCTGACCGGCCATACCGTCCCCGCCAAACGGCACATCACACAGGCCCACGCCCCCGCAGTGACCGGGCCGACCCTGGCTGACCTGCATGCCCACGTGGCGGCTCGGACGGATCTCTCGGACACGACCCGCAGCCGCTATCTCACCGCGATCGACAACGTGAGCAAGCGTCTGAACACGCCGCTGGAGATGATCCCTGCCGATCTCACACTGGTCATGGACCGGTTTCCTCTGACCGGCTTCGATCCCGCGCCTTGGTCGAGCGACGCCGCCTACCTGCTGTTCCGGCGCCGGCTTCAGGCGGCGCTGCGGGAATTCCTCGGCGTGCACGCGGAGCGCGCCCGGTTGCGCGCGATGAAGGACGATTGGACGCAGCTCTGCGCCGCCATCAAGCCGTTGACGGAAGGTCGGGTGGGGCAGGGCGTGCAATGGCATCCGATGAAGCTCTCTGCCTTGAGAACCTTTGCGCTGGTGGCCCGAGCCTATGGCTGGCAGCCACGCGACCTCGGACTGCCGGAGGCACAGCGGCTCGACGCGGACTTCAGCGGCAACAAGCGCGAGGCAAACCGCCGGTCGCTCGCCCGGCTCGACGAGTTGCGGCAGTTTCCCGAGCTGCTGGCATGGCTGCCGCCGCAGCCGATCGGGTTCACCGCCGGGGCGCGCGTGCCGCAACTGCAGGCGCTCGAGCCGCAATGGGAGGCGCAGGTCGAACGCTGGATCGCGGCGGTGACGCAAACCGGCTGGGACCCGGTCGAGCAGTCATTCACCGACGAGCACAAGGGCCATGCACATGTCATGCGCAGTGCCTTCCGGACTGCGTTGAGGATCGCCCGTGACCTGGGGCGCCTCGCCCCCGGCACTCAGGATCTCCAACCGCTGCTGGCCGATGACGAGGCGCTCTGCGCCATCGCGGGGGAGATGTTCGCGCGGCGGCAGCAGTTGAGGCGCGACGGTCATCTCGAACCCCGCTCCGCCCGCAAATACCTCATGGCTCTGAACCAGGTGCGAGGGCATCTCGGCATCGATACCTCGCTTCTGGAGCAGGTGCTGGCCAACAATGCCGTCGCGCGGGCGGGTCGGAAAGCCGACAAGCGCATGACGCCGAAGAACCGCGCCTTTTGCGAGATGCTGGTGGACAAGGCCCCCATGCGCCGCCGGTTCCTCTCGTCGTTCCAGGTGCTGCGTCGGGAAGCCGAGATCCTGCTGGCACGCGCGGCGCAGGAGGAGCGCGCGCTCAGCGGTCATGAGCGGGCGCGGGTGCGGCTGCTCGGCGCCAGCGCCGGCTTCGCGGCCATCGAGATCGGCGGCGCACCGATCCGCGTCGACAACGCGATGCAACTGACCTGCATCGGCGACGATGCCCAGATCCGCATCCCGCAGACCGGCAAGAAGCCGATCAAGGTGATGATCCCGGCGGAGTTGACCAAGAACAAGGCGGAAATCGCGTTCCCGATCCGCGCCAACGTCCATGGTTATCACGACACCATACAGTGGTATGTCTCGGTGATCCGGCCGCTCTTTCCGCATGCCGCGACGAGCCCCTACCTGTTCCCCGCGGTGACGGTGCCGGGGGCGCCGCTCAACAGCGACTACTTCGGCGCCGAGTTTGCCGGGCTGATGCGCACGGTGGTGAACCTGCCGATGACGCCGCACCAGATGCGCCACGGCCAGACCTCGCTGCTGCTCGACAAGTATCCCAACGAGATCGAGGTGATCGCCAAGCGGATCGACGACAGGCCCGGAACGCTGCGGCAGTATTACGGCTGGCTCAGCGCCCTGAAGCTCGTCGAGCGCGGCCAGGACCTGCTGGTGGGGCTGATGCATGACTGACAAGGCCTATGACACCCGCAGCCGCGAGGAGATCCTCGCGGCGGAACATTTCGCACCGTTCCGGGACAGCCCCGGGCTCGACGGGATCGGTCTGCGCGCGCTTCGCACGCTCGACCGGTTCTTCGGCTTCGCCGAAGGGCAGGGGATCACCGTCCCGGGGGTGGCGGACTTCCTGTCTTTCGTCGCGGCGGACACATCGACTCGTAGGCTCGATGACCTGCGCACCGCCTTCGACAGGCTGCTGCCCGCTGGCACGCCGGTGCGCGAGGTGGTGCGCGAAGCAATCCGTCAGAAACGCCCCCGCAGTCGCAGCTGTGACCGGCGGGACCGGGAGACGCTGCGTGCCGATCCGCTGATGGCGCCCTACCGACATCTGCCGACCTTCGACGAGGTGCCGCTTGAAGACCTGCGCGTGCTGGCACGCTTTCTGACCTTCGCCGACGCGCGCGGCATTACCGTGCCGACGGAAGCCGACTATCTCGCCTTCGTCGCCGATACGGGCTCCAGCCGGCGGCTGCGCAGCCTGAAGGCGGCGCTCGATCGGCTGCTGCCAGGCAATCCGGCGGTGCATGTCGTGCTCGCCGCCGCGATCGCGCGCAAGAGCCCGAAGCGTCCCTCGGCCGCAGGTCGCAAGCCGCGTCCAGCAGCAATGCGGCGCGTGGCGTCAAGCGATCTGCCGGAGGCATGGCAGGTGCTGCTCGGCAAGATGCGCCTTGGCGCCCTGCCGATGCACCAAGCCGTGCCCGCCGCCTCGGTCATCGACAGCATGGAGGACACCCTGCGCGCATACGCCCGTGTGCAGTGCGAGGCAGGCGCGGAAGTGGCGATGACCATCGAGGGCGTTCGTAGGTTCGAAGCGTCCCGCGCCGCCGATGCCGCCGCCCGCGCGGCGCCCACCTATCAGGCGCAGGGCAACCGCCCCGCCACGCGGCACACGGCCGTGATGCGGCTGCGGCAGTTCGGCGAAGCCCTCGGCCTCGATCCACTCCTGCTGGTGGCCCTGCGTCACCATGAGAACAGCCTGCGCCGCGAGCTCGATACGGTGGTGCCGCTGAAGTTCGGTCGCCTCGACGAGCTGCCGGATCTCTCCGCTACCTGGAGCCTCGCCACCGATCTGCTGGAACAGAGCCGACAGGCTCCACGCCGCCAGACGGCGCTATGTCTACTGAACGCGGCGGCGATCATTGCGATCTGGACGCTGCTGCCGCTGCGCCTGCGGGACGGGCAGCTGCTCTGGGGCCGCGATATTCGCTTTGATGGCACCCGTTACCGTGTCGATATCGAGACCGCAAAGGAGGAAGAGCCGTTGCAGGGCGCGCTGCACCCGGTGCTGACACCCTTCCTCGATACGCTGGTGCTGCGCGGGATGGAGCCTCTCTGGCTCGAGGAGATGCGACGCCGCGGCATGGCGGATACGCTGCCTCTTTTTCGCGGCGTGGACGGGCGACAGCTGGCGGCGAGTTATCCCTCGACCGTCTGGCGCAAACATATCGGCACCGGCGCGCATATCTCCCGGGCCCGTGTGCATTCCGAACTGGGCCAGCTCGGTCCGGAAGGCGTCGAGATGGCTCTGGCGCTCTCGGCGCAGCGCGATCCCCGTTCTGCACAGTTCTACCAAGGCAGGGCCGTGCAGGCGGCGCAGCGACGACAGGGACAGGACATGGTGGATGGCTTGCTGGCGGAGTGCCTCGATCCGGATCCTTCCGGCGAGGCGCGGTGACTTGCATTGCGCCCACGCCGGTCGATCAATGTGGCGGAGGAGGTCCTTCCCCGCGGCATCAACAGGCCCTGGTGCTTCTCGAGAAATCGTCGCCAATGAGATGCGCCCGTCGCCTGCCCAGACAGACGACCGAGCAGGACGCGCCTCAATAGCAGTCGAACCAGCGCATGGCAGTGGCAATCACGTTCTCATAATCGCTGGCGAAAGCCTCCTTCATGAACTGCGCGAGTTCGTGCCGGCTGGATCGGGGCATGTGACGGTTCCTCTCAGGAGTCCCCCGCACGGCCCCGCAGCCGGTCAGGCGCTGCTCTCCGGTGAAGCGGTCACGGTTGCGTATTTTTGCACCCAGTAGCGATGATCGGCGAGACAGAAGCCATCGTTGCCTGGCCTGGATTCCCATCCCAGCTGCGGCAGGGCATCCCTGATGTCGTCCTCGATTTCGACCCAGATCTCGCGGCTGACCGCCATGTCGAGCTCCTGGCTCTCGATTTCTTCCTCGCGGCTTTCCAAGGCGATCCGTCCGGGTCCGCTGAGCGCGCCGGTTTCGTCGAAGGGCAGCAGGAAGGAGAGTGAGTGGTTCTTGTCAGAGTCGCTGATCTCGAATACGCCATGCTCGCCCGGACGAGGCGATCGCTTGATGTCCTGGAAGCTGCCGAACTGCTCCCACACCTCCCAGATCGGATCGAAGCGCACTACATCTTCCAGCGACTCCACGTCGAAGCCGAAGTTGTCGAGAAATTCCAAGTCTGTCGTCATGTCAGTCTTTCCATATTGTTTGAGTTGGGGATCTGGGAGCCATGGCAGGCTCAATGCCCTTGGTTTGAATCCCGGCCGGTATAGGTCTGGGGGCCCTGACCGGAGGGGCATCAAGATGCTCCATCCGGTCGCCTGGGACTGCGTTCCGAGCGGCAGGAGGTGCGAGAACCACCGGGCGAAAGGCCTCCGGAGGTCGCGCCCTCAGTGTGTGCCCATCTCCGGAAGCCGGACCAGGAATTCGTCGCGACGAAGCGGGCCCGCCGCCCTGGTCCCGAAATCCCAATCGGCCTCGCCATCGACGAACTGCATGAAGAGCCGCATTCCTGGAGAGGGCAGATCGAACATGGCAGGGCGGGTCGAGGTCGGCATCGCACTTGCGGTTGCCTCCTCGGCGATGGCCGGAGCCTTGCCCGTGGCCACGCGTGCGGCCTCGTAGAGGGCCACGAGGTCTCCCTTGGAGACCGACGGAATACCGGCGACTTGGTAGCGCAGGAGATCGAAGTCGATGGTGGCAAGGCAAGCACGCAGCTCGTCCGCGCAGCCGTCTGTGGCCTTCAAGTAGTAGTGCGAGCTGGCACTGCCCGCCTCAGCGACCGGCTTGATCCTGCCCGCATTGGCTCCGACACGCTGCACCGCAAGGTCGGCATCCGAGCGACCGCTGAACACGAAGTCGGGGTGGGACTTCGGCTGCATGATCTTGGGCCGCGGCGTGACACAACGCTGCCATACCTGGAAAACGCAGGGCACGTTGCGCTCCTTGCCAACCTCGCCGGTGATCAGGCCGACGATGTCCTCGTCGTGGATCAGCTGAAACATCGGATCGAGCCGGTTCTGCTGGCTCGCCTTGCGGACACTGCGCGGCAGCAGGAGGGCGATGGTATCGGCATATCCAGCCGCAGCATTGAAGAAGTCCACGGCAGACTTGCCATTCCTGCCGAACGCCGCGGCACCGACTACAAGGACGCGATCGTAGTTGCAGTCAGGCGTCCAGGTCGCGAAATCTGCAACGCAGAGGCCGGCTGGACGCGGAGCGATATCCAGAGCCACTCGATTGCGCAGGCTGGTCGACAGCGCGCCGGGTCCTGCGGCGGGATCGATGATCGTGTCGAACGCCTCCAGCGGACAGATCGCCTCGAGTTGGCGCAGGCAACCCTCTGCGATGCTAACGGTGGTGTCGAAGAAGGGGCGGGTGGTGGTGGGGGTGGTCATGCTGTGTCTCCGGTTACGATGACCGGGAAATTGGTCTCCTTCCGAAATTGCAAAACCCGCAGGTGAAGGTTTGAATCTTAACAAAACAGACACTTAGGAGGATCAGTGCATTTTTCTGAAAGATCTTTTTAGCCGAACAGCAGATTGTTGGGAGTGGCGGGGAGGCGCGCAAGGTCACTGATGTCCGGTCGGGCGCGACGGGTGCCGCCCGACCGGACATCAGTGCTCTCGCGAGCCAGCGGGACGGGCGGAGATGAATTCTCCGAAGGATTTTGCCCCATGCATTCCCCACAACCTGCCTGTCAGACATCTCATCCCGACTGGAGATCGAGGCTCTGCGCCGGCGACATCGTCGCCTACCGTTTCCCGCATGAACGCGACGGTGATGAGCCACCGAAGGTGCGCCCTACGCTCGTGCTCGCCATCCATGTCGAGAACGGTCAGCGCATTGCGACGCTCGCCTATGGCACCTCGAGCGGCCGGCCCCGCGCGCCCCGCCGGCTGGTGCCGGTGACTGACCCGGACGAGCTGGCCTGCGCGTCGCTGCGCAAGCCGACCGTCTTCGATGCGGCGCGGCGGCTGCGCGTGCCGCTCGACGACCCTGCGTTTGAGCCCCACCCCGTTCTCAACACGGCCGTCATCGGACAGCTTACCGGGGCCGCCGCGGCACGGCTCGCGCTTGTCCAGAGGCAGGTCACGCGCGGATCTGATCGGCGGCTGCCTTGGGGCCGGGCGCGACCCTCCTGCACGCCGGCCCCCATCAAGCATCGCCGCAACCGGCCCCTGCTGTCCTGCAAGCCGCCCGACCGGCGGGACATCAACACCCAGTCGGGAGGGTAGCGCCGCGTCCGTCGCGCAACCGCGGTCGCCCAACACCCGTCCCCCGAACAAGGGGCAGCTTCGGCTATCGGCTTCTGCGGGAGCTCACCGGGGTGAGAGCCCCCGCAGCATCCGATGCGTCCCAAGTCATCCGGAAAAGGGCCTCGAGACCTCCACCGCCAATCCGTTGCTGCCCCCCCATTTGGACGGGCCACCTTGTCGCCCGCGGCGTGCCGCCGGGCCTCATATCTCAAGGAAAGATTTCATGTTCGACACGCCCATCCCCCCTTCCGCTCTGCACCGGTTCGCCCGGCAATACGACGTCGCGCTCCAGAACGCGGCCTGGTGCCTCGGCGGTCAACCGTGGCTTCTGCGTGCGCAGCGCCTGCTCGACGATCTCCGCCAACCGGTGCCGCTGACGCGCAGGACCGCGCGCGATGCGAAGGCCCTGCTCGGCCTGCTTCGCCTCGAGCATGTGCATAACGACAGCCGCATCGAAGCGGAATGCTTCGCGGCGATTGACCCGACTTCGCCCTATGTCGAGGATATCTGCCTGCTTTCCGAAGCCCTGAAGGACGCGCTCTGCGCGGCGCAGTCGCAGTCGCAGCAGGAGACGGAGGCCTGTCATGTGTGAGCGATGCCATGGGAGCGACAGCCTCGTCGTGCGGATCAACCATGCCCTGGATGCCGCAGAAGCCACCGAGGCCGCTCTTGCAAAGGCCGAGAAGGCGCAGGGCCTGTCGCTCTCGCAGCAGCGCCAAGCCGCGAAGCTGCGTAAGGAACTGGCGCAGACCACGATCTTCTCGACGCTCGACGTCGAAGCATTCCGTGCTTTCGCGGGCGACCTCGATGCAGCCATCCGCCAAGGCACGCGGAGCCATTTCATTTCCGATGAGCATGCAGCCTCGGGAGGTTACGAGCAGCAGGTCTCGAACGAGGCCGCGATGGCGCTGATCGCCCTGCAATCGGCGCTGAAGCTTCTCGTCGAACGGATCGGTGCGGTGCGCAACCGGCTGCGCGCTGAGCGGATCGCGAGCGAGCTTCGGGAGTGAGAGGGTGGGGGCTGGAGACAGCCCCGCCCCGGGGATCGTTAGTCCGAGCTGCGCAAATTACCGTGTGGCGAAGCCATTGAAGACCCTCCGTAAGATGCGGTGCATACACGAGCGCCACTTGGTGGGGACAGCTGATGACAAGCTTGTAGGTTCCAGCGCGAGGTGGGGTGAGCAGGAGAAGCGCCTTCAACAATTACCCGCGCAAAGTCAGAGCTGTTTATGTCATCGAAGCAAGGCGCTGAAAGCAGCTACCTCGTTGAAATGGGATTCGGGGAGTCGGCCCATAGGACCGTCGTGAAGCGCGCCGGTCGTCGCCTGAAGCGCGCTTTCTGAGCCAGCAAAACCACAACACGCACAAGATCCACCATCTCCTCGGACCAGTTCCGCATCTATACTGCAGATGCGATGCAATCTCCGGTATATCTATTATATAACAGTTACTTAACAGATTTCGCTCCACCGAGTGGTCTTAGCCCGTCGTATCGGCTCTCATTATATTATATTACGTTATATCAGTGGCTTGCCCTATGGTGTTGAGACCTCGGGCGCTCATCCCGCGGTTGTCTCACCGGCATCGCCGCCGACAAAAATGCTTGCTTTCCGCCACCCCTCATGTCGTTTTTGTGAAGAACCTCGCAAAGAACTGCGAGGAAGGGTCGCGCGAACACCAGTTCGGCGCGGCCTGAGCAGGAAAACAGCGGCAGGAGACGGGCGGCAAACCAGCGATTTTACTAATTGGGATCGGGCCCTAACCCCGAAAGTGAGAAGACCGACGAGTTGGCGCTCGTCGGTCTTCGATAGTGTAACTGCGCGGCTCCACAGCTATGACACCCAAGTTTTAAGGGAGGTGGGATGCTGCGCGCAAGTCAAAAGAGCAGTTTCCATGTCAGAAACCACAAGCTGCGGTGCATTTTGCATCGTTCCGCGAGACTTGATCGAGCGCGTTGCTCGGGCAGGCCTTGGCGCATGTCATCTCGGCCTCCTCACATTCTTGATCGACCGCGCCGACCGGCGCGGGATCTCTTTCTGGTCATTCAAAAAGATCGGCGAACGGCTTGGCTGTTCAAAAAGCACCGTTTCGCGAATGCTGTCTGATCTGCACCGAGAAGGTTTTGTCGACAAGAAGCCCCGCCCCCGCCGCGACAGGGCGAATAGCGTTCTCGAAATTCAGATTGCGGGTTACGCAGAGTTTCTCTCAAGCCGAGCAAAACGGGGCGAAGCCAAGAACCCTGCGGAAGCAGAGAACTTGGCCGAAACAACCGCAGCGACTGTCACCTGCTCTGACAAGGAAACGGATACGTCTGTAAAGCCGAGCACTTTCGCAGCATTGGGCGTCGCGCAGATGAAACGGGCCGTCTCGCGCACGCAACACCCCGTTGCAGAGGCGGGACGCCATGGGAACGAGAACCAAGTTAATAACACCCAAGAGAAAAATCACTCATCTTCTTTGCCAAAACGAGAGGGAACCAACGTCCCTCTTGTTCCGGGCTGGGACCAAGCAAAGGAGAGAGACTGGGTGAGATATTTCGGAATGAAGACTGGTCTGCATGACCGTCCTTCCGAGTTGCCGCCGATGGCGTTGCTCGATGCAGCTATTAAACATGACAGGCTCAAAGTCAGGCAGGAAGCGGCCCAAGTAGCCGATCGCAAGAGTGCTTGGAGGCAGATGCTTCGGTCAGTAGGCGTTACGCTCCCGGCCGAGCACGCGAATGAGCTTGCCAAGGCGACATCACTGCTTAATGAGGCGGCTCTGTCCGCCTTCCTCGAGGGCTATAAGCGCGACTGGCAGGCGCATTGGCGTCGTCCTCCAACGATCGAACAGGTCAAAGATCGCGTTGCAGGCATCAAGTATAGCCCTACGGATCGTGACCTCTGGGCGGCTCGCAATGAGATCAGAACGCGAGCAATGGTCGCCTCGCACATCAAGACAGAGCTGGCGATGGCCGAAGGCCACCGCGCAGAAAAGGAAATCGCATGATGGATGGATCAGACACGATGACGCGGCCTCCGCTCGCTAACTCGACCCACCGGTTTGCACGTATGCTGGCGGCGAGGCTCAACCAGCGCCCGAGCGGCCGGAGCCGTGAGCGGGATCTCGATCGCTCTGAGCGGATCTGGACCGTGTCCGAGTTTTGCAGGCTGTCCGGTGTGCCGAAGCGGGTCGTTGAGAAAGTGCTGGAGCATCCCGACGCACCGCAGCTCGAGAAACCGCATAGGGATCGCGTCATGGACACTCGTCAGTCCCTGCACTTGCGGGCCCTGATCCAGCTGATGCACCCCAAGGAATATCCCGGATTGATAAACTGGCGGGGTAAAGGCACCCAGCCTCCGGTGGTTGCGGCGGCAGCACTCAAGGGTGGAACGGGCAAGTCGACCCTCGCTTTACATTTGGCGATCGGGGCGGCTGTGAAGACCGGCCTGCGCGTCGGTCTGATCGACGCTGACGGTCAGAAGACAAGCACGATTTACCTGAGCTCGAGCCTTTCCGAGATCATGAACACCCAGGGTCAGACCTATCCCGATTTCATCGCGATTCCGCGCGAGGGAGATGTCACCAGATACGAGATCGACAGCCATCGACTGCACGGGTTCTGGCGCACGACGCCTTGGCCGGGCGTCAAGTTGATGCCCGGCGGCGGTCGGATCGGAATGGCTGACCAGCACATGACTGTCTACCAACTCAAGAACTTCGACGACGACCCGCGGCTTTGGATGAGGCAGACGCTTGAGCGCTGGATGAAGGCCAACCCGGTCAAAACAGAGGTCACTGATTGCTGGTCGAATGGCCGGTTTGATGCCCGCCTGTTCGATGCAGGCCTCGACGAGACACTCGACCTGATCATTATTGATTGCCCGCCTAACATTTCCCTGTCGGTGATCGGTGTGCTGCTGGCTGCCGATTCGTTCATTGTGCCGCAGACAGTTCGCAACGTCGATCTCGCAACGCTCAGCGCGTTCATGGCATCTGTGGATGAGGTCCATCGGTCAGTCGCAATGAGCGACGGGTTCGATGAGCTTTCCTACCAGGATACGCCAAGCTTCATGCTCCCGATGCTGGTCAACAGGTCGGCCGACATGGAGAGTATCTCGGAGCTTGTAGCCTATGCTCCCGATGTTGTTTGTCCGGTTTATTATCGCAAGTCCGACGCTGTGAGTAACCCGGCGGCGACGTATGAAGATTTCTTCAGCCACAAGCCCGACCGCAACCGTCGAGAGGGACACGCACGCTTCCTGAAAAATGTCCATGCGGTCAACGATGCGATCCTGCCCAAGGTTTGTCCGTGGGTTAGGCCAACTGGCGAGGCGAACGAATTCATCCAAGAGGAATATCTGGACGAGGAGACCGGTCAAAGCTTCGTCTCTGACTGGAATTGAGGAGATCTAAGACTATGAAAGCAAAGAAATTTTCTAACGTCATGGTTCCGGATATTCCCCCGATGGACGATAGGCTTGATGCCGAGATCCCGTCGGCTGAGCGCGTCGATACGATGGCGTCCTACGACGCGGCAAATCGCGCCGAGATCAGCTTGCGCGCCGCAAAGGAGATCCGTGGCCGCGCAAAGGATGATGTTTTGGAGGGGCGCCGACTTGTCGAAGTGTCACCCTATCAGCTCCACGACCCCGTCGGCACAGATCGCATAGATTTCGCTGCACAGGACGGCAAGTCAGCCGCCGAAGCGGATATCGAACAGCTGATGAAGTCCATCGAAAGAGATGGGCAGCAAAACCCCATCATCATCCGTCCCAAGGATCCCCGGTGGACGCCGCGTTCAGACGACCCTGCAAATGTGGAAGGTGTCGAGTTTGAGCTACTTGCTGGACGGCGGCGGACGCTCGCGATCCAGAAGTTGAATGCCGGGCGCAGCCCGTCGGAGCAGCTGACGGTCCGCGCGCGCATCAGCCACGTTACTCCGGATACTCCCGAGGGAGAGCGGAGGCTCCATGCACTCCACAATCGGTATCTGGAGAACGCCGCTCGTAAGGATTTGAGCGCCTTCCAGTCAGCAATCTCCGGCGGCGAACTCATCTGGGCCTACGTTGAGATGGGTCATTCGGCCGAGGAAACTGAGAGCTTGCTCAACATCAGCCACTCCACCCGCCAAATGTGGCAGAAGGCGTATCGGCAGCAGGAAGCAATTCGCGAGTTTTTCGGCTCCCGAGAGCCGTCGTTCGATGAGCTGAAGAAGTTCTGTAATGGATCCCTCGGTCAGCGCGGAGAACCTTTTCCAGCGTCTCCCGAGAAGGTCAAAGGTATACGGGGGAGCTACACGATCAAGCCTGCCCGGGGGCCGGGCCAAGTTGCGATGAGCCTGCGACTGACCCTGAATGAGGTCGAAGACGCTGAGCTGATCCAGAAGCTAAAAGAGGTGATCGACCAGGAGAAGGCTGCAGGCTGAGATCTTTCCTGATCATTGAGAGTGGGCGTCATCGCGGGTGGCGCCCTTCTTTATGCTCGGGTGAAAGCGACTTTCACCAGCCGTGATCGAGCTACGAGGTGAAAGTCACTTTCACCAGGTCCGAGGCGACCCCTTCCGTGCCCCGCTATGTAGCCTCTTGGAAAAGTCACCAACCTCGGCGGACATCCTTCTGGCCGCGGACCGGTTCGCTGAGATAGTTCTTGTTCAGAATGGTGCAGCTCATGATCTCACTGCGGGTGCTTGTCACAACTCTGCCAGTGTCGATGAGTTCAACGCTGATGACCTGATTCTCTGCGGACAGGCCGGTCTGCTCGGCCAGATCTCTGCCCGCTCCCTCGATGGCACGCTCGGCGTTATGGAAAAGTGAACTGATGCGGTGGATGCCCCCGCCCCTGGAGCCGGACGGCGTCTCGTATGCCATGACGTGTGTGGATGCCCCCTGTTTGGCAAGCTTGATCTTCGCGGGTGGGCGGGGTCTTCGATCGGACGTGTGTCAGGCTTCTGAGTGTGGCCTTCGATGACGCCACGGGCCGGTATGCTGTTCGGATGGCTGGGTTCACATCGGTTCAGAGAGCTGCAAGCGCTCGAGCCCCGGGTCTGAATGTCCCTGCCATGAACTTCGAAGTCCGTGTCGCCTACTCCTCGTCGATCGCTTGCCCCGGCCTTTCGGCCATGCCGTGCCGTTGCCCGGTCGGGCTTCGGTCAGGCCATTCTGTAATCCTCCCGCTTCGTGGTCACGGCCCAGATCATCCGCGCCATCTTGTTGGCCAGCGCGACGGCCGCGACCATCTTCGGCTTCCTGGCCACGAGGGCGGCGAGCCAACGGTTGGGGCTGCCGCCCTTCCTGACCACCCAGCGGATCACGCTCATCGCGCCGACGATGAGAAGTCGCCGGATGTCTGTCTGGCCCATCTTGCTGACCGATCCGAGCTTTGACTTCCCGCCTGTCGATTTCTGTCGCGGCACGAGGCCCAGCCAGGCCGCGAAGTTGCGCCCGGTGTCGAAGGTGTCGAGATCTGGCGCAAAGGCCGCGACGGCGCTCGCGGTCACCGGCCCGATCTCAGGAATGGTGCACAGCCGGCGCAACTCCTCATCGGTCTTCGTCGCCGCCTCTAGTTCGGCCGCGAGCCGCTCGATCACCTCCATGAGGTTCGCGATCTGCTCAAGGTAGACCGTCCCCATCTTGCGGACCGGATCGGGCAGGTCCGTGGTCTCGTCGTCGAGGGCGTTCTCCAGCAGCTTCAGGCTCGCCGGTCCCTTGGGCGCCACGAGGCCGAACTCCGCCAAGTGCCCCCGCAACGCGTTGATCAACTGCGTGCGCTGCCGGACCAGACACTGGTGGGTGCGGAACGCGACCGCCCGAGCCTGCGTCTCTGCGCTTTTCACCGCCACAAACCGCATCGTCGGGCGCACGGCCGCTTCCGCGATGGCCTCCGCGTCAGCGCGATCGTTCTTCTCTGGTTGCCGCCCATGGTGCAAGTCGCTTTTGACCTGTTTTGGTTGGTGATCGAATGCGTTCTTCTCTCAGGCCTTCGTGATTGCGGCCGTTCAAGAAGCCGCTGGCCGGGATGGTGATCTGCGGATCGGGTCCATATCTTCTGCAAGAGCTTTTCGGCTCGAGAACGACGTCTGGTTTTCCCCATCCAGATCTTTTCGATCATTGCGCCCATTCAGGTCATCGACTTCTTACACCTCCTTCACCGACGCCAGCTCACATGGGGTCTGTAGCCCTCATGCAGAAACAGCTCGCGCCGGATCTCGATAGTCCTCCTTCTTTGTCATCATTGCCCAGATGGCCCTTGCCATCTTGTTGGCCAGCGCGATGGCGACCAGCATGAGGGGCTTGCGGTGCAGCAGGCGTGCCAGCCATGATCCCTCTGGGATCGACTTTCGGGCCAGCACTGTCAGGCGCGACATGGCCCCTATGATCAGCAGATATCGGATGTCGGTCTGGCCGGCTTTCGAGATACGTCCTAAGCGTTCCTTCCCGCCAGAGGTGTATTGGCGCGGAACGAGACCGAGCCAGGCCGCAAAATCTCGCCCGCGCTTGAAGCTATCCATGGGCGGAGCGAAGGCGCTAATGGCCAATGCGGTCTGCGGCCCCACGCCGGGCATCGTCTGCAGTCGCCGCGCTGCATCATTTGTCCCGGCAAGCCTCCGGGCCTTTGCTGTCTTGGCATCGATCCGAGTTGTCTGCTCGGATATCTGTTCAAGCAAATCATGGCACTCATCCCGCACCAGCGCAGGCAAGTCGCTGGCAGGATCGTCGAGGAGAGCTTCGATCCGCTTGAGGTGGGCGATGCCTTTTGGAAAGACATGGCCATATTCATAGAGCACTGAACGCAGGGTGTTCACGAGTTCGGTGCGCTGATGAAGAAGCCGCTCACGCGCACGGAAAAGCACCGCGCAGGCTTGCTGATCTTCCGACTTCGGCTCGACAAACCGCATCTCAGGGCGCTGTGCCGCGACGACGATCGCCTCCGCGTCAGCCGCATCGTTTTTCTGACGCTTCACGAAAGGTCGCACATATTGCGGCGCGATTAGCCGGACCTCATGCCCAAGCTTGACCATCTCTCGCGCCCAATAACTCGCGCTGCCACAGGCCTCCATCACCACGACGGCAGGTTCGTGTTTCGACATGAACAGTCGAAACTGGACCCGAGTCACCTTCTTTCGAAACTTCAAGTGTCCGGCCATGCTGGCCCCGTGAAGCTGGAAGACGCTCTTTGCCAGATCCACTCCGATCATTGTATCT
>JACLAD010003989.1_pt1 | contig 27472 bp, 29 predicted proteins | sample 8027901 | NCBI WGS metagenome assembly JACLAD01 (sample SAMN15725071, study PRJNA655200) | protist metagenome | isolation source: fluorescence activated cell sorting (FACS) single amplified genomes of... | place: Spain: Blaines Bay Microbial Observatory, Mediterranean Sea | collected 2016-07-05 | reverse complement strand
GAAGGTCGGTGATCCGGCCCATCTTGGGACTCTGTTCGCGGGTGGTGGTCGGGTAGTAGACCAGCTTGTCCACGCCCCCATCGGTCAACTCGAGGATCATCTCGTCCGACTTCACGTGCTCGACCAGCTTCCGGCCGTATTCCAGCTCGGCCACATCGCGGCAGGTATGGGTCAGGATGACCTGGTCGTAATCCTCGTAGGTCTGCGGCTCGCGGATCAGGCTTGCGAACGGCGCGATCCCGGTGCCGGTCGAGAAGAACCAAAGCCGCTTTCCGGGCAGCAGCGCATCGTGGACCAGCGTGCCCACCGGCTTGGGGCGCAGGATGATCTGGTCCCCCGGCTGAATATGCTGGAGGCGCGAGGTCAGCGGACCGTCCTGCACCTTGATCGAATAGAACTCTAGCTCTTCGTCCCAGGACGGGCTGGCGATGGAATAGGCCCGCAGGAGCGGCTTTCCGTCCTCTTTCAGCAGGCCGATCATCACGAACTCGCCCGAGCGAAACCGCAACGATGCGGGGCGCGACACGCGGAACGAAAACAGCCGATCGGTCCAGTGGGTCACCGACAGCACGGTCTGCGCATCGGGCAAGGCCTTGGATTTGGTGGCGGCGGAGGTGGTCATGTCGTTCATGTCTTTCGCCGGATTGGGTCCGGCCCTCTCGTAACGGGGTATGTTCGGGGGCGAAAGGCGGCGATCAGCCGCGCAGCCGGCTCTGATAGTCGTGGGCCTGCCAGTCGGCGCGGCGCAGCCATTGGTCCTCGGGCTGGCGTGCAGCCAGATCGGCGTCAATCTCGACTTCGTCGAAACCGGAACGGCGCGCCATCGCATACTGGTCCGCAATGACTTGACCCTTCGCGCGCAGCCGCCCCACGTAGCCGTGGCGGCGCAGGTGGCGCGCGATGGTGAACCCGCGCCCATCCGAGAAGCTGGGGAAATCGACGCGGATCATCGCCACGCCGTCCAGCTTTCCCTCGAGCTGCGCCGGGTCCGTGTCTGACGGCAGGTCAAGCGCGAGGCCGCGGCCAGCCTCGTCGCTGGGGTGGTTCTGCAGCGGCGTATACCCGGCCTGCCAGTCGTCGGGGCCGAAGCCCGCGTCGGTGACGATGACGCTCATGCCGCGTCCTCCTTCTTGATGCGGACCATCTTGCCGTTGACGAGATGGATGCCGCATTCTTCCTTGTCCTGCCCGCGCCAACGGCCGGCGCGCTCGTCCTCACCGGGGTTCACCTTCGAGGTGCACGGCTCGCAGCCGATCGAAGGGTAGCCCTGGTTGACCAGCGGGTGTTTCGGCAGCTTGTTGTTAACCATGTACTCGCGCGTGTCGTCGCGCTGCCAGTGGACCAAGGGATTGATCTTGATGCGGCCGGTTCCGGCCTCTTCCTCGAAAAAATCGAGCTCGGCGCGCGCGCCGCCCTGGTACTTCTTGCGCCCGGTGATCCAGGCATCGAACCCGTCGAGCGCGCGGGCCAGCGGCACCGTCTTCCGAAAGTTGCAGCACGCATCGGAGTCCGTCGAATTGAGCATCCCGTCCGGGTCCAGACGCTTTTCGTCCGCGGGGTCGGGATGCAGCACGCGCACGTCCGTCAGGCCGAGCTTTTCGGCCACCTCGTGCTGGTAGTCCAGCGTCTCGCGGAACAGCATCTCGGTGTCGAGGAACAGGACTGGCGTGGTCGGATCGACGACGGCGACGAGGTGCAGAAGGGCCACCGACTCCGCCCCGAAGGACGAGACCATCGCGACCTTGCCCACGTCCCGATCCTTGAGCGCATGGCGCAACACGTCGATGGCCGCATGGTGCGCGTACCGCTTGTTCAGCTCCGCGACGCGGTTGCCGACGGGGGAGTCGAAGGATTCACGCCGCATCTTGCTTGACCTTTTCGGGGTAAAGCGCGGCCTTGAACGGCTCCATCCCGATCCGGCGGTAGGCTTGCAGGAAGGTTTCATCCTCGGTTTCACGAATGTCGAGGTATTTCAGCATGATGCGCTCGATCGCCGGGACGATCTCGTCATAGGCGAAACCGGGGCCGGTGCGCGTGCCGATGGCCGCATCCTCGGACCCATCGCCGCCGAGTGTGATCTGGTAGTTCTCGACCCCCGCACGATCGAGGCCGAGGATGCCGATATGGCCCACGTGGTGGTGCCCGCAGGCGTTGATGCAGCCCGAGATCTTGATCTTCATGGGACCGATCTTGTGCGCGAGCTTCAGTTCCTCGAAGCGGGTGGCGATTTCCTGTGCGACGGGGATCGAGCGGGCCGTGGCCAGCGCGCAGTAGTCCATGCCGGGACAGGCGATGATGTCGCTGACCAGTCCGATATTGGCAGCAGCGAGGTCTGCTTCCTTCAGCGCAGCGTGAATCGCGGGCAGATCGGCGCGGTGCACGTGGGGCAGGATGACGTTCTGCTCGTGGCTGATGCGCAGCTCGTCATAGGCGTAGGTCTCGGCCAGGTCCGCCATCACGTTCATCTGGTGCGTGGTCGCGTCACCCGGGGTCGCGCCCGGTTTCTTGAGCGAGATCGACACGATCGCATGGTCATCGCGCTTGTGGTTCTCCACGTTGGTGTCGACCCAGGCGCGGAAGATTGGGTCGGAGTCGTAGGCGGCGTGGTAGTCTGCTAGGTTGGACTCCTTGAATGCGGGAGGCGCGAACTGGGACTGGATCTCGCCCAGGATCTGCTGGTCGACGCCCGTGAACAGCGGCCGGATTTCGGCGAAGCGCTCTTCGACCATGCGGCGAATCTCTTCGATTCCAGTCTCGTGCACGGTGATCTTGAGGCGCGCCTTGTACTTGTTGTCCCGACGGCCAAGCAGGTTGTAGACGCTGACGATCGCCTCGCAGTAAGGCAGCAACTCGGCTTCGGGGACGAACTCGCGGACCACCTGGCCAATCATGGGCGTCCGGCCGAGGCCGCCGCCGGCGAGAATCTGGAAGCCGACCTCGCCGTCTTTCTCGACGATCTGGATGCCGATGTCGTGCGATCGGATCACGGCGCGGTCGTGGGTCGCGCCGGTGATCGCGATCTTGAACTTGCGCGGCAGGAACTGGAACTCGGGGTGGTCGGTGGACCATTGCCGCAGCAGCTCGGCATAGGGGCGCGGATCGCGGATCTCGTCCTGCGCGGCGCCGGCAAAGTGATCCGAGGTCACGTTGCGGATCGTGTTGCCAGAGGTCTGGATCGCGTGCATCTCGACATCGGCGAGGGCATCGAGGATGTCGGGAATATCCTTCAGTTTCGGCCAGTTGTACTGGATGTTCTGGCGCGTGGTGAAGTGGCCGTAGCCCTTGTCCCACCGGGACGCGATCATGCCGAGCTGCCGCATCTGGCGGCTGGAGAGCGTGCCGTAGGGGATCGCCACGCGCAGCATGTAGGCGTGGAGCTGCAGGTAGAGGCCGTTCATCAGGCGCAGGGGCTTGAACTCGTCCTCGGTCAGGGAGCCGTCGATCCGACGCTCGACCTGGGCGCGGAACTGGGCTACGCGCTCGCGCACAAATGCTTCATCGAAGTCGTTGTACTTATACATGAATTCAGACCTCTGCCTGCTTCCCGTGGGGGTAGTTGGACGGGCCGCGGGTGCGGAACGTCTCGCGGAAATGGGTGGGTTCGGGGCCGTTCTCACCGGCCTTTGCATCTGCAAGATAGGCGCCGACGACCACGCGGGCCTGACTTTGCGCGTGGATCAGGCGGTCCTGCGCAATGGCCTCGTCCTCGATCAGCTCGGCCTCGGACATGTGAGGCGACCAGCGGTCGTCGGCGGTCAGCCAGACCGCGTCGCCCTCGATCAGCCTGTTGGCGGTGACGATTTTCGGGGTGAAGGCGCGGGGCATCAGAAGGCCTCCTGAAGGGCGGTTTCGGAGTGTGAGAGACGTGTAGGAGTCTTGTGCGATTCCTGTCGGACATCCGTATGACTCGAACGGGGCGCCAAGCCAAACAGGACGAGGGCGGGTCCCGTCAGGCCAGCCTCGGTCAGCTTGGGCTCGAGGGTCGACAGGCTGGCAGTCAGCACCCGCTCGTCGGGACGCGAGGCTTTCTCGATCACCGTCACGGGCGTCGCGGGGTCGGCGCCGTGCATCAGGAGGCGCCCCTGGATGAAGCGCGCGGCGCGCTTGCCCATGTAGATCGCGGCGACCGCGTTCGGCTTGGCAAGCTGCGCCCAGTCGTGATCGGCGAAGCCCTTCATGTCGTGACCGGTCAGGAACCGAACGCTGGCGTTGCGGCCGCGGCGCGTCAGGCTTTGGCCGATCGAGGCGACCGAGGCAGAGGCGGCGGTGATGCCAGGGACGACGGACCACGAGAGGTTTGCGGCCTCGACGGCTTCGACCTCTTCATCGAGGCGGCCATAGATCGTGGGGTCGCCTGATTTCAGGCGCACGACCTGCGCGCCCTCGGCGACGTGGCGGACGATATGGGCGTTGATCTCGTCCTGGGGCGTGTGGCGGCCGAAGCCCTCCTTGCCGACGTCGATCATCAGCGCCTCGCGGCGGGCGAGTTCGAGGATCGCGGGCGTCACCAGCCGGTCGTAGATCACCACGTCGGCCGCGTCGAGTGCGCGGCGGGCCTTCATCGTCAGAAGCTCGGGGTCGCCGGGGCCAGCGCCGACAAAGGCGACGTGGCCGGGGCGCGAGCTGCGGGCGAGGTGTTCGCCCAAGAGCCGGTCGAGCGTCTCGCGTACCTCGGCCTCGCCACCCTTGGCATGGGCGCGGGGGCCGTCGCGGTCGTAGTAGTCGGCCCAGAAGTCGCGTCGGGCGCGGCCGAAGGGCAAGGCCTCGGCCATGTGGCGGAAGCCCTTGCCGATGCGGGCGAGGGGGCCGAGGACGGTTGGCAGGCGCTCTTCCAGCTCGCGCTTGATGGTGCGGGCGAGGACGGGGGCGGCGCCTTCGGTGCCGATGGCGACTGTGACCGGGTCGCGGTCAACGATGGCAGGCGTGATGAATTGCGAGCCCTGCAGGTTGTCGACCATGTTGACCAGCGCACCGTCGGCACGCGCGAGTTTTGCAACGCGGGCATCCTCGGCATCGTCGTCGTTGGCGGCATAGAACAGCGCGGCGCACATGGCGTCGCCGGGCTGCGCGCGGCGGCGGACGAGGCGCAGGCGCCCCTCGGCAGCCCAAGCGGCGATCTCGGGGGAGGGGTCGGAGGCGAATACGGTCAGGTGCGCCTGGGTCTTGAGAAGCAGGCGCAGCTTGGCCAGAGCAGCCTCGCCGCCGCCCGCCACGACGACACGGCGACCCTCGAGATCGAGGAAGACGGGAAAGTGCTTCATGGCGAGCGCTCCGGGTTTCGGTTACGTCCGACTTAGAACAGAATTCCCCTTCCGTGCAGGGGCACCGGCTATATAAGGAACGGGTGTTCCCGAGGATGCCCCGTCCGGGCCAAGTGTTCGCGCAGAAGGGAGAGTTGCGGATGGATGTTCGCCTGGACGATCTGGACCGGAAGATATTGCGCGAATTGCAGCGCGACGCGGGGCAATCGCTGGATGAAATCGCCAAGGCGGTGGCCAGTTCCAAGACCCCCGTCTGGAACCGGATCCGCAAGATGCGCGAGGCGGGGATCGTGGGCACGCAGACGGTTCTGCTGGATGCCGAAGCGCTGGGGTTCGACGCCTGCTTCTTCGTGCTAATCCGCACCAGCGAGCACGAGCGGGACTGGCAGGAGAAATTCCTCGCTGCCCTTCGCGCCCGTCCCGAGGTGCAGGAGGCGCACCGGCTGGCCGGCGACATCGATTACATCCTGAAGGTCAGGGTGCCGAACGCGCGGGCCTATGATACATTCTACCAGGCGCTGATCGCCGAGGTGAAGATCCACAACGTCACGGCGCTTTTGTCGATGGAAGAACTGAAATTCACTACGGCGCTGCCGCTTTAGGCGGACCTGGTGCCCTCGGGCAGAGCGGCCCACCAGTCGGCGTAGCTGGAGTTCCACGGCGCGGTGCGCGTCTCGTCCGGGGCGTCGTCGTCCCACCAGACGGGGCCACGTTCGCCCAGATCGTGCTTGGCGGCGTCCACGCGGGCGCGGGCATCTTTGATCTCGGCCTCGGTTTCGGCGCGGAAGACGTCGCGGCGGGCCTGCATCAGGCGTTTCACGGCGGCGCGACGGTCGGTGTCCGAGAGGCGCGGGTCGGTCTTGCGCCAGAGGCGACCCTTGGCGACGAAGTAGCGGCCATCCGGGGTTTCCGGGTGGTCCTTCGGCATCAGGCGCTTTCGTAAGCCGCGAGCGCGTCGATCTCGGCCTGGGTGAGGGACGTGGTCGCCGCGACGGTGCCGTCTTCGGATCTTTCGATGCGGATGTCCGAGAGTTCGAGCAGGACCTTACGGGTCGAGAGGTCACCGTAGCCGCCGGTGCCGACGACAACCTTGTCGGTGTCGTCTTCGAGGACGAGCACGTTGTCGATCGTGCCGATCCGGTCGCCCGATGCGCCCATCAGAAGGGCGTCCACGAGGTCTTCGGTGGCGAGATTTTCGAGGTCGCTGACCTCGGCCGGGTTCTGCGGCTCGGTCTCTTGGGCGAGCACGGGCAGGGCGGGTCCGAGGATGAAGGGCAGGACGAGCAGGTGACGCATCGGGGGTCTCCTTTGTCGCGTCTGTTGAACCGGACAACCCATAGGGCCGGGGGCGAGTTCCCTGATTTGGACACGCGCCCCCGGTAGAGCCTAGCGGTTCAGGCGATGCTCGATCAGGTCGTCCACCACCTCGGGCTCGGCGAGGGTCGAGGTGTCGCCCAGGCTGTCATGCTCGTTCGCGGCCACCTTGCGCAGGATGCGACGCATGATCTTGCCCGAGCGGGTCTTGGGCAGGCCCGGGGCGAACTGGATGAAGTCGGGCTTGGCGATCGGGCCGATCTCGTTTCGGACCCAGGCCGAAAGCTCCTTCTTCAATTCGTCCGAGGGTTCGTGCCCGGACATGAGCGAGACGTAGCAATAGATGCCCTGTCCCTTCACGTCGTGGGGCACGCCAACCACGGCGGCCTCGTTCACGGCCGGATGGGCGACGAGGGCGCTTTCGACCTCGGCCGTGCCCATGCGGTGGCCCGACACGTTGAGCACGTCATCCACGCGGCCGGTGATCCAGTAATATCCGTCCTCGTCCCGCGTGCAGCCGTCGCCCGAGAAGTAGTAGCCCTTGTATTGCTGGAAATACGTGTTCTCGAACCGCTCGTGGTCGCCATAGACGGTGCGCATCTGGCCGGGCCAGCTGTCAGCGATGGCAAGCACGCCGTCGACGCCGTTGCCGTCCTTTTCGGTCCCGGCCTCGGGGTCGAGGACGACGGGCTTCACGCCGAAGAAGGGCAGGGTGGCCGAGCCGGGCTTGGTCGGCGTGGCACCCGGCAGCGGGGTCAGCATGTGGCCGCCGGTTTCGGTCTGCCACCAGGTGTCGACGATGGGGCAGCGGCCTTCGCCCACGACCTTGTCGTACCAGTTCCAGGCCTCGGGGTTGATCGGTTCGCCCACGGTGCCCAGCACCTTGATCGAGGACCGGTCGTACCTGGTGACGAAGTCGTCGCCCTTGCCCATCAGGGCGCGGATCGCGGTGGGGGCAGTGTAGAACTGCGCGACCTTGTGGTCCTGCACGATCTTCCAGCAGCGGCCCGCATCGGGGTAGGTGGGGACGCCCTCGAACATCAGGGTGGTCGCGCCGTTCGCGAGGGGGCCATAGACGATGTAGCTGTGGCCCGTGACCCAGCCCACGTCGGCGGTGCACCAGTAGACGTCGCCATCCTTGTAGTCGAACGTGTATTCGTGGGTGATCGCCGTGTAGAGCAGGTAGCCCCCCGTCGTGTGGACCACGCCCTTGGGCGCGCCGGTGGAGCCGCTGGTGTAGAGCACGAAGAGGGGATCCTCGGCGTTCATCTCCACGGGCTCGCAGGTGTCGTCGACGCCGTCTTCCATCTCGTGCAGCCAGTGGTCACGGCCCTCGACCATGTTGCAGGGCTGGCCGTGGCGCTTGACCACGAGGACCTGTGCCTCGTGGGTGACCTTGTCCATCGCGCGGTCGGTGTTGCTCTTGAGGTCGGTGACCTTGCCGCCGCGGGGGGCGCCGTCCGAGGTGATGACGACCTTGGCGCCGCAGCCGTTCACCCGCTGCGCCAGCGCGTCGGGTGAGAAGCCGGCGAACACCACCGAATGGACCGCGCCGATCCGGGCGCAGGCGAGCATCGCGTAGGCCGCCTGCGGGATCATCGGCAGGTAGATCACGACGCGATCGCCCTTCTCCACGCCCATCTTCTTCAGGACGTTGGCGAACTTGTTCACGTGGGACGAGAGCTGCCGGTAGGTGATGTGCTGGTCGGAGCCGTCATCCTCGTCCGGGACCCAGATGATCGCAGTCTGGTCGCCGCGGTCCTTCAGGTGCCGGTCGATACAGTTCGCGGCGACGTTCAGGGTGCCGTCCTCGAACCACTTGATCGACACGTTGCCATAGTCAAAATTGGTGTTCTTCACCTTGGTCGGCGCCTTGATCCAGTCGAGGCGCTTTGCCTGCTCGCCCCAGAAGCCGTCGGGGTCCTGGATCGAGCGGGCGTACAACTCGTCGTACCTGGCGCGGTCGATATGGGCGGACGCGGCGAATTCTTCGGACGGTGCGCGCATCGTCTTGTCTTCGTCTAGCATGGTGGCTCCTCCTCTTCGGCAACGTCCGGGCTATGCCCGAGTCTTCAGATTGCCAGATATTCCTGCCGCAGTCCCTCGTTGTCGAGCACCTCGGCGGCCGAACCGTCGAACACGACCGACCCGGTGTCGAGGATCACAGCGCGATCCGAGATCTTCAAGGCGGCGATCGCGTTCTGCTCGACCAAGATCGTGGTGATCCCCTGGTCGCGGATGATCTGCAGGGTCTTGGCGATCTCCTGCACGATGACGGGGGCGAGGCCCTCGTAGGGCTCGTCCAGCAGCAGCACCTTGATGTCGCGGCAGAGCGCGCGGCCGATGGCCAGCATCTGCTGTTCGCCGCCCGAAAGGGTCACGCCCTCTTGTTTGCGGCGCTCGCCGAGGCGGGGGAACAGTTCGTAGATACGGTCGATCCCCCAGCCGATGGGCGGGGCGATCTGGGCAAGCTGCAGGTTCTCTTCGACCGTGAGCCCGGGGATGATGCGCCTGTCCTCGGGGACCAGCTGGATGCCGGCGGCGGCGGCCTCGTGCGCTTTCATCCGGTGGAGCGGCTTGTGGTCGAGCCAGATCTCGCCGTGTTTCAGCTCGGGCGTGCCGACCCGCGCGATGGTGCGCAGGGTCGAGGTCTTGCCGGCACCGTTGCGGCCCAGAAGGGCGAGGATCTCGCCCTCGTGGACGTTGAAGCTGACATCCTGGACGATGTAGCTTTCGCCGTAATAGCCGTGGATGTTCGACACCGACAGGAAGGCCGGGGCGGTCGCGGCATGGTTCGCGTTCGGGTTCCAGTCCTTAGTCTTGGCGGGCTCGTTCATGGCGTTTCCTTTCAGACCTCGGCTTCGCCCAGATAGGCTTCGCGCACCTTCGGATGGCCCTTGATGTTCTCGGGGACGTCTTCGACCAGCGGGGTGCCCTGAGCCAGGACCGTGATCCGGTCGGCAAGGCTGAAGACCACGTGCATGTCGTGCTCGATGATGCACATCGTGACGTCGCCCTTGGCCTTGATGGTCTTCAACAAGTCGATCGTGTTGTTGGTGTCGGCGCGGGCCATGCCGGCCGTCGGCTCGTCCAGCAGCAGAAGCTTGGGCTTCTGGCTGAGGCACATCGCCATCTCGAGCCGCCTCTTGTCGCCGCGCGACAGGGACGAGGCGACCACGTTGCGCTTTTCGAACATGTTGACCTCGCGCAGCATCCGCTCGGCCTGTTCGACGATCCCGCTCTCGCTATCCGTGCGCTCGAACGCGTGCATCCGGAACGCGCCGTCGCGCTTGGCGAAGCACGGGATCATCACGTTTTCGAAGACCGTCAGGTCGGCGAAGATCTCGGGCGTCTGGAAGACGCGGGAGATGCCCATCTGGTTGATCTCGTGCGGCTTGCGGCCCAGCACCGAGTTGCCGTCGAACATGACCGAGCCGGTATCGGGCACCAGCTTGCCGACGAGGCAGTTCAGGAGCGTCGACTTGCCGGCGCCGTTGGGGCCGATGATGGCGTGGCAGGTGTTTTCCTTCACGCTGAGGTTCACGTCACCCAGGGCCTGCAGTCCGCCGAAGCGCTTGTTGACGCCTTTGACTTCAAGGATTCCCATCGTTTCGTCTCCTTAGTCCGCGTTGCGCTTCTGGGCGGCCTGCTCTTCGACCGGACCGGACTTGCGGTCGCGGCGGAAGATCGTGGCGATCCGCTGACCGCCCTCGACGAGGCCGCCGGGCAGGAAGCAGACGACGAGCATGAACATCAGGCCCAGCGTCAGATGCCAGCCCTTGCCCACGAAGGGGTGGACGATGCCGACCAGGATGTCCTCTATCCCGTCGGGCATGAAGGCGAACCACTGGTGCAGGACGCCATCGTTGATCTTCGAGAAGATGTTCTCGAAATACTTGATGAGGCCGGCGCCCAGGACTGGGCCTATCAGAGTGCCTGCGCCGCCGAGGATCGTCATCAGCACGACCTCGCCCGACGCGGTCCACTGCATCCGCTCGGCACCCGCAAGCGGGTCCATCGAGGCCATCAGGCCACCGGCGAGGCCGGCATACATGCCCGAGATCACGAAGGCGGCCAGCGTGTAGGGGCGCGGGTTCAGGCCGGTGTAGTTCATGCGCTGCTGGTTCGACTTCACCGCGCGCAGCATCATGCCGAAGGGCGAACGGAAGATGCGGATTGCCAGGTAGAAGGCGAGCACCATCACCACGGCACAGAAGTAGTAGCCGAAGTTGAACACCCAGCTCCAGCCGCCGATGCTGACGGTTTCGGTCGCGCGCATGGTGATCCCGAAGAGATGCGGCATGTCGGGCGACCCGGCCGTCCGCAGCCATTGCGGGTCCGAGGTGTAGACCTGCAGGCCCGTCTCGCCGTTGGTGATGGGGGTCAGGACCGAATAGGCCAGCGCGAAGGACATCTGCGCAAAGGCGAGCGTCAGGATCGAGAAGTAGATCCCCGACCGCCGCAGCGAGATGTATCCGATCAGCAGCGAAAACAGCGCCGCCACTATCACCGCCAGCACGAGGCCCGGCAGGACGTTGTAGTTCAGCAGCTTGAACATCCACACGACCGAATAGGATCCGATCCCCAGGAAGGCCGCATGGCCGAACGATAGGTAGCCGGTCAGACCAAAGAGGATGTTGAAGCCGATGGCGAAGATTCCGAAGATCACGAAGCGCTGCATCAGGTCCGGGTAGCCCGCGTTGAACTGGGCAAGGCTCGAGCCTTCGGGGAAGGGGTTCAGCAGGATCGGCGCGGCCATGGTCAGCACGAGCACCACGATCATCAGCGTGACGTCGCGCCCCTTGATGCCGAGGATCCCGCCGGTCGAGCGGCTCTCGCGCGTGGTAGTGGCGCCGGCAGCGGTGTGTTGGGTCTGGTCGGTCATGTGATTACTCCTCCATCACGCCCTTGCGGCCCATGAGCCCGCGGGGACGGGTCAGCAGCACGACGATGGCGACGAGGTAGATGATGATCTGGTTGATCCCGGGCACGAGGCCGATCGCCCAGGTGGTCGAGGCGAAGCTTTCGAGGATGCCGAGAAGGAACCCCGCCAGCACCGCGCCGGGCAGGGAGCCCATGCCGCCGACGACGACCACGACGAACGACAGGACGAGGAAGTCCATGCCCATGTGGTAGTTTGGCGGGTTGATCGGCGTGTACATGACACCCGCAAGGCCCGCGACGGCGGCGGCGATGCCGAACATGATGGTGAACCGCTTGTCGATGTCGATGCCCAGCAGGCCCACGGTCTCGCGGTCGGCCATGCCGGCCCGGACGACCATTCCGAAGGTGGTGAACTGCAGGAAGCCGAAGACCGCGGCGATGACGGCGAGCGAGAAGAGGAAATAGACCAGGCGCCAGATCGGGTAGATGATGACGTTCGGGTCGAACCCAAGCAGGACGCCGAAATCCATCGAGCCGCGGAACACCTCCGGCGCGGGCGTCGGGATCGGGTTCGCGCCGTAGAAATACTTGATGACCTCCTGCAGCACGATCGCGAGGCCGAAGGTCACGAGGATCTGGTCGGCGTGGGGGCGCTTGTAGAAGTGCTTGATCAGCCCGCGCTCCATGATGAAGCCGACGAGCAGCATCACCGGGATCGCGAAGAGGATCGCCAGCGGAACGGACCAGTCGATAATTGCGGCGCCGAATTCGGGGCCGAACCAGGCCTCGGCATAGGGCGTCTGCACCTGCATCGGGTTGCCGAGGAAGTCGGTCCGGCTCTCGTCGATCGTCGTGAAGGACAGGTTGAAGATCCGCTGCAGCGTCACGGCGCAGAACGCGCCGATCATGAACAGCGCGCCGTGGGCGAAGTTGACGACACCCAGAGTGCCGAAGATGAGCGTCAGGCCCAGGGCGATCAGCGCATAGGCCGATCCCTTGTCCAGGCCATTCAGGATTTGAAGGAATATGGCTTCCATGGGTGTCGCCTCGGGTCGAGTGGGGACGTTCCGGCGCACGAAGGGCGCGCCGGTCGCAGGTTCGGTCGGGTCTTGAGAACGGGTATCGGAGCGGCGTCAGGACCGCTCCGACGGGGGCCGGATCAGGCGCCCGTATTGCACTCGCCCAGGTCGCCGCCGGCGAACATGGGGTGGTCGGGCTCGTAGGTGACGGCCTCGGTCGGGGTGACTTCGACGATCTCCACCAGGTCGAACTCGTTCTCGGGGTTCTCCTTGCCGCGGGTGACGACCACGTCCTTGAAGCACTGGTGGTCGTCGGCGCGGTAGAGTGTCGGGCCGTTGCCCATGCCGTCGAACTCGAACCCTTCGAGGGCCTCGACCACGGCGCAGGGGTTGAAGCTGCCGGCGCGCGCGACGGCATCCGCATAAAGCAGCGTCTGGACGTAGCAGGTGTGGGCGGCCTGGCTGGGCGGGAAACCGAACTTTTCACCGAAGGACTGCACGAAGGCGTTGGTGCCCTTGTAGCGCTCGCCCAGCTGGTTTTCGAGCTTCCAGTCCCAGTTCTGCGAGCCGGGGATGCCGGCGATGTTCTGACCCGCACCGCGTGCCATCAGCTCGGAGTAGAGCGGCACGACGATCTCGAACTGCTTGCCGTTGGCCTGCGCGTTCTTCAGGCCGAACTGCACGGCGTTGGTGAGCGAGTTCACCATGTTGCCGCCGTAGTGGTTCAGGAACAGCACGTCTGCGCCCGACTGCAGGACCGGCGTGATGTAGGCCGAGAAGTCGGTAGCGGCGAGCGGGGTCAGGACGTTGTTCACCGTCTCCCAGCCGAGGGCCTCGGTCGCGGCCTGCATCGACTCCTGCGTGGTCCAGCCCCAGGTGTAGTCGGCGGTCAGGTGATAGGCCTTGCGGTCGTTGCCATAGAGCCGTTCGAGCACCGGGCCCATCGCGGCGGCGGACTGGTAGGCATTGAAGAAGTGGCGGAAGCCGTTGGCCTTGCGGTCCTTGCCCGTCGTGTCGTTTGAGTGGGTGAGGCCGGCCATGAAGATGACGCCGGCTTCCTGGCAGAGGCCCTGGACGGCGACGGCGACGCCCGAGGACGACCCGCCGGAGATCATGATGGCGCCGTCCTTCTCGATCATCGAGCGGGCGGAGGCGCGGGCGGCGTCGGACTTGGTCTGCGTGTCGCCGGTGACGTATTCGACCCGCTTGCCGTTGATGCCGTTGCCCTGCAGCGCATCGGACGAGAACGTCTGCAGCATGCCGCCGTCACCCTCGCCGTTCAGGTGCTCGACCGCGAGTTCGAACGCGCGCAACTCGTCGGCGCCCTCGTCGGCATAGGGGCCGGTCTGGGGCACGTTGAAGCCGAGCGTCACCGTATTGCCGGTCGGCGCGTTGACGAAGCCTTGCTCCTGCGCCCAGGAAGCACCGGTGAACAGCGTCGGCGTGGCAAGCGCTGCGCCCGTGGCGGCACCGGTCTTGATCAGACCGCGGCGCGTCAGGTGGGACTTGGACATGAAACTCCTCCCTTCATGATTATCCGGAACGGTTGGCCGCAGTCTCCTCCCCGCGGCGGGTCGATCCGTCGTCCGTGTACGGACTGCGTCCAAGTTGAGCGACCGCAGCCGCCGCACGCAACGGTTTGGAAAGGTCTTGTTCAAGATCGGTAAATGTCTGGACGTCGCGGCGCGGCATTTTGTAAATGTCTTTTCAAAGCGGCGCAGAAAGGGAGGGGCAGATGCAGGGCGCAGGGGCACGGATCCGGGCGCGCCGAGCGGACCGGGACATGAGTCAGGCGGAGCTTGCGCGGCGTGCCGGGATCTCGGCGTCGTATCTGAACCTGATCGAGCACGACAAACGGCGGATCGGCGGCCGGGTGCTCAGCCAGATCGCCCGCGCGCTCGACACCGACACGACCACACTGACCGAGGGGGCGGGGCCCGAGCTCGACCGGGCGCTGCGGCGCGCGGCCGAGGCGCTGGCGAGCGATCCGCCGGCCGAGACTGGGCGCGTCGAGCGGCTGACCACAGAATTTCCCGGATGGTCGGCGCTGATCGGGGCGCAGGCGCACCGCATCGCCACGCTGGAGCGACAGGTGGCCGAGCTGGGCGACCGGATGGCGCATGACCCGGTGCTGTCGGCCTCGGTGCACGACATCCTGTCGGCTGCGACGTCGATCCGCTCGACCGCGGCGATTCTCAAGGATGGCAACCTTGCCGAGGAATGGCTGGCGCGGTTCCACCGCAACGTGGACGAGGACAGCCGTCGGCTGGCGCGCAGCGCACAGGGGCTGGCGAGCTACCTGACCGCCGGAGAAGGCACGGCCCGCGATGCCGTCAGCCCGCAGGAAGAGGTCGAGGCGTGGCTCGCCGCACGCGACTTTCGCGTGACCGGGGACGAAGAGGGCGAGGCCGAGGGACTCAGCGATCGCGGCCGGGGGGCGCTCGACCTTTATCTGGCCGAGGTGCGGGCGGACCGCGCCGCGATGCCCGAGGATCGGCTTGTCGCGGCGCTGGCGCAGGTGCGCGACCCGCTGGCACTGGCGCGGTCGCTGGGACAGCCGGCGGGGCGGGTCATGCGCGCCATCGCGCGGCTGTCTGCGGCGGCGGTCGGCGGCCCCGTGGGCCTTGTCGAGTGCGACGGGTCCGGTGCCGTCCTGTTCCGTCGCCCCGTTCCGGGTTTCGAGATGCCGCGCTACGGCGCCCCCTGCAGCCTCTGGCCGCTCTACCAGGTGCTGCTGATGCCGCAGGCGCCCCGGCGCGACGTGCTGCGCCAGTTCGGGGCCGACAGCCGCCCCGTAGAGACGTGGTGCGCCGCCGACATCGACCACCCCGAGGGCTACGGCGGCCCGCTGGTGGCGCGGATCACGATGCTGATCCTGCCCGAACCGGGCGAGGATTCCGCGCCCACCGTCGGCTCTACCTGCCGCCTTTGCCCGCGTGATCCATGCGCGGCCCGGCGCGAGGCGGCGATCCTGTAAAGCGTTTTGACAACCCCGTGCCGCAGCGGCCATAGTCTCAGCAGCCCAGTCGCGGGGGGATACGGCGAGGGGCAGAGGGAGGAGGGCCGGTCGTGACCGACAGGCAGCGCGTTCTTCTGATCGAGGACGAGCCCAACATCATTGAGGCGATCCGCTTCGTGCTGGCCCGTGACGGCTGGCAGGTGTCGACCCACGGCGAAGGCCGGGGCGCCGTCGAGGCCGTGCGCGATCGGGCGCCAGACGTGGTGATCCTCGACGTGATGCTGCCCGACCGCTCGGGCTATGACATCCTGCAGGACCTTAAGGGCGACCCCGACCTGCGCGCGCTGCCGGTGCTGATGCTGACCGCGCGGGGGCAGACGAAAGAGCGCGAGATGGCGCTGCGGCTCGGGGCCGACATCTTCATGGTCAAGCCGTTCTCGAATGCCGAGATGATCGAGGCGGTGCGCGATCTCGCTCGGCGCCCGACCGAGACGCCGTGAGCGCGCCGCGCGATCCGCCGTTCCTCGAACGCCGCAGCTATCGGCGCCGGCGCCTGTCCGACGCCGCGCGGCTGCTGCCGATCCTCGGGACCATCCTGTTCATGTTGCCGCTTCTATGGGCCGCGGGGCCGGGGGGCACGACGGCGCGGAGCGGGCTCTATCTTTTCGGCAGTTGGTTCGTCCTGATCCTGGTTGCGGCGGGTCTGGCGCGGCCCCTGACGCGGGCGGCCGAGGCGGCGCGCGACGATCGCGACGCCACGCGCTGAGATGCCCGCCTTCGACGTCATCCTCGGCGCCTGCATCCTCTACGCCGCGTTCCTCTTCGCCGTTGCCTTCGCGGCCGAACGGCTGGCGGCGCGGGGCGGGGCACGTTGGCTGAGGGGCGGGGCGGCGGTCTATACCCTGTCGCTGTCGATCTACTGCACCGCGTGGACCTTCTACGGCGCGGTCGGCTACGCGGCGCGGTCGGGGCTGGAGTTCGTCACGATCTACCTCGGGCCGACGCTGGTGCTGATCGGCTGGTGGGGGCTTCTGCGCAAGCTCGTCCGGGTGGGGCGGGCGCAGCGGATCACGTCCGTTGCCGACCTGATCTCGTCGCGCTTCGGAAAGTCGAACCTGCTGGGCGGCCTTGTCACGGCGCTCGCGGTCATTGCCACGACGCCCTACATCGCCCTGCAGCTTCAGTCGGTGACGCTGTCCTTTGCCGTCTTCGCCGCGCTCGACGGGGACACGCCGGACCTGAGCGCCATCGGCTTCTGGGTCGCGGCGGGGTTGGCGGTGTTCGCCGTGCTGTTCGGAACCCGCAGGCTCGACGCGAACGAGCGCCACGACGGCATCGTCGCTGCCATCGCCACCGAGGCCATCGTCAAGCTGATTGCCTTCATCGCGGTCGGTGCGTTCGTCGTCTTCGTCATGGCGGGCGGTGCGGCCGGAACTTTTGCGGCCATCGACGCCTCGCCCATTGCCGCGTGGGAGCTGCGTCCCGGCCGCTGGGTCGGCCTGACCTTCCTTGCCGGCGCCGCGTTCTTTTGCCTGCCGCGCATGTTCCAGGTGCTGGTGGTCGAAAACTCGGACGAGCGGCACCTTGCCACGGCCTCGTGGGCCTTTCCGCTGTATCTCTTCGCGATGTCGGCCTTCACGGTGCCGATCGCGGCGGTCGGGCTAGCGCGACTGCCGGCAGACAGCAATCCCGACCTCTACGTCCTGACCCTGCCGCTGGCCGAGAACCAGCAGGCGCTTGCGCTGCTGGCGTTCCTTGGCGGGTTCTCGTCCGCGACGTCCATGGTGATCGTGGCGGCAATCGCGCTGGCGACGATGATCTCGAACCACGTCGTCATGCCGATCTGGCTGCGGTCGGGACCGGCGGGAGCGTTCGTGTCGGGCGACGTGCGGCACGTGGCGCTGCGGGCGCGGCGCATCTCGATCGTGGGCATCCTGGCGCTCGGCTACCTGTATTTCCGCCTGTCGGGCGGCGGCGAGGCGCTGGCCTCCATCGGCCTGATCTCGTTTGCGGGGATTGCGCAGGTACTGCCGGCGTTGATCGGCGGGTTGTTCTGGCGGGGGGCTACGCGGGTCGGCGCGGCCGCGGGGCTGTCTCTGGGCCTCGCCATCTGGATCTGGACGCTGTTCCTGCCGTCCTTCGCCGGAGGCTTGCCCGACGCGGTGATGAGCGAGGGTCCGTTCGGCCTTGGCTGGCTGCGGCCCGAAGCGCTGTTCGGCATCGCCGGGATCGACCCGATCCTGCACACGCTCTGCTGGTCGCTTCTGTTCAACACCGGCGCACTGATCCTGCTGTCGCTGGTGACATTCCCGAGCCCGATCGAGCGGCTGCAGGGTGCGGCCATGGTCAACGTCTTCCGCAACGGTCCCGGTGCCCGCGGCTGGCAGCCCACCCAGGTCGAGGCCGAGGACCTGCTGGTCATGACGCAGCGCATCCTCGGGCCAGCCGAGGCGCAGGCGCTGTTCCGGGCCGAGGCGATGCGGCAGGGCAAGCTGGGCTACCTGCCCGACCCCACGCAGGAGTTCCTTGAGCGGCTGGAACGCGAACTTGCGGGATCGGTCGGGGGTGCGACGGCGCATGCGATGCTGGGGCAGATGACGGGGGGCGGCGCGGTCTCGGTCGAGGAACTGATGCGCGTGGCGGACGAGACGGCGCAGATCATGGAATATTCGGCCCGCCTCGAGACCCAGAGCCGGGAACTGGCCCGGACGGCGGCGCAGCTGCGCGAGGCGAACGAGAAGATGACGCGCCTGTCGGTGCAGAAGGATGCCTTCCTGTCCCAGATCAGCCACGAACTGCGCACGCCCATGACGTCGATCCGGTCGTTCTCCGAGATCTTGCGCGATCGCGAGGTGGAGGACGAGGACCGCGCCCGCTTTGCCGGCGTGATCCACGACGAGGCGCTGCGGCTGACGCGGTTGCTCGACGATCTCCTTGATCTGAGCGTGCTGGAATCGGGGCAGGTGAGCCTGCGCATGGCCGAGGAGCGGCTGGACGTGATCCTTGACCGGGCGATTCAGGCCTGCGACGGCGGTGCTCCGCTTCGGATCGAGCGCAAGGGTGCGCTGGACACGGTGCTGGTGACGGATGGCGACCGCCTGACGCAGGTGTTCATCAACCTCGTGATGAATTGCCGCAAGTACGCGCGGGTGCCCGAGCCGCAGCTGCGGATCTCGGTCCGGCGCGACGGCGATGTGGCGGAGGTCGACTTTGTGGACAATGGCCCCGGAATCCCGACGGCCGAGCAGGAGATGATCTTCGAAAAGTTCTCGCGCGGGGGCGACAGCCGGGCCGCGGGCGGCGCGGGGCTTGGGTTGGCGATCTGCCGCGAGATCATGACGCGCCTCGGCGGGTCGATCTCGTACCTGCCGGGACAGGGCGGCGCGGCGTTTCGGGTGCGCGTGCCGCGCGCCGCGGCGCGGATGCGCGCGGCTGAATGAGCAGGGATTCACGATTGGGTAAGACTCGGGAGGGTATCGAACGGAAAGGCCGCGACGGAACCCATCCCGACCATGACAGATCAATCGCCCCTGCGCCGCAAGATCGGTGCGATCAGGCAAGACGCACCCCCGCTGCCAAGCGCAGAGCGGGTGTTGCGGCGAGCGATCGTGCACGGCTTCTCGCGCGGCCTTGGGTTGATGGCCGAGGTCGAGAAGCCCACGCGCGAAACGATTCAGCCCGAGAAGGCGGCGGCGCTGATGGGAGAAGGCACCCTTGCGGTCCTGCTTGACAGTGGTGCGGGACCAGGCGTGCTGCTGCTGGATCCGGGGCCCCTGGTCGCGATGATCGAACAGACGACGACAGGGCGGCTTGGCAAGCGCGCACCTCGGGCCCGCACGCCTTCGGCCACCGATGCGGCGCTTATTGCCGATACGTTCGACCGGATTTTCTCTACCCACGAGGCAATGGTGAACGAGCTGAAGCTCACCGGCGCCGTTACCGGGTTCTGCTATGCCGCGCCTCTGGCGAAGCCGCGCGATATCGTGCTGGCGCTGCCCGACGAGACCCATGACCACTGGAGTTCGCGCATAACATTTCCCGATGACGAGCATCGGGGCGGTGCGATGCACCTGATCCTGCCAACCGAAGCCGCCGCGGCTGCAGCCCTGTCCGAAGGCGCGTCGACGCCGGACTGGGCCGTGCGGTTCGAGGGCCGGATCATGCCAAGCGAAGTCACGCTGGAGGCCGAACTGGGCCGGACGACCCTGACCTTTGCAGACTTGCGCGCGCTGCGTGTCGGCGACTGCGTGAATCTTCCGCGCGGCCAGGTCGGCAAGATCCGCCTGCTCGGTCCGGGCGGCGTCTGCATCGCGACGGGTCGGCTGGGTCAGTCGGCAGGCCGGAAGGCGGTTCGCCTGGAGCCGCCCGTTGACGAAGAAGATGATGTCTTCGAAGCCGCAGCCGCGGAAGTCGAAATAGGCGGCCTTCTCATGTAGCGCAGGAGCGGGAGCTTCAAATGCGCTAGTCCCGCGGCTCGACGATACGGACGCGGCCGCCAGGTGTTTGCGATGCGACGCCGGAGTGGGACACGGTCGGGAAGCGACGCCCGGCAAGCACGCGCTGCCGACGACAACCGCGGCCGAAACGCCCTGTCCGGCTACGCCAATGAGCGGCTTCAGCCTCGCCGAGCTTGTTCCAGGGCGCCCAGAGTCTCGCGCATCGGAGTCAGGTCGTAGCCACCTTCAGCGCCGGCGGCGATGATCTCGTCCACGTCCATCTCTCCCGCGCGACCAAGCGCCCAGACGTGACAGGACCGCGTCCCCGAGCGGCAATAGGCGAGAACCGGGCCGTCGGATGTGTCGATCGCTTCGCGTTGCTGGGCGATCAGGTCCGTGGTCATGCCGGCGTGGCCGACCGGGATGACGTGGAAGGACAGGCCCGCTTCGGCGCAGGCGGCCTCGATCGCGGCAGAGGTCTCGTCTCCCGTCACCTCGGAATCGGGGCGGTTGCAGATGACCCGGGTGTACCCGGCCTCGGCCAGGACGGGCACGTCCTCGGGCCGGATCTGTGGGCTGACGGAAAAACGGTCGGTAATGCGGCGGATATCCATTGCGGCCCTCGGCTGTGTGCTCGCCAACGTTGTGCCGCCCACGCGGCGCGGGAACAAGCCCTTACCCGAGGAGGAGTCCGACCACCACGACGATGAGGCCGAGCGCCGACAGGAGCAGCGCGCCCATGTTCCACACCACCAGACGCTGCAGGCGGGCGCGCAACGCGTCCTCTTCCAGACCGGCCCGGCGGGCGCGCAGCGCCTCGAAGATGCAGTAGGCCAGCCCCAGAAGGCCCAGGCAGGAAAGGATCGTGCCGATCCAGACGAGAAGGTCCATGACGCCCCCAGAGTTCTAAGGTCGAGGTCGCATAGGCCATCGGCGTTCTCCCGGCAACCGGCCTTGCCAGAGACCGCAGGACTGCGTAGGAGACGCCTCCGAACAGGGAGAACGGAGGCCCGCCCATGTCCGACGCGAGTGCGATCGACTCCAGCTATCAGGTGACCGCCGACGAGCTGCGCCAGTTCATCGAGCGCTATGAGCGCCTCGAGGTGGAGAAGAAGGACATCGCCGACGCGCAGAAAGAGGTGATGGCCGAGGCCAAGGGTCGTGGATACGACACCAAGGTGATGCGCAAGGTCATCGCCCTGCGCAAGCGGGACAAGGACGACATCGCCGAAGAAGAAGCGGTGCTCGAGATGTACAAGGCCGCCTTGGGAATGGCCTGACACCCCCGACAGGGCTTCCGTCGCGAGACGGAACGCAGTATGAGCGGGGCGCGGCCGGTATAGCTCAGCTGGTAGAGCACCTGATTTGTAATCAGGGGGTCGGGGGTTCGAATCCCTCTGCCGGCACCACTCCGACGTCATCACCAAGCGGTGTTGACGCCGCGGGGAAGAATCCTGCACATGTCGGAGTATTGGTTTATTAAGTCGGCGGGTAGATGAGTTCATTGGATAGAGACGATTCGGGGTTTGACGGCAATGAGGCGGTCCGCCGCTCGACGGCCGATGTTGTGGGCCAGACCCCGGGGAAAGGCCCGCGCGTGACCGCGCACAAGCCTCTGGACGGTCTGTCCGTCCTCATCGTCGAAGACGAGGTGATCATCAATCTCGACCTGGCGATGACCGTTGAGTCCTTCGGCGCGCGTGAAGTCGTGCCCGCCCACAGCCTGGAAGAGGCTTGGGCGGCCCTGAAGGACGGATCTTTCGATCTTGCCGTGCTGGACCTGGGCCTTCCGGACGGCGACGCAATGCCATTGGCGGAGAAGCTGCGGGGCGATGGCGTGGAGATCGTGTTCTACTCAGGGGACGACGACCGGAAGGACATTCTCGACGGATTTCCTCGCGCCGGCTACGTCATGAAGCCGGCTGCCGAAAAGGCGTGGTCGGTAGTCTTCGCCGAAGTGGTCGGCGGCAGCGCCTGAACCCGCTCTCGTCCGGGCAGGATTGCTGCCCGTCGCCAACCGTGTGACATCTGCGCTCGAGCCCCATCGGCGGAGGATCGAGTGAGCGACATCTTTACCCACCCTTGGCTTTCGGGACTGCTCGGCGACGAAGCGGCTCAGGCGATCTGGTCGCCGAATTCAGACTTGTCCCGGATGATCGCTTTCGAAGCGGCCTGGTCGCGCGCGCTCGGCCAGACCGGTGCGGTTGATGGTGATGTTGCAGAGCGCGCCGCGCGGGCAATCGAAGCGTGGAGCCCTGACATGAGCGCGTTGCGCGAGGGGACCGCGCAGGATGGGCTGCCCGTACCGGCCTTGTCGCGGGCGCTGAAAAAGGCCGCTGGGAACGACGCAAAGGCCGTGCATGCGGGCGCGACCTCGCAGGACGTGATGGACAGCGCCCTTGCCATGGCATTGCGCGACACCGTGGCGCTGCTGGACGAGCGGATGGGGGCGCTCAAGGCGGCGCTGGACGGGCTGACGAAACGCACGGGCGATGCCCGGATCATGGGACGGACGCGGATGCAGGCCGCGTTGCCAATCACGGCAGCGCATCGGATCGCGGCCTGGGGGCAGCCGTTTTCGCGTCACCGCGAGAGGTTCGCTGCGCTGCGACCGCGGGTAGCGTGCGTGCAGATCGGTGGGCCGGTGGGCGATCGTCGCAAGCTGGCGCCTGGCATGGTCGGCGCGGTGGCTGAACGGTTGGGCTTGGCCGAGGCGCCGTGCTGGCATACGGCGCGGGACGGGATCGCAGAGTTCGGCAGCTTGGCCGCCATGATTGCCGGCAGTTGCGGCAAGATCGGCGCGGATGTTTGCCTGATGGCGCAGCAGGGCTTCGATGAGGCCAAGGTCGCGGGCGGCGGCGGCTCTTCTGCCATGCCGCACAAGCAGAACCCTATAGCTGCCGAGACGCTGGTGACGCTGGCGCGGTTCTCGAATGCACAATCGGCCGCCCTGACCGGTGCCATGGTGCACGAGCAAGAGCGCTCCGGGGCCGCGTGGACGCTGGAGTGGATGGTGATGCGGCCGTTGGCGATGTCGGCTGTGCGGTCACTTGGTCTGGCTGTCGAGCTGGTCGAGGGGCTCGAGATTATCGACAGCCAGAGCTGATGTGAATCATTAGGTTCCTGGGGTAAGGCGCTGTAGTATATACGTGTTCCTAGTATAGGCGCGATGCGCCGCCGCGGTGCTCTCGGTCCAGATTTGCCGGAGCCAGCGATCGAAGGCATCGAAGAAGCGTGGCTGGTCACCGAGGTCGCCATACCAGCGGCGTTGTTCCAACCATGCACGCGATCTGTCTTTCGTAGCCTTCGCGGCAGCCTGAGGGTCGGTCCAGTGGGGGCGTTCGGACGATGGAGATTATGTAGCTACTGCAAATTCAGCAGCTATGTCATTTCGGGGTCCATCTGACTTCCCCTTCAGGAGCACCGAGTGGCGCTTCGAGTAGGGGTTGGTCAACCTTGGGTCCGGGGCGCTCTCCCTGGCGGCCGACTTTCCCCGTCGCGGTCGTGAGACCGCTCTGAGGTCAGTCATGCTCTCGTCGAAGTGCCGGACCAGATCGCGGAGCGTGAAGCTCCGGGTCCGGGGCGACGACGAGGCCTTGCGCGATCGTGAACCAATCGGCGGCGATGACGAGCCAGGGAGAGCGGAACGTCCGTCCCCCTTAGTCGTCTCATGATCCGCCGGCTGACCGGTCACCGCCTTGGCGATGCTCCGGGCGCCGTTGACGTCCGCATGCGATTTTTTGCCGCAATGGCGGCAGTGGAACTTCTCTCCCGATCTCTGCCGGGCATCAACATAGCCGCAGCACGAGCAGGTCTTCGAGGTGTAGGCCGGCTCCACTTCGTGGATCTCGATGCCGTAGCGCGCATTCAGATCCGCAAGCTTCTTCGCCACCGCGCCACGGCCGCAGTTCGTCAGCAGCCGGTTCATCCGGCGCGAGAGACCGGAGCCGCGGAAGTCGAGCTTCTCGACGGCCAGCACGCGCGGCCGATGAAGTGCGACGGCATGGTTCAGTGCCCGGTTCACCTCGGTCTCGATCATTGCCCGGAGGCGCGTCACCAGCGTGATCCAGAGTGCGCTGTCACGAGGCTTCTTACCCGCGCGTTGCATCCGTGCCGCCTCGGCGTCAGCGCGATCGGCCAGAGGCCCAATCTTGTCGCGGAAGTTTCGCCCCAGAAGATCGCCGTAGTTCGTGGCGAAGAGATTGCGGACGCCGAAGTCGAGCGACAGAACGTCAGTCAGCGGATGATAAGCCTCCCGCGTCTCGGCGAAGATTTCTGTCATGTCCCGGGTCAGCGCCGCCTTGAGGCGGCCATCGTCACCGACAAAGATGTTGACTGTCTTGCCCAGCACGCCGGGCCTGAAGAGACCCGTGCCGCGTCCGTCGTCGCGATCCCGTCCCCAGCCGCGGATCGGCAGGAGCACGGGTGCCTTTGTGCCCGTGGGACGGACATGTAGCCACCATGCGAAGAGGCCGCCATGGTCGGCCGGCTCGATCCAGATCTTCGCATGTTGCGGACCGATGCCCATCCGCTCGTCGAAGCGCATGGCCAGGCGCTGGAAGCGGGGCCAGCGATGGCGCGATGCGATGCCGAGGAAGATCGTCTGGGCCAGCCGTCGGGCGCGGCCAGAGACGGGCATCTGCGCCTTGCCCACCTTGCGCATGACCGCGGTGCCGTCAGGCACCATCCAGGCCTTCTGGAGATTGATGACGTAGAGCTCGTGCCGCAGATCGTTGAGATCAGTCTCTATGGCGGCGCGCCGGTCTTCCGGCAGGGAATTGAACCGCCGCTTCGCGGCACCGCCCCATCGGGACGGCGTGAACTGTCGGGTGATCGCGTCGCGGACGTCATTTTGCCGGTTGGAGAGCCAGGAGCCGACGCTCCCGGCCATCTGCGCTCGGATTATCTGCTGCTCCTGTGCGCCGATGCGCTCCTTGGAGACCATGATCCCTGGCTCATTCTTTTCCGCCGGCGCCAGAATGCGTGTCCGCAGCGCGCGGCCGCCCATGATGGCGCGCCAAGCGACATTGGCCTCGGTGCGGAGACCGCGCCGCCAGAGCGGCCAGAGATCGAAGACTGCTTGCGCCTTACCGGCATTGGCCGGCACATCGAAAACATCGGCCCGTAGCTTGCGATCCCGCTTGCCCTTATCCGATGCCTCAGGGATGCCGCCCGGAACTGGAGCGCGCACCGAGCCATGATCGCGCTCGCGGCGCGATGGGGTGAAGCTGGAATAGGCGCATCCGATGCACATGCAAGAGATATTGGCCAAGTGCTCAAATCCCGAAGTATTCTCAGGAACTTGCGACCAAATTCCTGTAGAAGAGTCGCCCTGGAGAACTCAGCGCGGCCCCGAGCCGCGCGAGCACGTCGCTCTCACGGAGCGATCTGCGGAACGCCAGATCTTCGAGATATCGGTCGAGGTGCTTCTGGCTGATCCAGTGACGGACTCCAAGCACCATGCGCCGCAGATCCGCATGGCGACTCTCCGCGGTGTTGACGTGGACCGAGGTCCCGTCGGGATCGGTGCGAGCGAACTCCTTGCCCGAATGCTTCACCGACCGCCTGTCAGCTCCGAGCATGCTATAGGCGGGAAGCGTATCTGTCATGAAGGTGCCCGCCGCCTGGACCATAGCACTGGCCGCGGGACCGATGTCGTCTTTGCCATGGCTGGCTATGACCCGGAACCGCGCCTCCCCGCCGCGCACGACGGCAGTCAGAACAAGGCGCCGTGGGCCGCGTCCTGACTTCACCCCCGTCGGGCCGCCCCCGGCCTTCTGGCGTGGCTTCGCGCCGGCATAGACCTCATCGAACTCGACCACCTCGCCGGAGATCGGGGCGCGCACAACCCACGCCATCATTTCCCGCACCCGATGAGCCAGGAACCATGCGCTGCTGGATACCCAGCATGTCGGCCAGACGAAGCGAGGAGATACCCTTCGAGGATGACATGATGAGCCAGAGCGCCCGCAGCCAGGTGGCGACCGGCAGACGAGAGCGCTCCATCGGCGTGCCGGTTCGGATCGAGAACTGTCGTGCGCAGGCGCGACAGCGGTAGCGGCCTGGCCGGCCGCCGAGGCGCGAAACATCTTTCAATGCGCACCGGTGAAAGGTGATCTCGCCACGCCAGCGGAGTTTTTCGGCGAATGCAATCGCGTCGGCCTCCGTGGACGTCAGGCGAGCCACCTCCGCGAAGGTGAATCGAGACTTGGATTTCGCCATACGCCGAAAATTGGCCCGTTCGCCCGAAACGGAAGAAGATTTGCAGTAGCTACATTATCCCGCGGACGATTACCGAGCTGTCCTCGCGCACGCCTTCGCGCATCCACGCCCAGAGAGCCTCGACGAGCGCCAGACCCTCAACCGGGGCGTTGGCCGCAAGGGCGTCGCGGACGACGGAAAGGTTGAATCCGGTGTGGTGGGAGGAGCCGTCGAACGCGACGCGGCGGGTGGTGTCGTGAATCTCGGGGTTCGGAAAACGCTTATTGATCAGGTCGATATAGGCCGAAGGTGACCTCTCCGGGACGGGGTGGACGTGGGGGCGATCTCTTCGGTTTCGAACTTGCGGAAGAGCGCGTGGATCACCGGGTGCTGCAATAGCCGGCGATGGTCTGGACCGAGAGGATCTCGCCCGGGTTCGCGATGACCTGGTGCCCGCCGTTGAGGATGCGGATCTTCATCGCCTTATAGGCGTGAACGTCGTCGGTGAAGGTCGCGCCGACGTCATCCCAGTCGGGGTGGCCGGCGCAGAAGCGGTCCTCGATCACCCACCGGCGATAAATCGCCTGTTTTCCGGGACGTTATCGGCGATACTTAAATCTCGGATGAGCGCCAGTTCTGCCGAACCGGTGGCGGGGACGTTGCGGTCGTCCATCGAGTTGGGAAGGTGCAGTTGGCGTCGATCCAGTCGGCAAGGTCCGGGTCAGACAGCTGGGCGAGGTCTGCGACGGTCTGCCGCAGGATATCTCCGTTGCCCTGGAGGTTGTCGCAGGACTGGCAGGTGAAGGAAGCCCCGGTCGCGGCGACGGCGCACAGCCTCGACCAACGCGCCGAAGGCCGTTTTCGGCGTATGAGGCGTGTGAGAGTCCTGTAGGATATCGGTGTGATTTCCGTCAAAGCTGCCGTCGGAGGTTTGATAGTAGCCGCCCTCGGTGACGGTCAACGAGACGATGCGGATGTTCGGCTCGGCCATGTGGGCAGTCAGCGGCGCGTTCTCCTCGGCCACCGGGACGTAGCCGATCATCGAGCATGTGACTTCGGCGGATTCGCCCGAGGGATCGAGATCGATCAGGGTGGTCAGGCAGTCCTGCGCAAGGAGCTTTTCGCGCGTGGCCATCATCGGCGGGGCGGACGCCGGCGCCGATGATGGCCCAGTCCTGCGCCTTTCCCTGGTTCATGAGACGGTGAAGATACCATGCCTGGTCCGCGCGTGGAAATTGCCGAGCCCGATGTGAACGATGCCGGGCGCCAGCTGTTCGCGGTCGTAGGAGGGGACGCGGGCGTCGTCCCTCGGCAAGGGAAGCGTGGCCTGCGACAGGGGGATGAACAATGGGGAACTTCGGGGTGTTTCCCGGGATGGAGGGTCAGTTCATCCGCTGA
>JACLAD010008651.1_pt1 | contig 27474 bp, 24 predicted proteins | sample 8027901 | NCBI WGS metagenome assembly JACLAD01 (sample SAMN15725071, study PRJNA655200) | protist metagenome | isolation source: fluorescence activated cell sorting (FACS) single amplified genomes of... | place: Spain: Blaines Bay Microbial Observatory, Mediterranean Sea | collected 2016-07-05 | reverse complement strand
TCACATCCGCCTGCTCGCCGAGGACGGCGAGCTGCTCCATCGCGGCCGGGCGGCGCGTGTCGAGCGAGGCCATGAGGACCCGCTTCTTCTCGCGCTTCTGAAGGCGCATCGCGATCTTGGCCGTCGAGGTCGTCTTGCCCGAACCCTGAAGGCCGACCATCAGGATCGGCACGGGCGGCGCCTTGGCGAGGTTCAGCTCGTTCTCGCCCTCTTCGCCGCCCAAGGTCTCGACCAGCACGTCGTGCACGATCTTGACGACCTGCTGGCCCGGCTTGATCGAGCGCAGCACTTCCTGGCCCACGGCGCGCTCGCGCACGCTGGACACGAAACTCTTGGCGACCGGCAGGGCGACATCGGCCTCGAGAAGCGCGATGCGGACCTCGCGCAGCGCCTCCTGGACGTCCGCTTCGGTCAGCGCCCCGCGGCCGCGCAGGCGGTCGAAGGTGGCGCCGAGGCGATCTGACAGGCTGTCGAACATGCAAAACCTTCCTTCCGGACCGGAAACCCTTGCCGCAACGCGTGTCGCCGCCGCGAGGGCGTTACCCCGGCGGCGGGACATCCCCGGCCCCGTCTCCGCTCAAGAGGCGGAGGGGCGTGCCGGTAGACGCAGCTGTGCTCAAGCTGACCCGAATGTGGTCGCGGCTTCTACGCGCGAAGCGTGCCCCGGTCAATCGATGCCCGTCCGCCCCCGGTTCAGACCAGAAACCAGCGCGGCACGCGGGCGGCGTAACCGTCATAGGCGGTGCCGAAGAGGCCGCGAAGCGCCGCTTCCTCGTGCCGGATCTGGAAGCGGGTCAGGACGGGCGGAAAGAGCCCCGCGATGAGGAGCGGCGACAGGCTGCCCATGCCGAGCGCAAGCCCGAGGAGGAGGAGCGCCATGCCGAGATACATGGGGTTCCGGGTAACCCGGTAGATGCCGCTGCTGACGAGACCGCTGGCTCTCCCCGGTGTCATCGGGTTCACGGTCGTCCCGTGGCGGCGGAAGGCGAGGACGCCCGCAGCCATGACGCCGATACCGCAAAAGATCAGCGCCGCCGCGAGCAGCGTCTGGGCGGGAAGCTGCCAGGTCAGGATCGGGACAAGCCAATGCGAAAGCGCCATCGCACCCGCGAACAGGGCGACCCAGACGAGGGGCGGGACGCGCGGGCCCGCCCCTGCCCTGCTCATGCGTCGAAGCGGCCGAGCCGCTCGTTCTTGCGCACCTCCTGCGCGGGGAAGACGCGGCCGTTCATCACCGCGAAGACGCCTTCGGGCAGGGTCTGCGCCGCGATGATCGCGCCGCCGAGGTTGAAGGCCGCGTCCGAGACGAAGAGTGAGTGCGGCCGCATGGCTCCTGTCAGCACCACGGTCTTTCCCTCGATCTTCCCGTCGAGATAACGCGCGGTCTCTCCCATGGTGGAGGTGCCGTGAGTGACGACCAGCGCCGCCTCCTTCGCCTTGACGATGCGCTCGAGGAGGAGCGCCCTGTAGGTGTCGGTCATCTCCAGGCTGTCGATCTGGAAGAGCTGCTCGGTCTCGGGCCATTGGCAGCGGGCGTTCTCGAGCACTTCGGGCACCTGGCTCTTGCCCGCCCCGGCGAAGGCGAGCCCTTCGGTGCGCCAGTCATGCACCTTGTCGAGCGTGCCGCCGGTGGTGAGGATGCGGACGGGTTTCATGCGGGCACCGTCGCATCGACCTTGCCATGACGGAAGACCTCCTCGTCGAGCTCCCCTTCCCATTTGGCGACCGCCGTGGCGACGGCCGCGTCGCCGGTGACGTTCGTGGTCGTCCGCATCATGTCGAGGAGGCGGTCGAAGGGAAAGACGAGCGCGATCACGGCGACGGCCTGCTCGATCGTCACGCCGAAGGTCTGGAGGACCGCGACGGCGAGGAAGAGGCTGGCCGAGGGAATGCCCGCCGCCCCGATCGAGGCGGCGGTCGCGGTCACGGCGATGCCGACATACTGGCCGAGCGTCAGGTCGATGCCGACCATCTGCGCGGCGAAGACCGCGACGATGCCGAGATAGATGGACGTGCCGTCCATGTTGATCGTCGCGCCGAGCGGCAGCACGGACCCCGCCACCGATTTGTGCACGCCGAGGTTCCGGCTGACATTGGAGATCGTCACCGGCAGCGTCGCCGACGAGCTGGCCGTCGAATAGGCCGTGCTCATCGCGTCGAGTATGCCGCGCAGGAACCTGCCGAAGGGCAGGCGCAGCACGACCCGCACGAGGAAGCCGTAGACGAGAAGGATCTGGAAGGCGCAGGCGAGATAGAGCGCGCCTGCGAGCTTGCCGAGATTGACGAGGACGGCGAGCCCTTGGGTGCCCAGGACCCAGGCCATGAGCGCGAAGACGCCATAGGGCGCGAGCGCCATGACGAAGCCCGTCAGCTTGAGGATGGCCTCGGCCGCGGACTCGATGCCCCGCCCGATGGAGCGGGCGCCCTCGCCCGAGGCGAGGATCGCGACGCCGAACAGGATCGAGAAGAAGATGACCGCGAGGATGTCGCCTTCGACCATGGCGGCGAGCGGGTTGGTAGGGATGACGTCGAGGAGCTGCTGGACGACCGTGCGCTCCGCACCCGCCGCCGCTTCGAGCCGCGCGGTGACCGCAGCCGAGGCAGCGTCCGCGCCCGCTTCCATGTCGAGGCCGATGCCAGGCCGCCAGATCACCGCCATGATGAGGCCGAGCGTGACCGCGAAGACGGTCGTGGCCATGTAGAGGAGGATCGTCCGCAGCCCGAGCGAACCGAGCTTCTTGGGATCGCCCATGGCGATCACCCCGGCGGTCAGCGTGGTGAAGATGAGCGGAACGATCAGCATCCGGATCAGCTTCACGAAGGCGTCGCCGATGGGTTTCGCCTGCGCCGCCGTCTCGCCGAAGAGATAGCCGAGGAGCCCGCCCGCGAAGAGGCCGATCAGGACCCGCGCCCAGAGCGGCAGGTTCATCCGGCCGAGCACGAAGAGCCCGGCGAAGGCCGCCAGCGCCAGTATCCAGAAGCCCCAGGCGCCGAGCCCTGCGAGAATGCCTGCCATGTCCTGCCCTCGAAACGAAGCGGCACCCTAGCGCCGCCTGCGCGGGATGTCAGGACGTGGGCACGAGAACGCGGCCCGCCGAAAGACGAAGGGGCGGCCGGACCGGCCGCCCCTTCGTCCGATGTCGCGACCCGTTCGGATCAGTCGCCGGTCGTCCCGCCATCCGCTTCGAGGCCGAGCGCGTTGGCGAAATAGGTATATTGCAGCGCCAGCCGCTTGGCCGTCTGCTCGAGGTTCGCCGCGGCGCCGTGGCCGCCCTCGATGTTCTCGTAATAGAGGAAGGGCTGGCCATACCCCTGCATCTTCCTCGCCATCTTGCGGGCATGGCCGGGATGGACCCGGTCGTCCTTGGTCGAGGTGAAGAAGAAGGGCCGCGGATAGTCCTCGTCCTCTTCCAGGTTCTGGTAGGGCGAGATCGTCTCGAGGAAGGCCCGCTCTTCGGGCACGTCCGGGCTGCCATACTCGCCCACCCAGGAAGCCCCGGCCAGGAGCTTGTGGTAGCGCAGCATGTCGAGGAGCGGCACGCCGATGCCGATCGCCTGATAGAGATCGGGGCGCTGGGTCATCGACACGCCCATCAGGAGCCCGCCATTCGAGCCGCCCAGAATGCCGAGCTGTTCGGAGGTGGTGATGCCTCTGTCGATCAGGTCTTTGGAGACCGCGTAGAAGTCGTCATAGATCTTCTGGCGCTCGCCCTTGAGGCCGGCCTGATGCCAGCTCGGTCCATACTCGCCGCCGCCGCGGATATTGGCGATGACATAGACGCCGCCATTTTCCACCCAGAGCTTGCCGGTCGTGCCCGAATAGCCCGGAAGGATCGGCACCTGGAAGCCGCCATAGCCGTACTGGATGGTCGGCGCGGGGCCCCCTTCGAGCACGTCCTTCTTGGCGATGACGGTATAGGGGATCTGCGTGCCGTCGCTGCTCGTCGCCTTGTACTGGGTGACGGTGACCCCTTCGGTGTCGAAGAAGTCGGGCGTGCGCTTGATCGGCTCGGGTTCGGCGTCCGCCGCCTTGTAGTAGAGGGTTTCCGGGGTCGTCGGATCCTCGTGGTAGAGGAGCATCTCTCCCGCCACTTCGTCGATCGAGGCGACATTGACGACGCCGTTTTCCGGCAGCCCCACCGGTTCGGACGACCAGCCGTCATCGCCCGGCGCGAAGCGCAGGATGCGGCCGTTGATGTCGTCGAGCAGCGACACATAGATCGCGTCGGGGCCGGAAGAGACCGACTGCACCGCCTGGGTGTCCGAAGGCGAGAAGACGAGCTGCGCCGTCCCGGCCTGCGGGTCGTAGGCCACGACGCTGCCGATCGGGAAGGATTGGCCGCCGAAATCCCAGTCCTCGTTCAGGCTGACGATGATTCGCCCGCCCAGATATCCGGCGAGGTCGACCTTGGAGGGGAAGGGCAGCTTCTCGAAGCTGCCATCCGGCATGCGCAGGTGATGCTCGGAATCGTAGAAGGTGACGGCGCGGACAATGCCGCCGACATGCTCTCCGCTCTTGTGGTCGTAGATCGAGAACGGCCAGACGCCGACATCGCTCGTCTCGCCCTCGAAGAGGACCTCCGCTTCCTCGAAGGGCGTGCCGCGGGTCCAGAGGCGGGTCTTCACCGGATAGCCCGAATCCGTCGCGCCATCCGTGCTGGTGCCGACCAGCATCTCCGTCTCTCCGAGCCAGGCGAGCGACGCCTTGGCTTCTTCGAGCCTGTAGCCGTCCTCGATGAATTCCCGGCTCGCAATGTCGAATTCGCGGCGGACCGCTGCGTCGGAGCCGCCGCGGGACAGCGTCAGGATGCAGCGCTCATAGTCCGGCTCGAGGCAGGAGGCGCCTTCATAGACCCAGTTCTCGCCCTCCTCCTCGGCGAGCGCGTCGATATCGAGGATCACGTCCCAGTCTTCGGACCCTTCGACATAGTCGGAGACCGGCATGCGCCGCCACAGCCCGCGCACATGCTCCTGATCCTGCCAGAAATTATAGGCATAGCCGCCGCGCAGCGAGGCCGCGGGAATGCGCTCTTCGGAGGTCAGGATGGCCCGGGCCTCTTCGAGCAGGGCCTCGTAGCGCGTATCGCCCTGCAGCTCTTCGAGGGAGCGGGCGTTCTGTTCGCGGACCCAGTCGAGCGCGCGCTCCCCCTCGACCTCCTCGAGCCAGAGATAGGGATCTTCGCTCGCGGCGTTCGTGCTCTGCATCGTCTCGTCCTTCTGGGCCGTGCCGGGCAGTTGGGCCGCATGGGCGGACAAGGAAAGGGCGGCCGTTCCAAGAAGGAAGGCCGCCCGGAGTTTCGTTTTCGCTGTCATGACTCGTTCCGTTCTCATCGGACGAGCCTAACCGGCCGAGAAGCTTTGCGGAAGCGTCAGCCCTGCTCTGCCGTGCGGACCACGGGGCCGAGATTGTTCACGACCTCTTGGGCGTCATAGGCGGTGAGCGTGTCCTGCGGCTTCTCGCCATTGCCCATCACGACATAGGCGATGGCGGTATAACGGTTCCGCTCGCGCAGATCGAAATCCCCGAAGCCCGGCCCCCAGGGGTAGCCGAACCCGTAATAGGGAAAGGCGCGCCCATAGCCGTAATAGTTGTAGAAGCCGGGACCGTAGCCGGTCAGCCCGAGACTCGACGTGCCGGTATAATTGGTGGTCTCCTCGGTATCGTCCTCGACCACGACGAAGTAGTCGAAGCCGTTCTGCAGCGTCAGCTCCGCCGCGCGATAAAGAAGATAGGTCTCGACCGTATCGCGCTGTGTCGAGCTGTTGCCGCGGAAGGTGATGCGGTAACGGTCATTCTCGATCTTCTGATCGGTGAAGCCGTAGCCCGCGCCTTCGGCCGGCGCATAAGGGGTCGAGGTGGCGCAGGCACCCAAAGCCAGCAATCCCGCCCCAGCAAGCGCGGCGCGTCGCCATGTCGTCTTGTTCATCGCCCTGTCCTTCTTGCATTCCCACGATAGATAGCCCACCCCCTCGCAAATGCGACCGAACAATGACCTAAGGTAGACAAATCATAATGTTAGGCGAACCTTCAGACCGAAGCTCAGAACTGCCGGCGGACAAACTGCCGCAAGGGCACCCGACTGTCCGGCAAGGACGGATCGGCGTTCTGCTGGTCAATCTCGGCACGCCGGAGGGCACGGATGCATCTTCGGTCCGCCGTTACTTGCGCGAGTTCCTTTCGGACAGGCGGGTCGTCGACTATCCGAAGGCGCTGTGGTGGCCGGTCCTGAACGGCGTCATCCTCAATGTGCGGCCCAGAAAGACAGGCGCCGCCTATGCCAAGATCTGGCGCGAGGAGAGCGACGAGAGCCCGCTGCGCTATTACACCCGCGAACAGGCTTTGCGTCTTCAGGACCGCCTCGGCGACGCGGCGCGCGTCGACTGGGCCATGCGTTACGGCGTTCCGGGCATTGCCGGCCGTCTCGACGCGCTTCAGGCGGAGGGCTGCGACCGCATTCTGATCGTGCCGCTCTATCCGCAATATTCGGCGACCACGACGGCGACCGTCATAGATGCCGCCTTCGCGCATCTGTCGCGCAAGCCGTGGCAGCCGGCGATACGCACGCTCCCGCCCTTCCATGACGAAAGCGCCTATATCGCCGCGCTGGCGCAAAGCGCGAAGGCGCATGTCGGGCCGGAGACCGAGCGGGTGATCCTGTCTTTTCACGGCCTGCCGCAGCGCTATTTCGCGGCGGGCGATCCCTATCACTGCCACTGCCAGAAGACTGCGCGCCTGCTGCGCGAGGCGATGGGGTGGAGCGAGGCGTTCGCGCCGGTCGGCTTCCAGTCCAAATTCGGTCCGGAGAAATGGCTCGAACCCTCGACCGAGAGCCTCGTCCGCGCGGCCGCGGCCGAAGGCAAGAAACACGTCGCGGTCATGGCGCCCGCCTTCGTGTCCGATTGCATCGAAACGCTCGAGGAGATCGGGATCGGCCTGGCGGAGATTTTCGAGGAAGCCGGCGGTGATACGCTGACCGCCGTGCCCTGTCTCAATCTCGACCCCGCCTTTCTGGATGGGGTCGAGGCGCTGGTCCGCCGCGAGCTCAGCGGCTGGGTCCAGGCTCCCTCGTGATCTTCTTCGCCTCTGACGCATTCGGCCTGACCCTGCCCGAAGGGCACCGCTTTCCGGCGGAGAAATACGCTCTTCTGAGACGAGAACTGCTCGCGACGGACGTTCTCACCGAAGACCAGATCGCGGTGTCTCCGCTTGCGGACAGGCAGACGGTCCTGCGGGCCCATGATGCGGCCTATGTCGATGCGCTCGAAAGCGGCAGCATCGATGCGCGGGCAATGCGCCGCGTCGGGTTTCCGTGGTCGGAACAGATCCCGCTGCGCGGACGCCGCACGGTGGGCGGCCAGCTCGCCGCCGCGCGCGTCGCGCTGGAGCACGGCCTGTCGGGCCAGATGGCCGGCGGCACGCATCATGCGCATCGGGAATTCGGCGCGGGCTTCTGCATCTACAACGATCAGGCGGCGGCTGCGCTCACGCTGCTCGAAGAGGGCCTGGTCGACCGTGTGGGGATCATCGATCTCGACGTCCATCAGGGGGACGGCAATGCCGCGCTGCTGGCGGATCGCCCGGACGTTTTCCTGCTGGACGTCTACGGAGAGAAGAACTTTCCCTTCCGCAAGGTCCCGGCCACGCTGAACGTGCCGCTGCCGGACGGAACGGAAGACGAGGCCTTCCTGCGCGCCGTCGAAGAGCACCTGCCCCAGCTCTGGCAGTTCGCGCCAGACATCGTGCTCTACCAAGCGGGTGTCGATCCTCTGACCACGGATCGCCTCGGACGCCTGTCGATCAGCTGTGACGGCCTTGCGGCCCGCGACCGCTTCGTTCTCGAAGGCTGCAGGCGCCGCGGCATTCCCTGCTCCATGGCGATCGGCGGCGGCTATGCCGTGCCGATCTCGGATACCGTCCGTGCCTATGCCAATACCTACCGGGTGGCGAAGGCGGTCTACGGCTTCTAGCGCAGCGCCTCTTCGAGGGCGGCGATGTCCGAATCCGTGGTGACGTAGCTCGTCACGAAGCGGCGCGCCTTGCGGCCATAAGCGTCGTTCGGCTGAACCCAGTCGTAGAACTGCGCGCCCCGCCCGCGGAGTTTTTCGGCGAGGTCGTCCGGCATGGTGACGAAGACCTCGTTGATCTGCGGGGGAAGGATCAGGTCGATCTGCTCGTGCCGCGACATCACCGCGGCGAGGCGCGCCGCCGCGTCATTGGCATGCCCGGCCAGGTCGAGCCAGAGTCCGTCCGCAAGATAGGCCGACCACTGAACGGAGAGGAAACGGTGCTTGGACCAGCTGAGCCCTGCCCGCTTCTGGCGCCAGGGCAGCTGCTCGGCCAGCGCCTTGTCGAAGCAGATGACCGCCTCGGCCGCCATGCAGCCATTCTTCGTCCCGCCAAGGCAGAGGACATCGACGCCGGCCTTCCAGGTGAGCTCCGCAGGCGTGCCCGCGCCGGATGCCACCGCACCGGCAAAGCGGGCGCCATCCATGTGGACTTTGAGGCCGAACTCCCGCGCGACCTCGCAAAGCGCGGCGATTTCCTCGAGCTGATAGACCGTGCCCCATTCCGTGGCTTGCGTCAGGGACAGCGCGGCCGGCCGGACCCGGTGATATTGCGGCGGCGAGTAGACGGATAGCGCATCGCGAAGCGCCGCAGGGGTCAGCTTGCCGCCCTCTCCCGGGACAGTCAGAACCTTGGCGCCGCCGGTAAAGAATTCCGGCGCCCCGCATTCGTCGATATGCACATGCGCATGCTCATGCGCCACCACCGCGCCCCAGGGCGGCATCATGCAGGCAAGGGCGAGGCCGTTGGCAGCAGATCCGGTGGTGACGAAGGCGGCCTCGACCTCGCACTCGAACAGATCGGACAGGGCCGTTCGCGCCTCATCGGTCGTGGGGTCGTTGCCATAGGCCGGCGCGTTGCCGCTATTCGCGGCGACCATCGCGTCGAGGATATCGGGATGAACGCCGGCCCAATTGTCTGAGGTAAAGAGCATGCCGCTCTTTGCCTTCGCAGGACCGTAGCGGTCAATATCGCCCACCTGCACCTGACACTCGGAAATGATGAACGAATGGCAGGGCGTGCCGCGCTTTTCCGCGGCGCCGCCGAAAAATGCCGCGTCTTCGCCTCGCCCTCACGGCTCGCCCGGTCGGAGGCAGCCCGGTAAGTCGGAGTCATACTCGCCGAGCGGGCGCGGTCTGTCAGCCATACCGAGATGGGACTACGCCCCGCTCGCCCCGGCGGCGCACCTCAGATCGAGGTTCTCATCAGCCTGGCACAGATATCATCAAGTTCATCCAGAGTGCGGTAGTCGATCCGGACTTCGCCGCCATCCTTGCCCTGATGATCGATGGCGACAGTGAGACCCAGCGCTGCTTCAAGATCGCGTTCCAGCGCCTTGGTGTCAGCATCCTTGGAGCCTGAGGATGCTTTCCGCGGCGTCTTTCCCGCTGCGACCGGCTCTTCGGCTTTGGGTTCCGACTTGGACCTCGGGGACGCCAGCCGCTCTGTTTCCCGAACGGACAAACCCTTCGCTACGACGCGGCGGGCCAGAGCCGTGGCATCCGGCGCCGTCAGCAGAGCCCGCGCATGTCCCATGGACAGTTCGCCCTCGATCACGAGCGCCCGCACATCGGAAGGGAGCTCCGTCAGGCGCAGCATGTTCGCGATATGACTGCGGCTCTTGCCGACGGACTGCGCGATCTCCTGCGGTTTCCTGCCGAAGACGTCGCGCAGGCGCGCATACGCATCCGCTTCTTCTATCGGGTTGAGATCGACCCGCTGCACATTCTCGATCAGCGCGAGCTCGGCGCTTCCGTCCGGGCTCGGCTCCCGGATGAGAACGGGGACCTCGTGCAGCCCCGCTTTCTGCGCGGCCCTCCAGCGGCGTTCGCCAGCAATGATGATGTGGCCGTCTCTATCCTCCGAGGGCCGGACCAGGATCGGTTGGAGTATGCCTTGCGCTGCGATGGAATCCGCGAGCGCCTGCAGCTCGTCGTCTCCGAACTTCTTTCTCGGCTGGTCGGGATCGGGTTGCAGGTTCGCGATCGGCAGGAGCGCGACGCCCCCGTCGACACGGCCGCGATCGCCGCGCTCCGGCGTCGCCTCCCCCAGTATGGCTTCCAGCCCGCGACCGAGACCTTTCTTCGCCATCACATCGCCCTTTCGCGTTGAATGACCTCTGAGGCGAGGCGGACATAAGCCTGACTGCCCGCGCAGCGCAGATCGTAGAGGAGGGCGGGCTTGCCGTGAGAGGGCGCTTCCGACACCCGGACATTGCGCGGTATGGCGGTGCGGTAGACCTTGTCCCCCAGATGCCCGCGCACGTCGGCTTCGACCTCCTGGCTGAGATTGTTTCGCCGGTCATACATGGTCAGGATCACGCCTTGGAGTTCGAGGTCGGGATTGATCCGTTCCTTCACCGTCGAGATCGTCCTCATGATCTGACCTAGCCCTTCGAGCGCGAAGAACTCGCATTGGAGCGGGATGATGACCGCATTGGCCGCGCCCATCGCATTGACTGTCAGAAGACCAAGGGATGGCGGACAGTCGATCATCACGTAGGTCAGGTCCGGCATCGCCTCGCGATAAGTGCGGATGGCGTCGCGCAGGCGGTAGTGCCGGTTGGGCACGTCGAGCAATTCGATCTCCGCCCCCGCAAGATCGACACCCGCCGGCGCGACCGTGAGCCCGGGTATGGCTGTCGTCATCTCGATTTCTGCGAGAGTGGCATCCCCCTGCATCACGTCATAGGTCGTGGCCTGCCGAGCGGAGGGCGGGACACCCAAGCCCGTCGAAGCGTTTCCCTGTGGATCGAGGTCCACGACGAGAACGCGCTCTCCTACCGCCGCGAGCGCGGTTCCGAGATTGATGGCGGTGGTGGTTTTCCCGACGCCGCCTTTCTGGTTGGCGACGGCAAGGATGCGGGCATCGCGAATCTTCGAATCGCTCAACGGCGCGGCTCCGGGTTCGAAAGGAGGAGGATGGTAGCCTCTGGGTCGGTATGGCTTTGTACACGCTTCGCGTTCATCGTCCAACGCTTCCTCGCCTCGGCAAGCTCTTCTTCGGAATTGCGTCCCTTCGGCAGGATGAGGAGACCGTTGCGCGCAACCCGCGGCGCAGCGAGATCGAGCAGGCGGGGAAGAGCGGTCACGGCACGGGCTGCGACGACATCGAATCGTCGGCGCAACGTCTCTGCCCGGTCCGCCGTCACTGAAACATTGGACAACCCCATCTTTTGGGTCGTCTCTGCCAGGAAGGACGCTTTCTTCCCGACACTGTCGCAGAGCGTCAGGTGTAGGTCCGGCCTTCGGTCCGCTGCGAGAAGAGCGAGGAGCAGACCGGGAAAGCCTGCCCCGGAGCCGATATCGAGGAAGCTCATCGCGCTGGCCGGGAGATGCTCCCATAGCTGGAAGCTGTCGGCATAGTGGCGTTCAAAGCGTTGCGGCAGGGTGCTGCGGGCGATCAGATTGGTATGGCTCGACGCCTGCAGCAATTGGGCATCGTAGATTTCGAGACGTTGAGCCTCAGCCGGGGTAAGTCCATAGGCCGAGGCGACAGCGAGCAGGTCCTGCATATCAGCTCGCAGCCGCCATGCCATGGCGCCTGAGAGCGATCAGTACCGTCGTGAGCGCGGATGGTGTCATTCCTTCGAGACGACGCGCTTGACCCAGTGTTTCTGGTTGCGAGGCCGCGAGGCGTTCGGTGACTTCACGTGAAAGGCCCGGGACCGTACGGAAGTCGAAATCCTTCGGAATGAGAAGATGTTCCTGTCTCTTCAGATCCTCGACCTCCTGCTTCTGACGCTCAAGATATCCTGCGTAGAGTGCGTCGGCTTCGAGCCGCTCTGTCAGCACAGCAGGCATCGTTTCTAGTCGAGGCCAGACCCGCTGAAGGCTGGTCACGGTCTCGCCCGGCAGCGCCAGGAGCTCGAGCACATTCCGGCGGCGCCCATCCTGATTGACGGTTATGCCGTTCTCGCCTGCTTCTTTCGGGGTCAACGCAGTGGTGCGTGCCCAAATAAGGGCCTCGTTCACCTGCTCCTGTTTCACGTGGAACGCCGCCGCGCGCTCTGTACCGACGCAGCCGATTTCAATACCGCGGGGAGTCAATCGCTCATCGGCGTTGTCCGCGCGGAGGCTCAATCGATACTCCGCGCGCGAGGTGAACATCCGATAGGGCTCGGTCACACCACGGGTCACGAGATCGTCGACCATGACGCCGAGATAGGCTTCGGACCTCTCAATCAGGAACGGCTCCTCGTCGCGAGCTGCCCTCGCAGCATTCACTCCTGCGTAAAGCCCTTGCGCCGCAGCCTCCTCATAGCCGGTCGTGCCGTTAATCTGCCCTGCTAGGTAGAGCCCGGGTAGAGCTCGCAATTCAAGTGTCCGCCGGAGGGCCCGCGGATCAATATAGTCATACTCGATCGCATAACCGGGCCGCAGGATCTCGACGGTTTCCAAGCCCTCGATCGATCGGACGAAAGCTTCCTGAACTTCTACAGGAAGCGAGGTCGAGATCCCATTGGGGTAGACGGTCAAGTCGTTCAGGCCTTCGGGCTCCAGGAAGATCTGGTGAGAGGTCTTGTCCGCGAAACGAACGACCTTGTCCTCGATCGAGGGACAATAACGCGGACCCCGCCCGGATATCGCACCGCCATACACGGCCGATTGGTCAAGTTTTTCCCGTATCAGTTCGTGGGTGCGCCCATTGGTGTAGGTGATGCCGCAGGCGATTTGAGGAACAGCGATTTTCTCGGTGAGGAAGGAGAAAGGAACCGGGTCCCGATCCGCGTCCTGCTTCTCGAGCCGCGCCCAATCGATCGTGTGGCCGTGCAGCCGGGGCGGCGTACCGGTCTTCAACCGACCGAGCGGCAGTGAAAGCCCTTCAAGCACTTCACCCAATCCATTTGCGGGTGCTTCGCCGTCACGGCCGGCCGGAATCCGCTCTTGGCCCCGGTGGATGACGCCGCGAAGAAAAGTACCGGTTGTCAGAACGGTACGGTCTGCCCGTATTTCACGACCGTCCGCTAGGATTACGCCGCGACACGATCCACCTTCTATTATGAGATTTTCTACGGCACCCTCGACAACGGATAGGCCGGTCGTCGCGGCTACGGCCGCCTGCATGTGGCGCTTGTAGAGCGAACGATCAGCCTGCGCCCTAGGTCCACGGACCGCCGGCCCCTTTGACCTGTTCAAGAGACGGAATTGGATGCCGGACCTGTCGATGACCCGTCCCATCAAACCATCCAAGGCATCGATCTCTCGGACAAGATGGCCCTTCCCCAGGCCGCCGATTGCGGGATTACAGGACATTTCCCCGATCGTGGTGCGGGAATGGGTCACCAGCGCGGTCCGTGCACCACAGCGCGCAGCGGCCGCCGCCGCTTCCACGCCGGCGTGTCCCCCGCCGATCACGAGAACCTGGAATATGTCAATTGTCATGGTCGGCAATTAGCAGCGCGGTCAGGCGAGCGCGAGTGGCTTTCCTCTGTTTCACGTGGAACTCGCGAAGTCGAGAATACCGCCGCACAATCCGTTTCACGTGAAACGCTTCCCTATTTTCCGATACAGAACGACGAGAAGATCTCGCCGAGAACCTCGTCCGGGGCAAAATGCCCAGTCAATTCATCGAGTCTCCGCAGAACCAAACGAATTTCCTCGCCGAGAAGCTCCGGCGGAAGATCGCTCTGGAGGGCGGGTTCAAGCTGCTGCACAGCATGATCGACGAGAGTGACGTGACGCTCCCGTGTCAGATCCCCGCTCCTTCCGCGCTCGAGAACGAGTTCACGAAGACGCTCAAGAAACGCTTCCCACCCCTGCCCGGTCCGGACCGATATCTTCGTCCACCCGTCTGGCTGACTTCGTCCCCCATCAAGATCGGCCTTATTCAGCAGCAGGAGATCCGAGCCGTCCGCTTCCGGCATCGGTCCGTCGCCATCCCAGACCAGAATTTTCAGGTCCGCTTCCGCAACGGCTTGTCGAGCGCGGCGCATTCCCTCCCGCTCGATCTCATCGGCGGTATCTTCTCGCAGGCCGGCCGTATCGAGCAGGGTGACGAGCTGCCCGCCGATTTGCGCGCGAACCTGGAGTACGTCCCGCGTTGTGCCGGCCCGATCCGACACGATGGCGCGTTCCTCTCCTGCAAGACGGTTCAATAGGCTGGACTTTCCGACATTGGGCGGCCCGGATATCGCGATCGTCATGCCCTCCCGGACGGTCCGCGCCCCTGCCGCTTTTCCGAGAGCCCGCCGCATATCCGTGACCATCTCCGTCAGCGGCCGGATGGCGGCACTCTCTATGGCTGCCGGAACGTCTTCTTCATCGGGAAAATCGACGCCCGCTTCGATGGCAGCCAGCGCTTTCAGAAGGAGTTTCCGCCACTCGCCCGCTCTGCCCGACAATCGGCCGCCCAGCTGGCCGAGCGCCTGCCGCCGCTGCGCTTCGGTCTCGGCATCAAGGAGGTCGGCAAGAGCCTCCGCTTGGGTGAGATCGAATTTCCCAGCCTCGAAAGCCCGCATCGTGAACTCGCCGGCAGCGGCAGGCTGAAGTCCGAATGCAACCAGAGCATCAGCCAATGCGCGCTCGACGGCGGGAGATCCATGAAGCTGGAGTTCGGCGACGTCTTCTCCCGTGAAGCTGTCGGGAGCCGGAAACCACAGCGTCAGACCTCGATCGAGCAGGCTCCCATCCTGCAGCCGGACGCTTCGGAGATGGGCGGTGCGAGGATCACCGCGCCTGCCGCAGAATGTCTTGAGCATCTCTCCTGCGCGAGGACCGCTGATACGGAAGACCGTGACCCCTGCCCTGCCGCTTCCCGAAGACTTGGCGAAGATCGTCGGTCGTGCGTCGTGCATGGGCTATTCCTTCGAGCGCGCGGCGCTCTTCAAGATGGCCTGAAACGCCTCCATGCTGCCCGTGCCCGCCGACATGGCGCGTTCCCAGAAGATCTTCGGGTCCGCAAGCGTATCGATGTTCTCGCGAGTTCGCCGCTCGAGCTCCTGCGTGATCAGGTCGTTCACGGCCTGGACATCCGGCAGCCCGAGCAGCGCCCGCGCCTCGGCCGGCGTGCACTCGATATCGAATGTGATCTTCATGGGACAACCTTTCCGCGGATTGGGAGGCAGGGCAGAAGAGGGTTATGACAAGGACGGGAAAAGGAGCAAGCGTGAGACGGAACCTGCTGGCATCGACACTGCTTTTGTGTTCCTGCGCGCCTGGCGACGCAGGCAGCGCGAATGCGGAACAGGCAAGCCTGTCTGCCTATTTCGACTGTATAGACGAGGAAGGCCTCACCCTCGTCGCCGCACACAGGGGAACGGACGGGCGCGCGGCCGAGAACGCCCTCTCGTCGATTCGATCGGTGACCGCCCGAACGGCAGGGCTCGTAGAAGTCGATGTCGCTGCCAGTGCGGACGGAGTACTGTTCCTGCATCATGACGACACGCTGGACCGGAGCACGACCGGAACGGGGTCCGCAGAGATCCCGTGGTCGAACCTCCGCACGCTTTCGCTTCGCGATGCGGCCGGCCGCGTGACGGCGGAGCCCGTCACTTCCCTCGCGGCGCTGCTGGACTGGGTCCGGGACGAGCCGGTCATTCTGGAACTCGATCTGAAGCCCTCCGCACGATATGCCGATGTCGCCGCGCTGCTCGAGGAGAAGGGCGTGGAGGATAAGGTCGTGGTGATTGCCTACACGCAGGCGCAGGCCCGGGCGATTGCCGACGCCTTCCCCGAAGCGGTTATCTCTGCCGGCGTGGACAGCCTTGCCGATCTCGATGCTCTGATGGCTGCCGGTATTCCCGCGTCGCGGCTTCTGGCCTGGACCGGAACGGAAGCGCCGGACCCTGCGCTTTACGAGGCGCTGGATGCACGCGGCGTCGAGGTGATCTTCGGCACGCTTGGCGGACGCGACTCCTGGGATGCGCGCATCGCACGCTCCGGCAATGACGACGCCTATGTGAAGCTCGCCGAACAGGGTGTCGATATCCTGGCGACGGACCGTCCGATCGAAGCGCACGAGATCCTCGCAGAGACGGGCAGAGCGGGTGCGGGGCAGGCCTGCCGCGCTTTTCTGCCGTGACAATAGAAAAGGGCGGCTCGAGAGCCGCCCTTCGCCGCACTTTTCTCTCGTCCTGCGGAAAACCGCCGCAGTGCGCGATCAGGTGTTCATCGAGTCGAAGAAATCCTTGTTGGTCCGCGTCTGGCGCAGCTTGTCCAGCAGGAATTCGACCGAGTCCTGCGCGTTCATCGGCGAGAGGATGCGGCGCAGGACATACATCTTGGCGAGTTCGCCCTTGTCGACCAGGCGATCCTCGTTCCTCGTGCCGGACTTGCCGACATCCATGGCCGGGAAGATCCGCTTGTCGGCGACCTTGCGGTCGAGCACGATCTCCGAGTTGCCGGTGCCCTTGAACTCCTCGAACACCACCTCGTCCATCCGGGAGCCGGTATCGATCAGAGCCGTCGCGATGATGGTTAGCGAACCGCCCTCCTCGATGTTCCGCGCGGCCCCGAAGAAGCGCTTGGGCCGCTGCAGGGCGTTGGCGTCGACGCCGCCCGTCAGCACCTTGCCAGAAGACGGAACCGTGGCGTTGTAGGCTCGGCCGAGACGAGTGATCGAGTCGAGGAGGATGACGACGTCGCGGCCATGCTCGACCAGGCGCTTGGCCTTCTCGATGACCATTTCGGAGACCTGCACGTGACGGGTCGCCGGCTCGTCGAAGGTCGACGACACCACCTCGCCCTTCACCGAGCGCTGCATGTCGGTCACCTCTTCGGGCCGCTCGTCGATGAGCAGCACGATGAGGTAGCATTCTGGGTGGTTGGTCGTGATCGCATGCGCGATGTTCTGGAGGAGCACGGTCTTGCCGGTCCGGGGCGGCGCCACGATCAGCGAACGCTGGCCCTTGCCGATCGGAGCGACGATGTCGATCACGCGGGTCGAAAGGTCCTTGTTCGGCTCCTTCTTGACCCGGCCCATATCGTCGCGCTCGAGCTTGTCCTCGGGCACGATCGTCTCCATCTTGAGGCGTTCGTCAGGGTACAGAGGGGTCAGGTTGTCGAAGTGGACCTTGAGGCGCGCCTTCTCGGGCTCCTCGAAGTTGATCGTGTCGAGCTTGGTCAGCGCGAAATAGCGCTCTTCCTGCTTGGGGCTGCGGATTTCGCCCGAAACCGTGTCGCCGGTCTTGAGCGTGTATTTCCGGATCATCTGCGGGCTGACATAGATGTCGTCGGGACCCGCGAGATAGTTCGCGTCGGCCGAGCGCAGGAAGCCGAAGCCGTCGGGCAGGATCTCGAGCACGCCCGAGCCCATGATCTCGACATCCTCTTCGGCGAGTTCGCGCAAGGTCGCGAAGAGCAGGTCCTGCTTGCGCAGGGCGGAGGCGTTGTCGACGCCGACTTCCTCGGCGAAGGAGACGAGCTCTTGCGGCGTCTTTTCCTTCAACTCGTCGAGCGTCATGCGGTCGGGCAGCATGGCAGACATCCTGGCAGGTCGCGCGCAAAGGCAAAAAGCGGCGCGGCGTGGAAATGGGGGAAGCGCGTGGGCGGACGCCCGGCGCTGCTTTCTTACGTAAGCCCGCCCCGCTCCTTCGTCAATCGAAGCGGATGCGTCGCCCTCACTCCGCCGCGGCGCCAGGCCCCCGCCCGGCCTGGAGGACATGTTCGGGCAGGTCGCGCAGATGCAGATCGCGCTGCGGGAAGGGGATCTCGATGCCTTCCTCGGCGAAGCGGGCATGGATCGCGATGCGCAGGCGCGTGCGGACTTTCAGCGTGTCCGAGACATCCCTGATATAGGTCCGCATCGTGAAATCGAGGCTCGATGCGCCGAAATCCTCGAAGACGACCAGCGGCGCGGGATCGGACAAAACGTCCGGGCTGCGCAACGCCACATCCTCCAGGACGCGCACCACCTGAGCGGCATCCGAGCTGTAGGCGGCGCCCACCGCGATGACGAGCCGGCCCATGCGGTCCTTATGGGTCCAGTTCGTCACCGCGCCCGAAATGAGTTCGGAGTTCGGCACGATGACCGAGGAGCGGTCGAACGTCTCGATCTCGGTCGAGCGGACGGAGATGCGCTTGACGATCCCCTCTCCCGAATTGGTCACGATCCAGTCGCCGACCTTGATCGGCCGTTCGAAGAGCAGGATCAGCCCGGAGACGAAATTGTTGACGATGGATTGCAGGCCGAAACCGATACCGACCGAAAGCGCGCCGGCGATGATGGCGAGATTGCCGAGGTCGAAGCCCAGCGTACCGACCCCTGCGGCGAAGGCGACGATCAGACCGACATAGCCGATCAGCGTGCGCAGGGAGTTCTGCACCCCCGCATCGAGGCGCGAGCGGGGAAAGACGCGGGTATCCGTCGCTCGCTGGACGGTGCGGGTGAGCCAGAGAAGACCGAAGAAGACGGCGATCCCGGCAAGGATCTTGGCGACCGATATCCTGACTGCGCCGACTTCGAAGCCGAAAAAGGCGTCGGACAGCCAGCCGCGCACATCGGCCGGTTCCGCCCCGAGGATCAGGAGCGCGGGCGGGAGGAAGACAATCAGGGCGAGAAGATCGATCCCGATCCCGATCCACGAATAGAGCACGCGCTCCTCGCGGTCGGCCGAGACCTGCGCTTCGGAGGAGAAGCGCCTGTCGAACAGGCGCACGCCCTCGCGCATCAGGGCGCGCAGGGCCCAGACGAGGCCGAACAATGCCAGAAGGGCGAAGCTGCGCGTCACGAGGTAGTGGCCGAGACTGACGAAGCCGAGGACCGCCGCGCCGGCGGCCAGGATCGAGATGATCTGCCCTGCCCGGCGGATCTGGGTCCACCCGGACCGCTCGACCCTCAGCCCGATCGCTCGCGGCGCCGGGATGGTGACGGCGGGCGCCTCGGGCGCGCCCGGCGGCGCGTCGCCTTCGGTCAGTGTCTCGGGTTCGGCAGGCAGGGTCGGCGCGTCGCTTCCGCGCCGCCACATCCCGTCGCGGCAGAGCAGGAAGAGGAGAATCGCCAGCGTGACCGCGACGAGGCCTTCCTGCACCAGCGCCAGCGCCGCGGAACTGGCGAAGACGTCCGCCCCTGTACGCAAAGCGAGGTCGCCGGCCAGAACGATCGCCGCGGACAGGATGACGCTGCGCACGGCGAGCACGCCGCGATTGGACAGCGGCGCGACCCGCCAGGCCGGCAGGCGCGGCGCGAAGACGGCATTCACCGCGCCGTCGGCGAAGAGCAAAGTGAGGAAGCCGACCCAGACCGCACGCGCGAAGGCTTCGCCCTCGGGCGGGATCGCGCCGTTCAGGCGCAGCGCTTCATAGACGAAGAAGCCGCCGAGCAGGCCCGGAACGGTGCGGGCGAGCGTGCGGACGGTCGCCACCAGCACACGCCGCGACGGCAAGGGTTCGAGGTTCGCGATCCGCCGCGCGATCGCATTGTTGATCCAGCTCCGGATCGGAAGGAACAGGGCTACGGCGAGCGCGATGGCGACCACGATGGACAGGATCGCATCGTTGAGGGCGCCCGCCGCCCGCTTCTCCGCGATCCACGTGCCGAAGGCGTCCCGCGCGGCGTCGGTGCCGGCCAGAAGCGTGTCCGCGGCCGGACCCAGCACCCGCGGATCGACCGGTGAGGGGCCCCGCCGGAGGAGTGCGCCGGTGAAGGCCTCCCTGCGCCGTTCGGCGATCTCGTCGATAAGGCGTCCCGCGAGGGCGCTGTTCAGCTCGGCCTGACGCAAGGCGGCATTCACGCGGCCGATGGCCGCTTCGATCTCGGACCGGCGCTGCGCGATGGCCTGATCCTCGGCCGGCGCGCCCTCTTCGGGCTCGGGGCCCAGCCGCTCGAGATCGTCCCGCAGCGTGTCCAGCTGCGCCTGAAGAGGAGCGGCGGCCAGTTCGACTTCCCGGCGCAGCGTGCGCAGCTCCTCCTGCCAATCGACGAGGGCCTGGTCCGACAGGTCTTCGTCCTGCCCGAGCGTCCGCTCGATCTCGGCGATGCGGGCGCGCCGGTCCTCGACCCCGTCCGCCTCCTGCGCCAGCGCACCGGTCAGGACCGCGAAAACGAGAGCGAGGCAGCAAAGAGCGAGACGCATGGGGGAAAGCCGGAGTTGCGATCCCCCGCTCGTCTCACATCCAGGCTGCGCGGAGCAACATCATCCGGCCATGGGCTTGAGGAGGACGAGGAAGACGATGCCGATCAGCAGGACGAAAGGCACCTCGTTCATCAGCCGCCAGAAGCGCTCGGTCCGCGGGCGCTCGCCCCGCTCGAACTTCTTGCGGCTGGCGGCGTAGAAGCCGTGCACGCCGCTCAGGATCACGACAAGCAGGATCTTGATGTGCAGCCAGCCATCGTCGAGCCAGCCCGGCGCGAGCGCAACGAGCGTGATCCCGAAGATCCAGGTGGCGATCATTGCGGGCGTCATGATGCCCTTGAGAAGGCGGCGCTCCATCACGGTGAAGAAACGCTCGGCCTCGCCGCCGGCTTCGGCCTGGGAATGATAGACGAAGAGGCGCGGCAGATAGAGCATCGCCGCCATCCAGGCGATGATGCTGAGGATGTGGAGAGCCTGGACGGAGAGGTAGAGCATGTCCCTGCCCTAGCGTTCCCGGACGTGCCGGACCAGAGCGGCGACGTTCTCCGGCGGCGTCTGCGGCGTGAAGCCGTGACCCAGATTGAAGATGTAGGGCGCGCCCGCGAAGGCTTCGAGAAGCCTGTCGGCGGCGGCGAACATCGCCTCGCCGCCGCGCACGACCAGCAGCGGGTCGAGGCCGCCCTGCACCACCGCGTGGGGCGAAAGGCGCTCCCGCGCCCACACAGGCGGGATCTCGGTCCCGATCGAGACACCCGTGAAAGCGTCCGACCGCGCCACCGTCTCGTAGAGCGGTCCCGCGCCCTTGGGAAAGGCAATAACCGGCACGTCCGACCGCGCCTTGACCCGCCGCGCAATCTCCTCGGCCGGCTTCAGGCAGTAGCGCTCGAAGAAGGGCTCGGGCAGACCGCTCGCCCAGCTGTCGAAGAGCTGCAGCGCATCGGCCCCCGCCTCCACCTGGCGGATCAGGTAATCCGCGGTCGCCTCGGTCAGCATGGCGATCAGCCGGTCGAAGCTCTCGGGGTTCTCATAGGCATAGAGGCGAAGGGCGGAGGGGTCCTTCACCCCCCTGCCCGCCAGCATGTATGTCGCCACGGTCCAGGGGGCGCCGGCAAAGCCGATCAGCGCCTTGTCCTCCGGCAGCGCCTCGCGCACGCGCCGGACGGTCTCGTAGATCGGCCCCAGAGTGTCGTGGATCGCGGACAGGGAGAGCCGCGACAGGAGCGCCTCGTCGAAAAGCGGCTCCAGCCGGGGGCCCTCCCCCTTCACGAAGCGCACGCCCTGCCCCAGCGCCTGCGGGATCAGGAGGATATCGGCGAAGAGGATGGCCGCATCGAGATCGTAGCGCCGGATCGGCTGCAGCGTGACTTCGGCCGCGAGTTCGGGCGTATAGCAGAGATCGAGGAAGCTGCCCGCCTCCGCCCGCGTCTTCAGGTATTCCGGCAGGTAGCGCCCGGCCTGCCGCATGAACCACATGGGCGGAGGAGTTTCCGCTTCGCCTGAGAGGGTGTCGAGGAACCGCCCGCGCCGCTGCGCCATCCCAAAATCCTAATAAAACCTAAACGAGTCCGAGTCCTAGGCCGGGGGGGAGTGTGGGAAACCACCAAGGCTCTGCGTCGTCCCCCGCCGGTCCGGAACAAGTCCCCATATCCCCAGCTCTCGGGAAAAGCGAGCCGAAGGCCGGTCATACCTGGCCCTTCCGGTTGGATCACGGATGCGTGAACGGGCTTTCCCACAGTCTGGGGAGAGCGCGTCGGCCGTTAACCTCTTGGTAAGATTTTGCAGATCGGCACTGTGCAGCGGCGGCGCAGACTGCGCGGAAATACCCTGCTGGCCCTTCGCCCTTCCGTTCTCTTCCCGATCGGTGAATAAGTCCTTAACCGCAAGGAAGGCTTCGCATGTCCGCAACCGCGATGCCGGCGTCCCCGCGCCTGGCGACCTGGTTTCACGTCCATCTCGTCTCGGATTCGACCGGCGAGACGCTGAACACGCTCCTCAAGGCAACGGCCGCCCGCTTCGAGACGGCCAAGCCCCTCGAACATGTCGCCAGCCTGGTGCGCAGCCATGTCCAGCTCGACAAGGTGCTGGCGCGCATCGAGCAGGCGCCGGGCCTCGTCATGTACACGATCGTCGATGCCGGCATGCGCCGCCGCCTCGAGGTGAAATGCGCCGAGCTCCAGGTGCCGGCGATCTCCGTGCTCGACCCCCTGCTCAACGCCTTCGCCGACTATCTGGGGCTCGAGCAGACCATGCGCGCGGGCGGGCAATACGAGCTCGACGAGGACTATTTCCGGCGGATCGCCGCCATCGACTACACGCTCGCCCATGATGACGGGCAGATGACCTGGGATCTCGAAAGCGCGGAGGTCGTGCTGGTCGGCGTCAGCCGGACCTCCAAGACGCCCACCTGCATGTATCTCGCGAACCGCGGCATCAAGGCGGCGAACGTGCCGCTCGTGCCGACCTCCGATCCGCCGCCGGAGCTGGCGGGCCTGCGCAAGCCGCTCGTGGTCGGCCTGACCGCGAGTCCCGACCGCCTCTCCTCGATCCGCGCCAGCCGCATGACCAATCTCGCCGCGACGCAGGATGCCGAAAGCTATACCGAACAGTCCGCCGTGCGCGCCGAGGTGCAGAAGGCCAAGCGCTATTTCGCTTCGAACAAGTGGCCCGTGATCGACGTCACACGCCGGTCCGTCGAGGAGACGGCGGCCAAGATCCTCACTCTGCTCTCGGCGCGGCGCGGGGGGGCGGAATGAGAATCGTCCTCGCCTCCCGCAGCGCCTCGCGCAGGGCGCTTCTCGCTGGTGCCGGCGTGCCGTTCGAGGCTCTTGCCGCAGATGTGGATGAGGCGGCCACGAAAGTGCGGCACGAAGGCGATCCCGCCAGTCTCGCCCTCCGCCTCGCCGAGGAAAAGGCGCTGGCGCTCGACCTGCCTGGCGCGCTCGTCATCGGCGGCGACCAGGTCCTCGAATTCGAGCAGCGGGCCTATGACAAGCCGACAAGCCGGCGCGATGCCGAAGAGCGCCTCGTCATGATGGGCGGCCACACGCACTACCTTCGCTCCGGCCTCGTGCTCGCGCAGGATGGAGAGATCGTCTGGCGCCATACCGCTTCTGCGGCGATGACGCTGCGCCCCCTGACCGAAAGCGAGGCCACGGCCTATCTGGATGCCGCCGGCGAGGGCGTGCTCGCCACGGTCGGCGCCTATGAACTCGAAGGCTTGGGCGCACGCCTCTTCGAGCGTGTGGAAGGCGACTATTTCACGATACTCGGGCTCGCCCTCCTCCCATTGCTCGAGGAACTCCGCCGGCGCGGCGCCCTGCCATGGTGATCCGCGCCGGTGTCGTCGGGCATCCCGTCGCGCATAGCCTTTCGCCGCGGCTTCACACCCGCTGGCTCGAAAACTACGGCATAGAAGGCCGCTATGAGGCAATCGACGTGCCGCCGGACGGCTTCGTGTCCACGATCGCGCGGCTGCGCGCGGAGGGGTATGGCGGCGTCAACGTCACGCTCCCGTTCAAGACGGAAGCGCTGCTCTTCGCGACCGAGGCCACGCCTCTGGCGCGTCAGCTCGGCGCGGCGAACACGCTGACCTTCACCGAAGGCGGCGTGCATGCCGACAATACCGACGCTCCCGGTTTCGCCGCGGCGCTGCGGCCATACCTGAACGGTCGGCATGAAGAGGCGCTGGTCCTCGGGGCAGGCGGCGTGGCACCGGCCATTCTTGCCGCACTTCATGACCTCGGTATTCGAAAAGTGCGGCTTGCGAACCGGACGCGCGAAAGCGCCGAGGCCTTGGCGGACCGCTTCGGCGCCGAAGTCGTGGACTGGGACCGGCGCAGCGATGCGGCTGTCGCCGATCTGTTGATCAACACCACGGCGCTGGGCCTGCCCGGCAAGCCTTCCCTCGACATCGAGCTTGGCGGGCTGCCGCCGCATGCGGTCGTCGCCGATGCCGTCTATGCCCCCGCGGGCACCGGCCTGACGCGGGCGGCCCGTGAGCGGGGCCTGGCTGCGATGGATGGCCTGCCCATGCTGGTGCACCAGGCCATACCGGGCTTTTCGCGCTGGTTCGGCGTCACGCCGGACGACCCCGAGGCGGCAGAAGCCTTTCTGCGGGAGGCGGCATGATCACGATCGGCCTCACCGGCTCCATCGGCATGGGAAAGTCGACGACCCTGCGCCTTTTCGAGGAGGAAGGCTGCGCCGTCTGGGACGCCGATGCGGCAGTCCACCGCCTCTATGTGCCGAAAGGCGAGGGCGCATCGGCCATTGCCGGCGCGTTCCCCGGCGTGCTGACCCCGGAAGGGAGCGTCGACCGCGAAGCTCTGGGACGCCGCGTCCTGTCCGATCCCGCTGCGCTGGCCCGGCTCGAAGCCCTGATCCATCCGCTGGTCCACAATGACCGCGAACGCTTCCTCGTTCGGGCGAGGCAAGAGGGCTACGCCATCGCCGTCTGCGACATCCCGCTCCTGTTCGAGACGGGCGCAGATGGGGCGTTCGACTTCGTCGTGGTGGTGACGGCGGAGGAGGGGATCCGCAGGCGCCGGGTGCTCGAGCGCCAAGGCATGACCGAGGCCAAGCTCGAAGCCATACTCGCGCGCCAGACCCCCGAGGCCGAACGGGCGAAGCGTGCCGATTTCATCATCAGGACCGACGAGGGCCAGCCGGCTGCGCGCGAAGCGGTGCGCGCGATCCTCGCCGAGCTTGAGGAGAACTCGTCTTCCACCGGGCGGCGAGGCGCACCACAATAGCCCGATGCGACACGTCATCTTCGATACCGAGACCACCGGCCTTTCACCCCGCGAGGGACACCGCCTCGTCGAGATCGGCGCGGTGGAGATGGCGGGCGGCAGCCTCACCGGCCGCACCTTCCACGTCTATATCGATCCCGAGCGCGACATGCCCGAAGAGGCCTATCGCGTGCACAAGATCTCCGAGGAGATGCTGCGCGGGAAGCCGAAATTCGCCGATCCGGAAGTGGGGCAGGCGTTCTGCGATTTCGTCGGCGATGCGACGCTGGTGGCGCACAACGCGCCCTTCGATGTCGGCTTCCTTGCCCATGAGTTGAAGCTCGCAAGGCTGCCGACCTTCAAATGCGACGTGATCGACACCGTGCAGATCGCCCGGCGCAAGTTCCCGGGCTCTCCGGTCTCGCTCGATGCGCTGTGCTCGCGGTTCAAGATCGACACCAGCCAGCGGGAACGCGAAGGACACGGTGCTCTGCTCGACGCGCGGCTTCTGGCGGAGGTCTGGATCGAGCTGACCGGCGGCGCGCAAGGCGGCTTCGCGCTGACCGCACGGCAGGACGAAGAGGAAGAGGGAGGACCTGGCATGATGCTGGAGACCCCGCGCCGCGAGCGCCCGAGGCCCGTCCTCCTCACCGAGGAGGAACGCGCCGCCCACGCCGCATTCGTGACCGAGATGAGCGAGCCCGTCTGGAGACGCTGATTCCGTAGCGTCACGCTCTTGTGAAGGCGCAAGAGCCGTTCCACAAAGACCCTTCGAGGCAGGAGGGTTCGGGGGATGATCTGGCTGGGCGGCATCGCTGCATCCGCGATTCTGACGGCGGCGCTCGCGAGCGGGCCCGAGAGCTACAGCGTCGAGGTGCCGCCGGGCTGGGTCGTTCCGGCCGAGATCCCCGACGCCCTCGACAAGGGCAGGGCGCTGGCGAAGGACGGCCGCTACGTCCTTCTCTACGACACGCAGGTCCGGCTGGGCCCGCAGGGGCGGGACAGCTATCGCCGCATCGCCACCTTGATCACCTCGCGGGCAGGGCTCGAGGAGGAGGGGCGGCTGACGCTCGGCTTCGACCCGTCCGATACCGCGCTGGTGCTGCACGGGGTCCGGCTCTGGCGCGACGGCGCCGCCCGGGACGTCCTGCCGGCGATGACCTTCCAGACGGCGCGCCAGGAAGACCGGCTGGACGATGGCATCGTCGATGGCGACCTCACCGTGTTCGGCGAGATCCCGGGCCTGCGGGTCGGGGACATCATCGACTGGGAGGCAAGCTGGCGCGCCACCGGCTCGCACTGGCCCGGCGAGCTGACGGGCGGGTTCTCGACGCAGTGGTCGGTGCCGAGCGGCCTCGACCGCTGGCGGGTCCTGACCGAGGCGGGAACGCCGCTTTCCGTCCGTGCCTTCGGGCCCGGACCGAAGCCGGAACGCTCGGCCGCAGCGGGCTACGATATCCGCGAATGGCGCCAGCTCCATACGCCGCCGGTCGCAGGAGAGGGCGACGTTCCGGGCGATGTCGTGCAATGGGGAAGCGTTACCTATTCCACCTTCACCGACTGGGCCGCGGTCGCGGACTGGGCGCGGCCCTTCTATGATCTGGATGCGCCCCTGCCGGACCCGCTGCGCGCCCGCATTTCGGAATGGGACCCGCTGCCGCTGGCAGACCGCGTGACCCGGGCGATCCGTCTGGTTCAGGACGAGGTCCGCTATGTCAGCGACAGCGTCGGCCTCGGCGCCTACCGGCCGCGCCCGCCCGCCGTCACCTGGGCGAACGGCTATGGCGACTGCAAGGACAAGGCCCTGCTTCTGGCCGCGATCCTCAGGACCATGGGCGTGGATGCGGTGCCGGCCCTCGCATCGACCGAACGGGGCCTCCGACTGGCCCATGTCGCGCCCTCGCCGGGGCGGTTCGATCACGTCGTCGTCCGGGTGCCGTGGGAAGACGGCGCCATCTGGATCGACGCGACGCGCGCGCTTCAGGGCGGAGTGTTCCCCGCCCTTGCTCAGGCACGGTTCGGCTATGCTCTCCCAATCGAGGAGAATGCCGAGCTGGAAGCCATGCCGAGCGGTCCCGAAGCGCATCCCACTCTCGATGTCGTCGAGCGCTACGATCTGTCGGATGCCGCAGGGGAAGGCGTTCTCCTGACGGTCGAGGCCGTGCGGCAAGGCGCGGCGGCAGACGACTTCCGCAACGAGATGGCCCGCCGACCGCTCCTCGACCTGTCCGACAGCTATTTCGACTATTACAGAACGTCCTATCCCGGCCTTACCCGCAGCGCGCCGCTCGAATATGAGGACGACCGCACGGCCAACCGGTCGGTGACGACGGAGACCTATCTGCTGCCCGCCGCGGCGTTCGAGGGAACGCTCGCCGAGGCCTTTCCGCTGAGCTTCTACGCCATGGAATTCAGCTTCCCCCAGCCGGCCGCGGACCGGACGCTGGCGCTGGCCATCCCTCACCCGATTCATGTGCGCCATGAAATCGCGCTTCTCGGTTGGGATGGCGGCCATGTCGCGCCCGAAGAGATGGAGCTGTCGGGCGACGCCTTCCGCTTCACCTTCGATGCGTCACGCTCCGGCGACGATCTCCGCCTCGTCCAGTCGCTGGTCACAAAGAGCGACCGGATCGAGCCCTCTTCGCTACCGGCCTATGCCGCCGCGC
>JACLAD010010668.1_pt1 | contig 27544 bp, 29 predicted proteins | sample 8027901 | NCBI WGS metagenome assembly JACLAD01 (sample SAMN15725071, study PRJNA655200) | protist metagenome | isolation source: fluorescence activated cell sorting (FACS) single amplified genomes of... | place: Spain: Blaines Bay Microbial Observatory, Mediterranean Sea | collected 2016-07-05 | reverse complement strand
ACATCCTTGCTCTGAATGTAAAACTCATAATTTTCAAAGTCGGCAAATTCGTCCTCTGGTGATAGCTTGCTGTTGGTTTCACTGTCACCCTTTATCTGAGTGACCTCAACCACTGGCTCCCAGTGCATTCGACGGCGGGCATAATCGGCATCAATGGGCACACCCTTCAAATTGGTGGTATCAAACATATAGCCTTTGGAAACATTAGAGTTATGGGGAATGGCTATAAACCTGGCGCCAGTTCTGGCTTGGGTTTCCTCGAGCCACTGCCAGAGATCTTCCGGATATTGACTATCATCAGAACCAAAGGGCAAAAACTGTCCCGCTTTGTCTGCACCGTCTGGCGTGACAACTATCCGATGCAAATTTGCCCCAGAGGGTATAGAGCTCCACTCCCAGCCAATCAGTGCAGTAAATTTACCCGGCGTATTATGTAGGTCTGCGGTGGAGATAATATCTGCCCAAGCTGCTTGAGATATGGCATCCGTATTGCCAAAGATATTCAAATCATCAATATTGTTGGCCTCATTTTCAACCGGATTTCCATGGTTGGGATCCACTTCTGTGGCTGGGGGTAAAAATTGCCCAAAGAACGCGAGTCCCGTGCCATTATCTATGGCGCGATTCATCATCAGGGTGGCAATCCAGCGTTTGATGTTGCCGACCAAGCCAATATCCTCAAATTCGGCATTGCCCTCGTGCACGGCGCGCATCACACCCAACATTTCAGCATGATCGGAAACCACCAGAAAATCCAGTGGGGTGTTAATCTGCACGCGTGCGCGGTTATAGGGATGGATAACTGGCTGTCCCTTAGCCCAGCGATAGGCGGTGTCCGGATCAGCACTCAGGTTTTTATTTAAGTAGGCATCAAATGAGTAGTTGGTGTGCACATGAGTGTCGCCAAAGTACAGGCTGGTGGAGCCGGGCGTCGAGTTGGACTCAGCAAACCCCAGTACAGGGGATGTTAATGTCAGCAGGATACAAAGTAGTCTCATAATGGCTATTACCTGTTTTAAAGAGTAAACGCTAGATTGAGATATTCGCAGTTCCACGCATTGCAGCCGCTTATTCTTAATTATTATTTTAGCTTTAAGATTGGAAATTAATATTTCGACTGAGTCTATGCCAAAACCCCTTACTAAGCAATTGATGATTAGTGCAACCAGCAAGATTCGGGTCGATAATCTTTAATAGGTCGCCGATAATCTGGTTATGAATAACGACTACGCGAGAATTGAAAAGGCCATCCGTTACCTCAATGCCAATAGCGACCGGCAGCCTTCCCTGACTGAGGTTGCTGACCACCTATGCCTGAGTGAATTTCACTTCCAGCGCCTGTTTAGTCGCTGGGCAGGGATTTCACCCAAAAAATATCTGCAAATCCTTACCGTGGAAAAGGCAAAGCTGTTGCTGGCTGAACACCAACCCACCCTGGAGACATCTGCTGCGGTTGGCCTGAGCAGCGGATCGCGATTGCACGATCAGTTTGTCAATATCGAAGCTGTCACCCCGGGGGAGTTTAAAAACTGTGGGGCAGGTATGGTTATCAACTACAGTGTTGTCGATAGCCCCTTTGGCAACCTGTTTGTCGCCGCTACTGAGCGCGGTATCTGTCGAATGGCGTTTCTCTCTGAAAACAATATCGATCAGCAACACAAAGCGGAGATTGCAGATCTGCAAAAGTATTGGCCGAGAGCCCAGTTGGGGAAAAGCCCCCCCTCTCAATTAGATAGCATCCAAAAGTTCATGCAGCGCAGCCAGCCGATTGAAAAGCCTCTCTCGCTACTGGTGCGTGGCACCAACTTTCAAATTCAGGTCTGGCGGGCACTGTTGCGAATCAACTCGGGATCTCTGTGTAGCTATGGCCAGATTGCCGAGGCTGTCGGCAGGCCCAGCGGAGCTCGCGCTGTGGGAAGCGCCATTGGCGCCAACCCCATAACGTTGCTGATACCCTGTCATCGGATTATCCTGCGGAACGGTGCAGTTGGCGGCTATCACTGGGGGGCAGTGCGCAAGCAGGCGATCCTCAGCTGGGAGTTAGCCCGCTAGTCACTAAATAGAATCTGTGGGATTCTGCAACCCCATCAATGCCTCCAGCTCAATTCGGTGTTGAGGCCCTACAAGCCGATGCAGCAAATTGCCTTGCCCATCCAAGATAAGGGTCTCGGGCAACACAGTGACTGGCTCCAGCCCCCAAAGCTGACGGGGATCTCGGGTAAAGTTCGGGAATTCTATGCCCAGCTTGGTAACTTCACTGCGCAATTTTTCATCCTTGGCACCATCAAAATTTACCCCGACCACATGGAGTTTATCTTGGTGCAGATGCATTAACTCATTTAACTCGGGAACCTCTTTGCGACAGGGAGCGCACCAGATAGCCCAATAGTTGATAAGTACCAACTTTTCAGGCGATTCGAAGTTTACAGTTTCATCATTCGTAAGGCGATAAACATGATCGGACTGACCATCCATTCTTTCTGCACAGCCTGTAAGTAGTAAACTCAATAATAGTAATCTTATTGACACGCTAATACCCTGTTTGAACTCTTAAAACTTGATAAGCAATCCAATACTAGAAAGATCATAACCACCAAAATCTGTATTAACATTTTTATAGGATAGAACCAGCTCAGATTGAGTTTTACGATATCCAATAGAAAAACCCCACACGGGGTCATTATCAGATACGGCCCGAGATTCCTCAATACCGGGATTCAAAAACATACCCTCTTTCGCACTTAATCGCCAATCAGCACGGCCAACTTTTGGCGTGAAATGCATTTTTTTCCAGCGAAATAGATAGCCAAACGAAAGGTCGACATGAGTCAAGCGGTAACCGTCGAACGTGCCTAAAAAACTATTCTCAACAGCATTGATTTCAAGATGAACAATAAATTGGGAGTTAAACGAGTATCCAATACCTCCACCGATACCCATTAAATTCTCGGTGCTATCCTTGCGCCGGAAAGGCTCAAACGGCTGGCTGGGTAACGGAACAACAGCATGTGATAAGTTTACACTGGCAAAAGGCCCTGATTTTTCAGCAAGAGCACTCGGGGAAATAACGATCAGTGCAATTAAAATAACGAGATATTTGATACGCTTATCCATAAGCTACCGCCCTGTTCAAACTAAATAACGACTAAACACCTGAACCATGTAACAAAGAGATTACAATGTAATTTTGGCGTTTAGGCTCATAGTATCGTAATCTTAGGTAATGAAAACGATATATGTTATATACACAGACCTTAGCTGCCGGAGGAAGCAAAATCCTCAGGAATGTCCAAAACATTCGCTTCGCTGACGAGACAGGCCCTAAAAGGAAGTTTGTTAATTAAAAATGACTAATTATGTAAAAGTTTTTACGCCATATGGCGTAAAAGAACACTCGCAAAAAAGTTTCGTGATATATTTCGTCATATTCTTTATGCGAAGCTCTACTGAAAAACTATGATTACTATTTACCACAACCCGCGCTGCTCAAAGTCTAGGCAGACCCTCCAACTATTACAGTCAAAGGGCATAGAACCAGAGATTGTTCTCTACCTTAAACACCCACTTAATCATTCAACAATTTCAAATTTACTGACCAAATTAGGCATCAGTGCTAGCCAGCTGGTGCGCACTTCAGAACCAGAATTCAAAGATAATTTTCGCCAGCTTGAGCTGACTGAAGCCCAGTATATACAGGCGATGGTTGACTATCCCAAATTAATCCAACGGCCCATTGTCGAGCTTGGAGAGCGCGCTGTGCTGGGCCGGCCACCAGAGAATGTGCTGGATCTAATTTCATGAGCTCAACCTCAAATCCCTACATTTTGATACTCTATTACAGCCGTAACGGGCATGTAAAAATGCTCGCAGAGCAAATAGCACAAGGGGTTGAAGCGGCCGGCTTAGAGGGGCGATTGCGCACCGTTCCGGCGGTCTCTACCGTCTGTGAATCGACTGCTGAAGATATTCCAGAGTCCGGCGATATCTACTGTTCCGAAACCGATCTTGCAGCCTGCAGCGGCCTACTATTGGGCAGCCCCACCAGATTTGGCAATATGGCGGCACCATTGAAATACTTCCTCGATAGCACCGCCAATCTGTGGCTCAATGGCTCGCTGATCAATAAGCCGGCCGGCGTATTTACCTCCACATCCTCTTTACATGGCGGTCAGGAGTCGACCCTGATGACCATGATGCTACCACTATTACATCAGGGTATGGTTGTAGCTGGAGTTCCCTACTCAGAACCGGCGCTGAGCGCTACGCGGAGTGGCGGCACGCCCTATGGCGCCAGTCATGTTGAAACAGGCAGTGAGCAACTTAGCGATGAAGAGCGGCAGATCTGTCAAGCTCAGGGACGTAGAATTGCCGAACTGGCAATTAAGCTCAATAAATAGGTGGCTAATAAAATTGAATACAGATACTAAACTCTCTATCGGTCGCTGGGTGGTGCGCATTAGCTACGCGGTGATGGTACTGGTACTGGCCGTTAACCTGTGGCAAGCAAACCAACCCCCGGTGATTTATTTTATCGTCCTGACCCCATTGCTGATTTTTATCCCGGGCTTACTGATGGACAGCATTCGAACCCTGATCTGGTTGGGGTTTGTACTGCTTATCTACTTTGCTGCATCGGTCTATGGCGTCGCCGATCCCCAAGTACAGACACTAGATATAGCTGAACTAGTGCTGTCTGTGGTGCTATTTAGCTCAGCGATGATCTACGCCCGACTGCGTCAAGTGAGCGGCGCTTAAATCATTAAAAAGTGAATTGCTATGAGTGATAAAAAAGTTGGCCTATTCAAACGGGCACTCAATTTCTTGGCAAAGCTGGCCAATGGCCTCAGAACCCTTATCAGCATAGGTTTTGTAATCCTGTTCTTGGTGTTTATTGGCGGTATGTTTGCCGATAACCTAGAACCCCTACCTGACAGAGGCGCGCTGTACTTGGCGCCCAGCGGCATCCTGGTGGATCAGCGAGCCTATGTACCCCCCCTAGATCAACTGCTCTCTGACCAGAGCGCAATGTACGCCGAAACTGTGGTGCGCGATATTATCAAGGCACTAAATAGCGCCAGTAAAGATCAGCGAATTACACATTTAGTTATAGATACCGACTACTTAGAGGGTGCGGGGATTGCCAAATTGGAGGAAATTAGTGGCGCACTGATGAACTTCAAAGCCACCGACAAGCCAATAATCGCAATTGGTGATAACTTTACTCAGGCACAGTATTTCCTCGCCGCTCACGCCGATCATATTATGCTTAACCCCATGGGTTCAGTGATGCTCAATGGCTTTGGCGCCTATCGCAACTACTTCAAAGATGCCCTGGATAAACTGAAAGTAAATATTCACATTTTTCGCGCCGGTACCTATAAAAGTGCCATCGAGCCATTCTCCAGAAATGCCATGTCAGTGCAATCTAAGGCTGAGAATTCGGATAGGGTCAATCGCCTGTGGCATTACTATAGTTCCACTGTGGAAAGCCTGCGCAATCTGGACAAGGGGTCAGTAGACAACTATGCCAATAACCTGCATCTAAATGCACAGGCATTAGGCGGTGATCTATCCCAGCTAGCCCAACAACAGGGTCTGGTGGATCAGCTGGCCAGTCGAAGTGAAATACTCGACTACCTCAATGCGCAGATACCGGGCACTGAAGATGAGTTCGACCATGTCGATATGGCAACCTATCTGATGCATATTGAGTACGAAGAGTTGGTGGCGGCAGCTGCTGCGCCATCAGACAAAGTTGTGGTGGTGGTGGCCAAGGGCACTATCTTAGACGGCGACCAGCCGGAGGGAACCATTGGCGGGGATACCCTAGCCTATATTCTCAATGATTTGGATAACGACCCGCAAATTAAGGCGGTGGTTCTGCGGATCGACAGCCCAGGGGGCAGCGCCTTTGCCGCGGAGATCATTCGCGATGCTATCGGCAAAATAACCGAGCGAGATATACCCTTGGTTGTCTCTATGGGCAGCTATGCCGCCTCTGGGGGCTATTGGATCGCCGCTGAGGCCGACTCAATACTGGCCATGTCAACCACTATCACCGGATCTATTGGTGTCTATGGGATGATACCCACGGTGGAGGATTCTCTGGCGGCGCTAGGCATCTACACAGATGGGGTGGGCTCCACGGATATTGCCGGAATCATGCGCCCCGATCGGCCACTGTCTCAACAGACTAAAACCCTATTTCAATCCAGTGTTGAACATATCTATGATCGGTTTATTAAGCTGGTAGCTAATGGCCGTTCAACTACCGCCGAAGCAGTGGATCAGATTGCGCAGGGCCGTGTCTGGACTGGTCAGCAGGCACTGGAGCTGGGATTGGTGGATCAACTAGGAGGTCTCAATGATGCTATTCAAGTGGCGGCTGAACTGGCGGAAATCGATCAGTACAGGGTTGAGTATCCCAGTAGAATTTTGTCACCCCAAGAGCTGCTAGTCCAACAGCTAACCCAAAATATCAGCGCCTCTCTGGCCGGATTGGGCCTGCAACCGGCGCAGCTATCCACTGAATTGTCCACGGGTCTTCTCTCCAGAGCGCGATCAGCTCTGAGTCCATTGACCAAGCTCAGCGAGTTTAATGACCCGAGAGGAATCTATCTGCACTGCGACAATTGCCCAATCTGAGAAAAATTTTTCACAGATTTAGGGCGACTTTCACAAAGGGCACGGTCAGACGACGCTGCTGTTGAAGTGAGACTTGGTCAAGGGTTTCCAATGCACCAATTAGAGATTTTGTATCCCGAGACAGTCGACTCAACAGATACTTTGCCGCTTCATCGGGAAGGTACAGACCACGCCCATTAGCACGGAATTGCAGCAACCGCCGCAAATCCTCATCCCGATAGTCAATCAGTCTGTGGATCAGACCAGACTGCAACCGAGATAGTAAATCTGGCAGCTGGACACCCAAGTTTTCCGGTAGTTTATGGCTGGCAAACACCATCCGCGTGCCCGACTCTCGACATTGGTTAAAGAAGTTAAACAGCCCCAGCTGCCACTGAGCTTGGCCAGCCACGCTGTGGAGATCATCCACACAGACTAGCGATAGACCCTGCAGGCCATCCAACACTTCTGCTGGCTCATAGTCCACCAATTCACGCATCGGCAGATAAATAGCATCAGATGAACGCTGCAGTGGGGACTTTTGACAGGCTGCCTGGAGCAGATGAGATAATCCACAGCCTGAACTGCCAACCAGATAGGCCAGCGACTGGCGGCTGTCCTGCAGGATTAGCGTGGCCAGATGCTGAGTTGAGCCCCGGGGCGCGTAAAAGTTTTCAAAAGTGGCTTGATCATCCAGTTTGATAGCCAGACTCAACTGTTGAAATTTACTCATTGTGGAACCCAAGCATATACCAAGTGTTCAACCGACAAGTTATCTTTCATCTCCACCTTTTTCAGCCAATCCGTCTGTGCCAACTCGCCATCCAATCGGTCCGCACCACCCTCCACCGCAACAGCTACAACCACCCTGCTCCCATCCACAGTGTGGAGCTGCAGGGACTTCACGGATTCTAACTTTTGCAACCCTTCAATCACTGACTGGTAAACACTAAAGGAGCTCACGCCAGCAATTTCTACTAGCTGTTGATCAGTCCCCAACTGGGGCTTGTAGGTATAAAAACTGGCGAAGCGATCAACAATATCATCAACCGCACTGAAAACTACTGCGCTAATCTGATCGCCACGAAAATCATTTAACTGAATCCCCTGGGGGTTTTGGAGGACCCAGGCACCGCGAATTTCTTTGCTTGATGCGCGATAAAGTCGCAGCGCCAACCAACCATCTGCTCGATAGCGCTGGGAGGCAATCTCCAGGGCATTAGTATCCATCGACCATACTTGCTCCAGCGATAGAGAGAGCTGGTCCTCAAGATCATAACTGGGGAAAAAATAGGGTATACCCCGGCGCTTCATAGCCTGGTCAAGGGCAGTTAAAAACTGCGTTGTATTATCATTGACTGTATGGGGTTGGGCGGCCTGACTAACAAACCGTCTTCCCAGAGGGAGATCATCAATCACCAGCCATATCAACAAATTGGGGCGACTGCTGGGAAGAATGGATAGCTGCCCATCGCGAATCATTTTATCCACCGCTTGACGATCAAAGCTGACCTCCAAGCCAGTGGCTAAACTACCCTGTTGCAGATTATCGGCGAGATCGCGGAAACCCACTGAATTCAAAAAAGCTCTTGGATTGTCAATTGCCGATTGAAGTTCAGGTCGCTGAGGAACACGGCTGTCGCCAGTCAACTTGACCAGCACCTCTGAAAAGGCAGCATCTATACCCAACTCTGTGGACTCTGGGGTCTGATCCGGCACTGAAACCATCGCACGGTAGAGATCTGTAACCTCCTCCGCGTGAGCAAACAGACTAAAACAGGTGAAAAAACACAGCAACAGGGCTCTCAACGATTAACCTCCAAGTTAATTTGCAACATTGTAACAGTGCTTGATGAAAATTTGCCCAACTCCACCTAAAATACCCTACTTTACACGTCATCCTAGGATTTTTTATGACTCGAGAAACCCAATCCCTGAGCTACAAAGATGCAGGTGTCAATATTGATGCTGGCAACGTACTGATTGAAAAGATCAAAGGTGCCTCACAGCGCACGCGACGCCCCGAGGTAATGGCCGGACTGGGTGGCTTTGGCGCTCTATTTGAATTGCCCAGCGGTTATCGACAGCCGGTATTGGTCTCCGGCACCGATGGCGTTGGTACCAAATTACGATTGGCTCTAGACCACGACAATCACGACACTGTAGGAATAGATCTGGTTGCCATGTGTGTCAATGACCTGATTGTCTGCGGTGCCGAGCCACTTTTCTTCCTGGATTACTACGCCACCGGCAAATTAGACATCGATGTGGCCGCCGCAGTAGTCAATGGTATCGCCGATGGCTGCGAACTCTCCGGTTGCTCGCTGATTGGCGGGGAAACCGCTGAAATGCCGGGCATGTATGAGGGCGAAGACTACGACTTGGCCGGCTTCTGTGTCGGTATTGTCGAGAGAGATAAGATTATCGATGGCAGTGATGTAAAAGTCGGCGATACCCTAATTGGCCTAGCCTCCAGCGGCCCCCACTCCAATGGCTATTCGCTGATTCGCAAGGTGCTGGAAGTCAATAAGATAGATCCAGCGCAGCTGATGCTGGAGGGCAAACCACTGATCGATCTGTTGATGGCACCCACTAAAATTTATGTCAAATCCATTTTAAACCTCATAGCTCAATCGCCAGTGAACGCTCTAGCCCATATCACTGGCGGCGGGCTGCTTGAAAATATACCCCGGGTGTTGCCGGATAATGCCATCGCGGTTATAGACATCAACAGCTGGCAGCGGCCAGCGGTATTTAACTGGTTGCAAGAGATGGGTAATATCCGTGAACACGAGATGTATCGCACCCTTAACTGTGGCGTGGGCATGGTGCTCTGTGTACCCTCTGAGACTGCAACAGCTGCGCTGGACCTGCTGCAAAAAAGCGGTGAACAGGCGTTTATTCTCGGCACCATTGAAGCAGCCCAAGATAGTGGGGAACAGGTGCATTTACTGGGTTTGGATCAATGATTGAAACTGCTGATCAGGCTTCCGAAAAAAAGCGCCTTGTGGTGCTTATTTCTGGCGGTGGATCCAATCTACAATCCCTGATAGACGCCTGTAGTACAGGTCAATTAGAGGCTGAAATCGTCGCAGTTATCAGTAATAACCCCGATGCCGGTGGACTTAATCGCGCCGCGGCTGCAACTATACCCAACCTACTTATTGATCACCGAAGCTTTGTCGACAGAGACAGTTTTGACCAGGCGCTGGGCGAACTGATTGAAAGTTTTGCTCCAGATCTAGTAATTCTGGCGGGTTTTATGCGCATTCTCACCGCCGAATTTGTAGATCGCTTTGTGGGTCGACTGATCAATATACATCCCTCCCTGCTGCCGGCCTACCCAGGACTGCATACCCACCGTCGCGCAATAGAGGCCGGCGATAATATGGCTGGTGCCACAGTGCATTTTGTTACTGCCGAACTCGATGGTGGCCCAGCTATTATTCAGGCCCAGGTGGCTATTGCACTGGAGGAGAGCGAACAGACCCTAGCCGCCAAAGTGTTGCAATTTGAACACCAAATATATCCACGTGCGGTGAGCTGGTTTTGTAGCGGCCGATTGCGAATGAAAGCAGGGATTGGGCTTTTAGACGATCAACCCCTGCCAGATACAGGAATTATTTTTGATCTAAGCACAGAACCTTAGCGGAGATTTCTAGTCCAAACAGTATGAGAGAATTTGAGATCGGCATGACCAGAGGCTATAACAATCTACTATCGACACTTTTCGGCTATATGCTCGCAATTTTTACCGCGGTATTCAGTATCAATGTTCTGTCAGCAGGCAATCATCCAGCAGAGTCCAGCGGCGCGGCAATCAGTGTGTTTGATGTCAGTTATACCGCACAGTTGAATGGCATGGCAGTTGAGGCCAACCATCGGCTGAGACAGCTGGAGAATGGACAGTACAGCGAAACCCTGGAGGCTAAAGCGGCACTGGGCAAAGTGACCGAACAGGCAATTTTTGACATTATCGATGAGCAAATTATTCCCAGAGAATACAGTTATAACCGCTCAATAATCGGCCTAAAACGCAAAGAACTGCAGCGTTTTGATTGGGCCAAGCAGCTGATGATCTACACCAAGGGGCAAAGGACTCAACAGGTTGCAATCCAACCCGGCTATCTGGACAAGATGACCTACAAACAGAAAATGCGACGGCAACTAGCTGCGGGGCAAGAAGAGTTCACTTACCCTGTTCTTACCCGCGAAAAACTGAAACAATACCAGTTCAAATTGATAGGCACGGAAGTGCTGTCCACCGCCATTGGACCATTGAATACTACGGTGATTCAACGGTTGACCGACAACCCATCCGAGCAAATCAAAATCTGGCTGGCAACCGATTGGGACTATCTATTGATCAAATTGGAAAAGACAGACCAAGGAGAGGGGCAACAGATGCAAATAAGTCGCGGAACCCTAAACAGCAATCCCATTTTACCCTTAACTATTAGCACAGAGACCTAACTATGGCTGTAAGAAAATCTAGCACCGGCAAGTTTGCATTGGCCCTGGGAAGCTCGGCGATCTTGGCAATTATTCTCTGGGCAGTTTATCAAACTGGCGATATCTCTCAGCAGAGCGAACTGGAGATAATGGGGATTATTCCCCAACAACCGGTTCAGCAGGCAATTATCAGTGAACCCCCAATCCCCAGCGCAGAAATACCGGCCGAGCCCTCTACACCTGAGGCCGAGGTATCCGAAACTTCACCCGCAGCGCCACAACCAGCACCCCTACCTATTCTGGATGAAAGCGATGACTTTTTTCGCGAGCAGCTACTGTCAGAAAAGCCGGCCAACAAACTTGAATTGTGGCTTCAAGCTGATGATTTAATTCGACGCTCCGCCAGCTATATTGACGGCATGGCCCGCGGGTCATTACTGGGAAAAATATTTCCCCTGTTCAGTCCTGATGGAAAATTTACTACCCACAAAAATGGGGATCAAATCTGGCTCAATGCCGGCAACTACGAGCGCTACGACAATACCATCGATATCTTGATGTCAGTGGATATGCAACAGGTTGCACAAATTTTTCATCGCATAAGGCCGCTGCTGGAAAGCGCCTTTGCCGAGCTCGGCTATCGACCTCGGCAGATGGATGGCCTGATTCTGCAGGCACTGGATAACATTCTGGCGACCCCAGTAATTGTTGAGCCGTTGCAGTTGGTTAGGGAGTCAGTTGCCTATCAATTTGCCGATCACGAACTGGAAGCCCTTTTGCCAATTCAAAAGCAACTGTTGCGGGCCGGCCCAGAAAACACCAGACGCTTGCAACAACAGGCCTTAACCCTCAAGAACGCCCTACTAAATCCCTGAGCTAAATGCTTGAGACCAGTGGTCAATCAAGTCTTGGGTAAGGTAACGCCTGTCTGACCCTGATACTTACCACCGCGGTCGGCGTAGGATGTCTGGCACACCTGATCGGACTCGAAAAACAACATCTGGGCCACGCCCTCATTGGCATATATTTTCGCCGGCAGGTTGGTGGTATTGGAAAACTCCAGCGTTACATGCCCCTCCCACTCCGGCTCAAGGGGGGTAACATTGACGATAATACCGCAGCGGGCATAGGTGGATTTACCCAGACAGATGGTCAGCACCTGTCGAGGAATACGGAAATATTCAACAGTGCGCGCCAAGGCAAAGGAGTTGGGCGGGATAATGCAGTAGTCACCTTTGATATCGACAAAGGCATCGTCATCAAACTGCTTGGGGTCCACCGTCTTGGAGTGAATATTGGTGAAGATTTTAAATTCGTCGGCACAGCGGACGTCATAGCCATAACTGGAGACACCGTAGGAAATCACCCGCTGATCGCCAACATATCGAACCTGTTGTGGCTCGTAGGGCTCAATCATTTTATGCTGCTCCGCCATCTGACAGATCCAGTTATCCGACTTAATACTCATCTCTCTCCACTCCCGTTAATGTTGTCACTGCCGGCCGTTGCATAAACGCAAAATCCGGAGGTTATGATACCCATATATACGTTCTCACCATAGCCACATCCCATTTCAATGAGGAATTTTTCCGCTAAATCATCCGCCTTCTCTCAATATTAAACTATGAGGCCACTGCACTAACTTTCAGAGTAGCCAAAAATAGATTAAACGCTCTGGAGTATAGACCCTACCAGTGTCTATTTGATGTAAATGAGGCACTGCGGCTCCACGAGGGAAGCGAGTAATTTGTGCATTTTTAGCATCATGGGACATCATGTGATCATTTTAGATCTATGAGTAAGTATCGCCCAAATGCAGTGGTCTCAACCTGGCAGTCAAGCAGTGGATATCAACAGTACATTATCTCAACCAGGCCGGTTAATTTAGCAGCAACATCTTTACCCAATACATCGATTTGGCGCCCTAATCTTTTTCTGCTGATAGTTCTAATTTGGTCAACAGCGATTTCCGCCTGCCTATTAGCACAACTAATTTGAATGCGCGAACGCCACTGTGGATGAAGACTTGTGGTGAGTGGACAGACGACCACCGTATCAGAGTATTTATTCATTTCTTTTTTACTGATCACCACAACAGGCCTCAACTTATTTAACTCTCTGCCCAAGGTTGGATCAAGATCAGCAAAGTAGATATGAAACCTCTTTACTTCCATTCTTCACTTGTCCATTCTTCTAGCCCGTCATTGATAACCGTTTCAAAATCTGACCAATCTTCGGCTTCATTGGCTTTTTCTCGAAAAGTAGCTGCCCAAGATAATTTGTTATCCCGCGCCGGATAAATCAAAATGCCATCCTCTTTTTCTTCAATACATAGAGGCCTATCCAAGCAGTATTTGTCTATAATTTTCTTAGGTAACCTTATGCCTTGAGAATTACCTATGGGAACTAACTTTGTCAGCATCTTTGCCACCGCCCAATTGATTTTGATGTTACTACTGTAGTTACAGTATAGTAAATTCTGGGTTAGTGGCGCAAGAAACCATTACTGAAATACAATCTCCGGACCACTATCACCATCAGTATCATTGAGCTGTGACCACACCGCCCGGGCTATTTGAAGATACCGCTCGGTGATTTTCGGATCGGTCTGAGCGATCATCGGCGGTACTCCACTGTCTCCCTGCTCACGGATACTGCTATCCAACGGCAGATTGCCCAACAGCTCTGCACCATAGCGGCCAGCGACCTCAGCGCCGCCGCCCTGCCCGAAAATTGATTCCTCGTGGCCACATTGACTGCAGATATGAGTGGCCATATTCTCGACAACACCCAGCACCGGTACCTTAACTTTTAAGAACATTTCAATGCCTTTCTCTGCATCTAACAGGGCAATATTTTGTGGGGTGGTGACTATCACAGCGCCGGAGAGCTGCGCCTTCTGAGAGAGCGTCAACTGGATATCGCCGGTACCGGGGGGCATATCCACCACCAGTACATCCAATTCTCCCCACTGGGTCTGATCTAATAGTTGCTGAAGCGCGCCACTGGCCATCGGACCACGCCATACCATAGGGGTCTTTTCGGTAGTCAAGTAGGCCATAGACATAGTGGCCAAGCCGTGGGCGAGCACCGGTTTAAAATACTTTTGGTCCACAACCTCGGGCCTCTGATTGGGCGAAACGCCCAACATCATAGCAATGCTGGGGCCGTAGATATCGGCATCCAACAAACCCACGCGGTTGCCCAATGCTTTGAGAGCCAGAGCTAAATTGACCGCGGTGGTGGACTTGCCGACACCGCCCTTGCCAGAGGCAACCGCAATAATAAATTTAATTTGATCTAACACTGAAACTCCTCGCGCTAGCAGCTAATAGGATTTTCTCTACTAAAAGCGTTAACAATCCAACAAATGCACATGAAAAATTTCTCCAAAATCGCTATAGTTGCCAACTCTAATGGCCACCGATAAAAAGAATCCAACCATGCCCGCAAAACGCCAAATTTTGGTCACTAATGCCCTGCCTTATGCCAATGCGGCTCTGCACCTCGGCCATATTTTGGAATATACTCAGACCGATGTCTGGGTGCGCTTCCAGAGAATGCGCGGACATGAATGTTACTATGTTTCCGCAGATGATGCCCACGGCACCGCTATTATGCTGAAAGCCGATGAAAAAGGCATTAGTGCGGAACAACATATTGCCGAGATGCGCAGCATCCACGAGGCCGATTTCAGAGATTTCCTAATTAGCGTAGATCATTATCACAGCACGCACTCAGAGGAAAATCGGGTCCTCTCAGAGTTGATCTACAACCGCCTCGTGGACAGCGGCCATATAGCCCAAAGGGATATAGTGCAGGCCTATGACCCAGAGAAAAATCTATTTTTGGCGGATCGCTACGTCAAGGGCACCTGTCCCAAGTGCAAAACTCCCGACCAATACGGCGATAACTGTGAAGCCTGCGGCGCCACCTACGCCGCCAGTGATCTGATCGATCCGGTCTCGGTATTATCCGGGGCCACACCGGTTGAAGAGCAATCCTCCCATTTCTTTTTTAAGCTACCTGAGTTTACCCAGTTTCTTGAGACCTGGCTCAGTAGTGGCACAGTGCAGGACGAAGTGGCCAATAAGTTGCGCGAGTGGCTGGACAGTGGCCTGCAGGAATGGGATATCAGCCGCGACGCACCCTATTTTGGCTTTGAAATCCCCAATGCACCGGGCAAATATTTCTATGTGTGGCTTGATGCACCGATCGGCTACATGGCAAGCTTTAAAAAGCTCTGTGATATCAAGTCGGTGGATTTTGATCAGTTTTGGCAGCCTGACAGCGAGGCCGAACTCTACCACTTTATTGGCAAGGATATTGTCAACTTTCACGCCCTGTTTTGGCCGGCGATGCTTACCGGCGCCAATTTCCGAACCCCCACCAGAGTCTGTGTACATGGTTTTGTTACTGTCAACGGTAAAAAAATGTCCAAATCTCGGGGTACATTTATCAACGCGCGCTGCTATCTGGATCATCTAAACCCCGAGTACTTGCGTTACTACTATGCCTCCAAACTCTCCGACTCGGTGGAGGATATAGATCTCAATCTCGAGGACTTTGCACATAAAGTCAATAGTGATCTGGTGGGCAAAGTGGTCAATATTGCCAGCCGCTGCGCCAAGTTTATTAGCAAGGGTAACAATGGGGTATTGTCCTCCAATCTTGAAAATCCGGCACTCTGGGAGCAGGTCAGCGGCGCAGCAGAAAAGATTGCCCACTGCTACGAAAATCGCGAGTACAGCAAAGCGATCCGCGAAATTATGGCTCAAGCCGATGCCGTCAATGAGTATATTGCCGCCAAGGAACCCTGGAAACTCAATAAAGATACCGACAACCACCAACAGGTTCAGGACATCTGCTCTCTGGGAATCAATCTGTTCCGAGTGATATTGGCGTACCTTAAGCCAATAGTGCCGGTGACGGCGGCCGCTGGTGAGCAATTTCTCAACGATGAGTTGACTTGGCAAAGCATCTGCAAGCCACTGACTGATCATAAAATTAACAGCTTTAAACCACTGCTCACCAGAGTGGAACAATCGAGAGTTGATGCGATGCTAGAAGCCAGCAAACAGGAAACTGAGATAACCCAATCTGCCAGTGCAGGACCCCTGGTGGATGAACCCATAGCCGATGAAATTAACTTTGACGACTTTATGAAAGTGGATCTGCGGGTGGCAAAGATTATCAGCGCTGAGACTGTGGAGGGCGCGGATAAATTGCTCGCGCTAACCCTGGATTTGGGTGGCGAGACCCGCCAAGTGTTTTCCGGTATTAAATCTTCCTATGCACCAGAGGATCTGCAGGGAAGGTTGACAGTTATGGTTGCCAATCTGGCACCTCGCAAGATGCGCTTTGGTGTTTCCGAGGGCATGGTACTAGCAGCTGCCGACGGCAAGGGTATCTATTTGCTGTCACCAGATAGTGATGCAACACCGGGACTGCGAATTACTTGACTATCTACAGTGCAATAACCATCGCTTTTAAATTAACTTCTGCGTATTTGATATATCTAAAAGCACTAAAAAGACGTGTGATATAAGTTGAATCGATATAGATGATTTCATGATAATAGACAGCTATCAGAGCAATCTGGATAACCCATGCAAGAAGTCGCAATAATTTTGATCAGCTCTGTGCTGATTAACAACTACGTGCTGGTGCAGTTCTTGGGACTGTGTCCGTTTATGGGCGTATCCAAGAAACTTGAATCCGCTATTGGCATGTCTGCGGCCACCACTTTTGTACTCACATTGACCGCCATGGCCAGCTACGCAGTTGACAGGCTGGTGTTACTGCCCCTTGAATTAGAGTACCTGCGCACTATCAGCTTTATTGTGGTGATCGCCGCGGTGGTGCAATTCACCAAGATGTTTATTGAAAAAACCAGCCCTCTACTCTACCGCGTGTTGGGCGTTTTTCTGCCGCTTATCACCACCAACTGTGCGGTGCTGGGGGTAGCACTGCAAAACGCCAATAGAGACTTAAACTTTGCTCAGGCATCTCTGTATGGCTTTGGTGCCGGTGCCGGCTTTTCCCTAGTGCTGATATTCTTTTCCGCGATGCGCGAACGACTCGCGGCTGCCGATATACCACAACCCTTCGAGGGCGCTGCCATCGCCATGATCACTGCAGGCTTAATGTCGCTGGCATTTATGGGTTTTGGTGGTTTGGTCTAGATGCTTTATAGCCTGCTGCAACAGCCACTACTCGCCACCCTGATCGCTATGATCGGCTTGGCACTGCTGTTTGGTGCGCTTCTGGGTTTTGCCGCGGAAAAGTTCAGGGTCGAGGGTGATCCGGTAATCGATCAGATCGACGAGCTGCTACCCCAAACCCAGTGCGGGCAGTGCGGCTTTCCAGGATGCCGCCCCTATGCAGAGTCTATAGCCAGCGGTGATGCCATCAACAAATGTCCTCCCGGAGGGCAATCCACCATCAATGCGATTGCCAGCTTGCTGGATGTGCCGGCACCAGACCTCGATGAGGAGCACGGAGAGGTCTCGGATACCAAAACCGTGGCTTTTATCCGCGAGGAAGAGTGTATCGGTTGCACCAAATGCATCCAGGCCTGCCCAGTGGATGCTATCTTGGGAGCGGCAAAGTTGATGCATACCATTATTGCCGATGAGTGCACTGGCTGTGATCTATGTGTTGAACCCTGCCCAGTGGACTGCATCGACATGCTGCCCGTAGAAGAAGGTATCGGTGAATGGCGCTGGCCAGCGCCGGCAATTCCCAGCGGCATAATTGCCACCGATAGAACTAACCCTGCAACTTCTGAGAATGTGGCTGCATGAACAAAACCTGGGTAACCCCCGGCGGCATTCATCCACCGGAGAACAAACAGCAATCCCTGACTCTGCCGATTGGCGAACTGCCTATCCCAGAGAAACTGGTGGTGCCTCTCAGTCAACACATAGGCGTGCCGGCCACTGCCTGTGTGACGGTTGGAGAACAGGTGCTTAAAGGCCAAAAGATCGCCGATCACTCAGGTCCTCTATCGGTGGCATTGCACGCACCCACTTCCGGGATCGTATCGGCAATTGAAGAGCGACCCATTGCCCACTCTTCGGGAATGAGCGCCCCCTGCATCGAAATTATCAGCGATGGTCGCGATCAGTGGACTGATCGTCAGGGCATCGCTGACTTTCAACATACCAGTCCTTCGGCATTGCTGGGCATTATTGCCCAAGCGGGGATTGCCGGAATGGGTGGTGCCGGGTTCCCCACTGCGGTCAAATTAGATCCTGGGTTTCGTCGCCCCATAGACACGCTGATTGTCAACGCTACCGAGTGCGAACCCTATATTACTGCCGACGATGCCATTATCCGAGAGCGCACTGAGGAGATTATTCAAGGCATTCATATACTGAGCCATATCCTCGGCAATCCCAGCAATATTCTCATTGGTATCGAAGACAATAAACCGCAGTCGATTGCCGAACTGGAACAACAAACAGAAGATACTGGCATCAACCTAGTATCCTTTCCCACCAAGTATCCATCTGGCGGCGAGAAACAACTGATCTATATACTCACCGGCAAGGAGCTGCCCAGTGGCCAGATACCGGCAGATATAGGTATGGTCTGTGTCAATATCGGCACTGCATACGCCATCAAGCGCGCGGTAATTGATGGAGAGCCACTAATATCACGTGTCACCACTGTCACTGGTGAGGCCTGTGCTATTAATCGCAACTATCAGGTGCTGATTGGCACGCCAGTCAGCCACTTGCTGCAGCACAACCAGTTCGATCAGCAAAACAGCAGCCGAGTGATTATGGGTGGCCCGATGATGGGCTTCAGCTTGACCAACGATCAGGTGCCCATTGTAAAAACCACCAATTGCATTCTCGCCCCTAGTCAGAGTGAAATATCCGCTGAACAACCGGCACAGCCCTGTATTCGCTGCGGTATGTGTGCCGAAGCCTGCCCCGCCTCGCTATTGCCCCAGCAACTGCTGTGGTATTCCCAGGCCAAAGATTACGAGCGCCTCGAGGCTCACAATTTATTTGACTGCATTGAGTGTGGCGCCTGCTCCTATGTCTGCCCCAGCAATATTCCCCTGGTGCAGTACTACCGCAACAGTAAAGGTGAAATCACCAAGGCACAGCGGGAAAAAGTAAAATCAGATCAGGCCCGCGAACGCTTTGAGTTCCACAAGCAGCGCATCGAGTTGGCAGAACAAGAGAAGGAGGCCAAACGCGCGGCGCGACGCCAGGCGGCACAGCAAGCAAAGGCCTCATCGAGTAACTCAGGAGCTGCAGTGGACATTATCGCTGCGGCTAAGGCTCGCGCCAGCGCCAAAAAAGCCGACCCCCAACAGCAAGAAGCCAAACTGCAGCGCAGTGTTAGCAGTGCCGAGATGCGCCTGCAAACTGCACAGGAAAAACTCGACAGTGCCTTGGCAAACAATGAATCTGCGGAAAAAATTAATGCGCTCAAGGCTGCAGTTACTGCTACACAACAAAAACTGGAACAGGCACAAGCCCGTTTGGCGGAGCAACTGCAATAATGGCCTTTAAGCAAATTACTTCACCCCACACCCATTCCCTACAGAGCACCGGCAAGGTTATGCAGCTAGTCCTGTGGTGCACCCTGCCCGGCCTGCTGGCGTTGACCTGGCATTTCGGCTGGGGTTCATTGATCAATGTACTACTGGCGACCCTCACCGCAGTGATCGCTGAAGCGCTGATAATTAAGCTACGCGGCCGCTCTGTGCTGTTTTATCTCCAGGATTACAGTGCAGTGGTGACTGCGGTTCTGCTGGCTCTGGCACTGCCACCTCTGAGCCCATGGTGGTTAGTGGTCACAGGCACCCTGTTCTCAATTGTCGTCGCCAAGCAACTTTATGGTGGCATCGGCTACAATCCCTTTAATCCAGCGATGGTCGGCTATGTGGTACTGCTGATCTCCTTCCCGATTCAAATGACAACTTGGATAACCCCGCTGGCACTATTGCCGGATACAGTAAATCATCCAAATCTTGTAGAGTCACTGAATATAGTGTTTGCAAATGCTGCCCCTGCGGATGGAGTGACCGGTGCCACACCGCTGGACAGTTACAAACACAGTGAAGGCCTTACTGTCGAACAGATCTACCAGCGTGATCCGCTGCTCAGCAATGGCCTGTTGGCCGGTGTTGGCTGGGAATGGGTCAACCTAGGGTTTCTTGTTGGCGGCATTATTATGCTGGCCCGTGGGCTATTCACCTGGCATGGTCCAGTAGCCATGCTGGTCACCCTGGCCCTGCTGAGCGCAATTTTTTGGGATGGAGGAAGTTCCCAAAGCCCGGGATCACCTCTGATGCACCTGCTGGGTGGCGCCACTATGATGGGGGCATTCTTTATCCTCACCGATCCGGTATCCTCTGCAGTGAGCAATCGCGGACGACTGATTTACGGTGGATTAATCGGCTTCTTGGTTTATGTAATCCGCGCCTGGGGCAACTACCCAGATGCAGTTGCATTTGCAGTATTGTTGGCTAATTTTGCCGCGCCATTTATCGATAACTACACCCTTCCCAGAACCTACGGCCATACGGATCGGCGCCGCGCGACGGAAAAAGGAGAGGCCTAATGATCTTTCAGTCGATGGGCAAAAACAGTGTGCTGCTAGCTGCCTTCGCCGCCATCACCGCGCTGGTTCTGGCTTCCACCCAACACTACACCAAGGATCGCATTGCCGATGCCGAGCGCATCGCCGCCCAGCGGGCACTGCTTGAGATTGTGCCCCTTGATCGTCACAACAACGACCTATTGATGGATGTACAACCCATACCCCAGCAGTACTGGTCACTGCTGGGCCTCAGCGATGGTGGCAACATACATATAGCGCGCTACGACAATCGACCCGTTGCGGCGGTTATTCCCTCGGTGACCCCCAAGGGGTACAGTGGAGACATCGCCATGATTGTGGGTATTAACTTCGATGGCACAGTGGCTGGAGTGCGAGTGATTGAGCATCGAGAGACACCCGGGTTGGGGGATAAAGTGGATTTAAACAAGAGCGATTGGATACTCGGCTTTAACCGAAAATCCCTGTCCAATCCCCAGCGCGCCGCTTGGGATGTGAAAAAAAATAATGGTGACTTTGATCAGTTTACTGGCGCCACCATTACCCCGCGAGCAGTCATTCATCAGATCGCTCAAACCCTAGATTACTTTGCCAGCGATAGAGCGCGGTTGTTGGCGACAATTAATACTGCCACCGCGGATGGGGAAAATCTTCAAAGGGAAATACCATGAGTGATGTGACAGTCTCAGAAATTAGTAAAAATGGCCTGTGGCATAACAATCCAGCCCTGGTACAACTACTGGGCCTGTGCCCACTGCTGGCAGTTACTGGTACCGTGGTCAATGCCCTTGGATTGGGTCTGGCGACGCTACTGGTACTTATAGGTTCCAATATGATGGTCTCACTGTGTCGCAATCAGATCAGCGATGCCGTCAGACTGCCAGTATTTGTCATTATTATCGCTACATTTGTCACCTGCACTGAGTTGCTGATGAAGGCGTTCACCTACGAGCTCTACCAGATCTTGGGGATATTTATTCCACTGATCGTTACCAACTGTGCCATTCTCGGTCGCGCCGAAGCCTTCGCCAGCAAAAACAAACTCGCTCTAGCAGCCTTTGATGGGCTGATGATAGGCCTGGGCTTTCTACTGGTGCTAGTAGCACTGGGGGCCACCCGCGAGCTACTGGGACAGGGCACGCTGTTGGCAGATATGCAATTGCTGCTGGGTGCCGGTGCCGCGGACTGGATGATACGGCCGTTTGGCGACAACTACAGTTTTCTGGTGATTATTCTCCCGCCGGGCGCATTTCTAGTGATGGGCCTGCTGATCGCTATTAAAAATATGATCGATGCCGCTGTAAAAAGACGCGCTGATGCACAAAAGCAGTCACCAGTTAAGGGCGCCAAGCGGGTGAGAACTACCGGCCATATTGCCTGAGTACAGGATGTAGAGTTAGTAGGTAGCGTTAGCACATCGAATCTAGTATAAATCCAGATCCTTGGCAAACAGGCACTCCATATTGCGAAAGGCTTTGAATTCTAGATGGTTATCACTGGGGTCGCGCACAAATAAGGTCGCCTGCTCTCCTCTGCGACCTGCAAAGCGCACATAGGGCTCAATCACAAACTCCACCTCTTTTTCACGCAGACACTGGGCCATTTCATGGAACTGTTGCCATGCCAAGATAACGCCAAAGTGAGAGGCTGGCACTGCATGGCCATCCACTTTATTAGTGACTTGAGAGGGATGATCATGAGGCGCCACTAGGTGGGCTACCAACTGATGGCCAAAAAAGTCAAAGTCAATCCAGCGGTCAGACTCACGACCTGTGGCACAACCCAAAATGCGACAGTAAAAATCCCGCGTCTGTTCCAGATCAATAACTGGAAATGCCAGATGAAAACGGGGAATCGCTTCCTGAGTCACTGGGCATAAACCAGGGGTATTATCTACAGTTTGCGACCGCGGTTGGCAGCAATTCGCAAGCGCAGCGCATTGAGCTTGATAAAGCCTTCAGCATCTGCCTGATTGTAACTGCCACCATCGTCATCAAACGTGGCTATATTGGTATCAAACAGACTGTCATCTGAACGACGACCCACCACGCTGACATTACCCTTGTAGAGTTTAACTCGCACTTCACCATTGACTGCTTGCTGACTCTGATCAATAGCCGCCTGCAACATCTGCCGCTCTGGCGCCCACCAGTAACCGTTGTAGATCAGCTTGGCGTATTTGGGCATCAGTTCATCTTTGAGATGGGCCACCTCGCGGTCCAAAGTAATGGATTCAATAGCGCGGTGGGCCTTGAGCATCACTGTGCCCGCCGGTGTCTCGTAACAGCCGCGAGATTTCATCCCTACATAGCGATTCTCAACGATATCCAAGCGGCCAATGCCATTGGCACCGGCCACCTTATTGAGATACTCAATCACTGTGGCCGCCGACATGGGTTCACCGTCGATAGCCACAATATCACCCTGTCGATAACTGATAGTTAAATAGGTGGGTGTATCCGGCGCCTGTTCTGGAGCAACCGTCCAGCGCCACATATCTTCCTCGGCCTCTGACCAAGGATCTTCTAAGTTGCCACCCTCATAGGAAATATGCAGCAGATTTGCATCCATGGAGTACGGAGATTTCTTACCGCGTTTCATTTCTACTGGGATACTGTGCTGCTCACAGTAGGCCATTAGCTTATCTCGGGAATTCAAATCCCACTCTCGCCAGGGGGCAATCACCTGAATACCCGGCTTAAGGGCATAGGCACCCAGCTCAAAGCGCACCTGATCATTGCCCTTGCCAGTGGCACCGTGGGATATGGCGTCGGCATTGGTTTCATTGGCAATTTCCACCAGTCGCTTGGCAATCAGTGGTCGCGCAATCGAGGTGCCCAACAGATACTCCCCCTCGTAGACTGTATTGGCACGAAACATTGGGAATACAAAGTCTCTGGCATATTCCTCGCGCAGATCATCTATATAGATTTCCTTGACCCCCAGTGCCTGAGCCTTGGCACGAGCCGGCTCGACCTCCTCACCCTGGCCTATATCAGCGGTGAAAGTAACTACCTCACAGTCGTATTGCTGCTGCAACCATTTGACGATAACGGAGGTATCCAATCCACCAGAGTAGGCGAGAACCACTTTATTGACCGACGACATGTTGGCAAATCCCATTGTTAAAAATGCAGGCGAATTCTACCTCAATTTGAACATTATGTGTGCCATTAATCTAGGCTTAGTACTGTACTGGGTTGCGAATCAGAGGGGCTATTCAATGAGCATAACCCCAACTTATTGAGGGGCCTTTGAGCTGGAGTTATCTCAGAGCCCAAGAAATCCCATTGATAGCCTACTGGCGTCCAGTTTAGTCTAAAAGCCTGTTATGCAACCGCTGTTTGCGGTAGCATTGTGATTCGATTTTGCAGGTAGGACAGCTTGGTTGACAGGCAGTATAAGATACCTCTATTGCATTAACCTGTTATTCTGATTACGGAAATATATCCCATGAATCAACTCACCATTATTCAACCCGATGACTGGCACCTGCATCTGCGAGATGGTCACGCATTGGCAACCACGGTTCCCGTCGCTGCTAGGGGATTTAGACGCGGGATCGTGATGCCCAATCTGACCCTACCGGTGACTACCGTTGAACGGGCCAGGGCCTATCGCGACAGAATAATGGCTCATGTCCCCGCTGGCTCCGATTGGGAGCCGTTAATGGTGCTCTATCTGACCGACAATACCAGCGTTGACGAGATCCGTGCGGCGGCTGAATGTGGGTTTATCCATGGCTGTAAGTACTATCCTGCCGGCGCTACCACCAACTCCGATTCGGGAGTCACAGATCTAGCCAATATTGACCCTGTACTGGAAACCATCCAAGAGGTGGGCATGGTGTTGCAGTTACACGGTGAGGTGACCCATGCCGAGATTGATATTTTTGATCGCGAAGCAGTCTTTATTGAACAACACCTAGAGCGCTTGGTGAGAGATTTCCCTGAACTGAAAATCGTCTTTGAGCATATTACCACACGTCAAGCAGTAGAATTTGTCACTTCCACTGCAGACAATATTGGTGCAACCATCACCCCGCAACACCTGCTGTATAATCGCAACGATATGCTGGTAGGCGGCATCAGGCCCCACCTATTTTGCCTACCCGTTCTCAAGCGAAACATCCATCAGAGTGCACTGATCGATGCCGCCACCAGCGGCAACAAGAAATTTTTTCTCGGCACCGACTCTGCCCCTCACACCCAGGGAAGTAAAGAGTCTTCCTGTGGCTGTGCCGGATGCTTTAGTCATATTGGCGCCATCGAGCTATATACTGAAGTTTTTGAACAGGCCGGCGCACTGGATAAACTAGAAGCTTTTGCCAGTACCAATGGACCAGACTTTTACCAACTGCCTCGCAATCAAGGGACAATCTCCCTGGTTCGCCAATCCTGGCAGCTACCCGAGGCGCTACCGTTTATGGATTCACAGATAATTCCACTAGCCGCAGGCAATCAGCTCAACTGGAAATTGGTTCAGTGATGGAGATGCCAGAGGAGTTACTCAAGCCCTCGCTCATGGCTCAGCGCTTTCGGGGTTTCCTACCGGTAGTTATCGATGTCGAAACCGGGGGCTTCAATGCTAGTACCGATGCCCTACTGGAGATCGCAGCCGTAACTCTAGAGATGGATAGTCAGGGCAAGCTACAAATCAAGGACAGCTTCAGCAAGCATATAGAACCTTTCGAGGGCGCAGTGGTGGAGCAGTCAGCACTGGAGTTTACTGGCATTGATATCTACGACAACGAGCGCGGCGCCGAACCAGAGGGAGAGGCGCTAAAGGCATTATTCCAGCCCATACGCCGAGAAGTCACCGAGACCGGCTGCAGCCGAGCAATCATGGTCGCCCACAATGCCCATTTCGATCTCGGCTTTGTCAATGCTGCAATTGAGCGCAACCAGATTAAACGCAACCCCTTCCACCCTTTCTCCTGCTTTGATACTGCAGGTTTATCTGGGCTGGCCTATGGACAGACAGTTTTGGCCAAGGCCTGTCAGGCAGCCGAGATTGAGTTTGACAATCGCAGTGCCCACAGTGCCCTCTACGACACCACCAAAACCGCCGAGCTGTTCTGCACCATTGTCAATAAATGGAAAGACCTTGGCGGTTGGCGCTAGGGACCCGATTGACACATCGCCCTGCCGCTATTGGCGCCAAAAGTCCGCTTTGACAATACCCACCTTATCTGGATCAAACACCGGATCTAACCCCTGCCTACGCTGCATCTCATAGTCCTCAAGTGCCAGCAACGCCGGCTTTTGCAGAATAAGAATAGCGGTAATATTGAGCCATGCGGTGATACCCACACCAATATCACCCAGCGCCCAAGCCACATCAGCGGTCTGCAAACCACCATAGACTACCGAACCCAATACCAAGCACTTGAGCAGCAGTACCAGCCATGGGCGGTGCACCTTGCGATTTATGTAAACCACATTAGTCTCAGCGATATAGTAGTAGGCCACTATGGTAGTAAAGGCAAAGAACAGTAGAGAAATCGCCAGAATATCGGCGCCAAAACCGGGCAGTACAGTATCAAAGGCACTCTGCACATAGGCGGGTCCAGCCTCGACACCAGGCAGACCCTGATACAGATACCCACCCTCGGCACCCTGCACATTGTAGAGTCCAGTCAACAGGATCATAAACGCCGTGGCAGTACAGATCAGCAGGGTATCCACATAAACAGAAAACGCTTGAACCAGACCCTGCTTGGCTGGATGAGAGACCTCGGCAGCGGCCGCTGCATGGGGTGCACTGCCCTGTCCAGCCTCATTGGAATAGATACCTCGTTTAACCCCCCATTGCACCGCCATACCTACAATCGCGCCAAAACCAGCTTCCAAGCCAAAGGCACTGCTAATAATGAGTTTAATCACCGCCGGCAATTGATCTATATTGACTGCCACCACCACCAGCGCCACCGCTATATAGGCAACAGCCATAAACGGAACCACTACTTGGGCGAAGCTGGCAATCCGCTTGACCCCACCAAACACAATTAATGCAACACCGACAGTGATAAAAACTGTGGTGGCCCATGGCGGTAACTGCCAGGCATTCTCGCTGGCCGCCACAATACTGTTGGCCTGTATGCCGGGCAGACAGAACCCCATGGCCAAGGTCATTGTGATGGCAAACAGCCAAGCGTACCAACGCTGACCCATGGCCTTTTCAATAAAATAGGCCGGGCCACCGCGATACAGTCCATTGTCATCCTTTTCTTTGTATATCTGAGCCAGAGTAGCTTCGATATAGGCGGTAGCGGCACCCAAAAAGGCCACAGTCCACATCCAGAAAACCGCCCCCGGTCCACCTATGGCGATGGCAGTGGCAACACCAGCTATATTGCCTGTGCCCACCCGTCCAGATAGGGATATTGCCAAGGCTTGGAATGAGGATATACCCGCCTTAGAACTGGTTCCCTCCGACATCAACTGGAACATATGTTTAAGATACCTAACCTGGAGAAATCTGGTGCGCACTGAAAAATACAAACCAGCCCCCAAGCAGAGGTAAATTAATGCCGAGCTCCAAATCAAATTGCTGAGTGAATTGATGATTTCTTCCATGATTTTATCCTGTTATCAATAGGTTATAGATTAAATTAACTGACGAAAATAAACTGGTCTATTTTCCCAATAATTTCAAGGCCATTTGGTAGAGCATCTTTTTGTCGGCACCACAGATTTTTGCCGTCAGGCTGGCAGCCTTGGATGGCGACAAATCCTTGATCAGCAACCCCAATATTTTTTCCGCATCCATCGAAACTGACGCAGTTTTGCGGCTGGCGCCAGCAACCACTAGCACTATCTCACCACGCTGGTTGTTGCTGTCTGCTGTGACCTGGGTCTGCAATTCGGCGAGATCACCCCGC
>JACLAD010000373.1_pt1 | contig 27598 bp, 26 predicted proteins | sample 8027901 | NCBI WGS metagenome assembly JACLAD01 (sample SAMN15725071, study PRJNA655200) | protist metagenome | isolation source: fluorescence activated cell sorting (FACS) single amplified genomes of... | place: Spain: Blaines Bay Microbial Observatory, Mediterranean Sea | collected 2016-07-05 | reverse complement strand
TGGCGCGGATGAACTGCGGGGTGTAAAAAAATTGGTGCAACAACTACTTGCAGACCCGACTGCACGCCTGATGCTGGTCATAGCCACCGATGCCGACGACGATCTTGCGAAGTCTTACGACTACTTCGCAGGGCTGGACTGCACGAAACGTGTGGAGCAGGTGGTTCGGATTACAAACAGTGCACGAAAAAGTGGCGAGCATTTTGCGGTGTGTCGCATATGGGATGCGGCAGCTGCAGCTGCGTTCAAAGCTGGTGCTGACTGGGTGGTATTGTTGGGCGATGACGTCGAAATCATAACAAAAAATTACTACCAGCAAATTCTTCGTGGGTTTCAAAGCGTACGTGCGACTTTCGAAAATAAGGTGGAATTGGGCTTTGGGTGCCCCTGGTTTGATGATATTACTTTCCCCGATTTTCCTACATTCCCGGTCATCGGTCGCCCACACTTCGACCTGATGGGCGGGCGTCTCTTTCCAGAGACCAGGGATTTTGTCAACCAAGATCTAGATCCATACCTTCATCGCCTCTACCTGGAATTTGACGCAAGCCCGCGGATAGATGCCAGACTCGCAAACAGGCGTGGGGGGGGGCAACAAAGAGGTAAACATGCCCCGATACAGGCCTGTGCCGGTAAACTGGAAGGATTGGATTTTGGAGGATCGTAAGTACATAAAAAAATATTTAGAAATGCATTCTGCCGTGGCACCAAATATCAGACTAATAGATGTTGTTGTGCCGTCGTACCGAATTCCCGAAGCTAATCTTCGCCTTATTACCGGCATGCAAGTGCCAGAGAACTGGCGAACCGTCTTCATAATAGTTCTTGATAATCCCAAATTGGCGTCGAGTATTGATGGTGGATGGCAAGGACTGGAAAGCAGGCTTACAAATTCGTCGGGGCACAATGTGCGAGTTCGAGAGAACAAAAAAAATATGGGAGCTTCTGCCAGCAGAAATGCAGGGATAAAGGAATCGGCAGCGCAATGGATCTTATTCTTGGACGATGACACTGAACCTGACACACACCTTTTGGTCAACTATGAAAAACATATACGTTCTTGTACTGACATTGATAATGTTGTGGGATGGCTTGGCCATGTTCAGTTTCCTAGACAATCGATGTCTTTGCGCGAGGGCGCGGTTCTAATGAGCTATTTAACTTTTGCGTTTGAAATCGCAACCTTTGATGGGGTCGAGCATCCAGCCTGGGGCGTAACCGCCAATCTCTTGGTTCGAAGGGTTCGCAACCTGCATCTGGACACAAGATATGCTAAACAGGGCGGCGGCGAAGATGTCGATCTTTGTTTACGGTTATCAGATTACGGAAGATTCGTCAAAGCACCAAAAGCCGTCGTGTATCATCCCTTTTGGGAGACTAGTTTCTACCGCCATTTCTTTGGGTGGGCCCTGGGAGATGGGGCGCTTTTTTGCAGATTTAAACAATACACATATCGCTCGTGGCCGAACGTCATTGAGACGTTGTTTGTGGTGTTACCGCTAAGATTGTACTTTTCCGAATTTTCTCGAACTGCTCTTCTAGTAATTTCTTTTTTATGCATTGACATTATTGTGGACATGATGGATATCACAGATTTCCGACATCGTGTAAAGGTCCTAGGAGCGAGATGGTCACTTCCATATTTACTGCTGGGTCGCATTATTGGAAACTCTTATGTGTGGGTGCTGGAACTTGGGCGATTAATTGGCCATTTAAGACGCAAGCAGCTACAAAATTTTGCACGTCGATTTGACTGGCTCTGCCAGAAAATCCCGGGCGCGCCCGAAAAATTTGCCAAGACTGAACTTGTCAAGTTTATGTGCTTTGTGGCGACAATTTTAGTGTTTCAGTATTGCCATTTGTAGTTATTAGCAGACGGTTAGGGTATGAGTTTGATTATGAATAGCTGCTCCAAGGGACACACATGGTGTCGATAAGAGAGTTCACACCCGAGGTAATAGCAAATGTAAATGAAATTCTTTACAAGAATATGTCGAGAGACTCCTTAGTAAGAGAGTTCTGTCACCACTGCCATAATTTTTGGCTGTATCTAGAACCCCACAAACATACTAGTAAAACACACCGTCTTAAAATCCACCCCCTGTTAAACCCGAGCTACTGATGTGTGAATATTTTTACGAGTAATAATTTCTAAAACAAAACAAATGTCAGCGGACCTGAGTTAGGCTACGACACTACATGGTCACCACCCTTGTAGATTATTTTACGTTTACCTCTTTTATTGAGCTTAGCAGCTGTTTCAGCTTTTTCCCGTGTTTTTACTTGCGACATGTGCTTTCGAAAAGCTTCGACACTTGTCGCTATCGCATGGGCGCCCTCTTCATTTATCGATAGGGTATTCTTGCACGCAGTCTGCCGATATGTGTCTAGCGGAGTACGTGCCCTCATTCCGTGTTCTATCTGAAATAATAATAGTAGTTGTTTTTGTATCGGAGTCGATGGTCGTATTATTGTTAAGCGTACAGCTGATGCGTTGCAAGCAAGTGTAAAGAATTAATGGTTAACAAAACATGTAGATAAAACAGGCAGATGTGACGGCTCATCGATCACTAAGAACATTTTAAAAATGTATCTAACAGGCATACTGTCAACACGTTAATTACAACTAATGCAGAAGCTATTTGATAGTAGAATTCGGGCCTTTGTCAGTTAACTAGCAAAATACATCTTACACGCAGCGAAAATAAGACTTACTTAACTATGTCTGGTTACGCCCATCTCAAATAACTGGAGCTCGTAATTTTCTACACTGATTTTGACTACGTACTCGATACCCGAGGTACTATCAATTGCTTACATTTTATTTACAACAATATAGAAATACTGTGCGTACACGTGTATCCAATTTCTTATAGTTGCATCGATTGCTATAATTGCCAACGCGCCATAGATTCCCAAAATGGATTTTGCTTTATTATTTATTATCTATCGGTTTTGTTTATTTCAAAAAAGTTCTTACGCCCACTTTTTACGTGTCCTTGTTTTTCACATATTATTTTGGTTATTTCCAACTTTGTATTATCAATTACAAATTGTTTGGAATGACTGCTTTGGAATGCGACTACTATTAACAGGTTTGAAAATTTGTAACAGATTTGAACAAAAACAACCCATTCAAACCTGTTAAAATAGGCCCCGTGCAGATTCTCACATTTACTGCTAACATGTCTTTTCAGCAAAAATTAATGGAAGAGCAAGAAGCGCACTTCTTATAAGACAAGTATGGTTTAAGCCGGTGGGAGAAATACCCGAAAGTACAATAAAAACGCTAAAGGGAACGCCTTTGCCTTATTTATAGAATTTGATTTACGCTTCGTTCTACAACGAGATGTGGCTTCTTCTAGCTAAGCACGACGATAAATTCCGCGCTAGTGAATTGGATGAGCAGTACCGTATACAAAGACAATTCATGGACTTTTACAAGCAAAAGGCTAACGTGGCTATAGCAGGGCTTCTGAACAAACTTTTTGATAGCTCTGTCCCACAGATTTTGCATCTTTCACAAGAACAGATTAGGAATGATTTTGAAGCAAGTACTAAGGATTAAGTACTGAGAAATTGAACATGTTAGCTAAAGGATTGTAAGGACATGTCTAAGGCTCAACTGAATGAATGATTTTAAGATTGAATATACTGATTGATAAAGCTACTGTACGATATATATATATTAAGTAACAAAGATTTTTCTTAGGTAGGTATATATAAGGTATAATAGATTTCAGTTTTACCATGAGAAGTATCCTAGAAAGATCTTAAAAAAAAAATCAGACCTGTATTCAAACCTGTTAAAACACGGTCGGGCGGTGCTAGATAACATTCGACGCACTCCCAAGTCTTACCCCACCCTTTAAGTATGCCGAAAAAACTCTCCACTACACCTTCACCGAAAAGAGCAAGTCCGTATATAGCTCAGAGTGACTCTACGCCTGAATGAAGCTAAGAGTAAACCTAAGAATCCGAAGAGCTCTTCAAGCGAAATGGAATCAAACGAAATGGAACTATTCGGGTCCGATTCTAGCGATGAAGAGTATTCTGATGATGATATTATATCAATGAAGTCGCTAACAAAACAGGCCAATCGGAATAAGACTTGGATAGATTGGTCGAGAGATCCTCGAATAGATTTTGTAGATTTATCATGAATGATAATAATTCAAGTGAATTAGTATTCCATACATTTTCTTCCTACCTAGTACCAATAGTACATAGGTTAGATTACTGTATAATCCAGTAGTACCAATAGTACTACTCACAGTACATAAACTTGTCTAGAGACGGTTTTAATTAATCTAGTATTTCAGATAATATGAGTCATCATCATCAACTAGTCAAAACACTAGATAGTAACAATCGTATCTGGTTACTACATAATATGCTGTAGTAGATCATATGAAGTTTTATTAGTCGCCGTCCTTCGACTTTGGTACACGATTCCTCTATTAATATTTTGACCTGTTTCTTCAGAACTGAAAACTTAATTCCGCGAGATCACCAGGCTTGGTCAGACTATCAAACAATATAGAAGGCATGCAATTACGAAGATATACATGTACAGTATGATATGACAGCGCAAGCCTCCATTATTCTATGAGAGAATACAAACCAGCTCATGGGAATCAATATTCAAATCTTCGTTCATCAATTCGGAAATAAGCTGGATTTCTTCAGCTGACATCCCTTCAAAACCATTCCCACAGTCAATCGGATCCATATTGCCATGGCTACTTTTCTCATGCAAAGAATCCGAATCTGGATTCAATAATAAAAACTTTGGAGTTGCAAGTAGACAACAATCTTGCATACAGTTACTTTGAATAGATGGTGGCACTGAGTGATGAGTTGCTGCCTTTATTTTGATAGATGAAAAGTGCAGATCAAGTCTTTCGAGCATTTTTTGAAGGCCGGTTAGCTGGGTTTCCAGGGTCTGTTTCTTCAATACAATACGATAAATACACATTACGTTGAAACAAAACAAATCTCAAACAGATGACTGTGTTTATACCGATGCAGGCAAATTCAATTTTATTTCTCCAAGCGAGGCTTCGTCTAGTGAAAAAATACTGCGGGTTTCTCGGGTCGGGGTTATAGCCTTTTTTGCAGCAGGGCGAGTTGTAGCTCTCACTGCAAAAATTTTTCGTGACAAAAAAGTCAAACCGGTTTTCAAGTGAGCAAACAATAACATACCATGTCGAAAACCAACACTAAAGAGGAGTTCTAGAGCTCCTGGAACATCAACAATCCGCTTCTTAATTGTCTTGTTCGATAATCTCAGGCAACTACAATAACACAACAAAACCCGATATTTATTTTTTTTCAAAGGAAGTGATGTAGTTTCTGTCTGGGTTTTCGTAGTCTATGTGCACAAACCGATATTTTAAATTTTTTGGATCTTTACATATATTTTGCAAAATTGTTGATAAACACTTGATTGGTGGCGGTTGTTCCTTTCTATATACAGAACATTATGTTACTTGCTCGCAACCAATGTGCCAAGTGATTGCCTATGGACCCGGTCATAAGTGCTCCTATCCTCCCTTTAAGGTGTTTTACAAGTATTCTCAACGCTTGATCTCTCGACATCACACTCGCTGCAGCAATTCTAGATGTAACATTCAAAAAATGTGTTTTTTAATACTGTATTATATGTTAGATAGGTTGTGAACCTTTCTTGCCACTCTGCGAGTTTGCGAGTAAGCTTCGCTTCGCGGCATCTATACAACAACAAATGTTCAAAAATGTATACGAACAAGGTTAACACATTCCATGTGCTTACACAATTGTTGCCGAACCCACAAGCCGCACTTTTGTCGGATCAAACAGAAACACAGACAAAACAGTATCAGCATCATCGATTCTATATCCATTCTGTACCCGATTTGGAACATTATTACTTCATAAATCCAAGATTGATATGCAAGGAAATCACTATCACCAGTTGTTCAACTGTCTCTCTTGCCAAGGATAATTGGGCCGGTAGAAATGATATTATACATTCCATACGTTGTCTGAAAGTGCTCCCGGTCTAAAAAGACGAAAAAGCAGTTACTTGAACTTTTTATTTGAGAAATTTCTAATGTCAGGTTGCGGATTTAATCAAAGTTTACCTCCATCACATTCCAGCTTAAAGTTGGACTCTTGTCTCTCACACACTCATCAATCACTATTTTAACTAATTCTTTTATTTCAGTCGTAAAGCCACGGACAATGACCCGTACCAAGTTACTCTCACTTGGAGTATTATCGGATACCGAATCACGCGTATCAGTCTATTCGTGACAAAAAAATTATGTCCTATGTCCGTTGATGTAATTTTTCACAAGTGCAGTGAAACAGTCATTGTTTAAACCTTCTTTTCAAGATCTATATTTGATGCGACATGTTTCTTTGGGGTCCAGAATGGTTGTCTAGGATCATTTCGGCTGGAATCTGCGACAAGACCAATGTCAAGTACACGATTCCACAAACAAGGTGTATTTTTGAAATATGCTCAACTTCGCACTTACCATTTACAACAGCTGGTACGGGCGCAGTTTTCGGGTATTTATTTAATTCCTCATCCAAATCTCGAAGTCGACTTCTTTTCTCCTTTTGTTCAGGAAGGTATTTGCAAACACGCGAGAGAGCGCCAACTCAAACATGACTCTCAGTATACCTCGAGTTTCCTCAATAGCTCTCGTTTCTTTGCAGCAGCAGCAAGAATACCTTTGTTAGGCTCTACTTGCTGCATTTCATTTCCCGCTGGGGTTGCAAAGGAAGGATACGATCCAGCAGCAACACAAAAAGCGAATGCAACAGCAACAACAATTTTCTAAGCAGGTGTCGCAGTCGAAGCAAAACCTTTGATAAACAAACAGTTTACGACATTATGATAGAAAAACAACTACACACTATCCCCCATATTTGAACTATTTAACTACAAAGTGAGAACAAGCAGATACATATTTTGACGAACTGTCGTATGAGAGGACACTTAAGAGGACAATTCTCAGGCGGAGGTGGTCGTATGTATTTGGTTTGTTCAAGTCGTACAAGAGGGACTGGAAACAGCAAGGGTGCTGCCTCCGCCTCTACACGATCGCTAGAATCCTCCACTATACATACATAGATAGGTACATTCAAACGAAATCGTGTTTGTTTGGTTCATGCATACTAGCATATGGTCCATGTGTTATTGGATGATAATGCATGCATGCATATTCACCGGTGTTGGAGTTTTGGCGCTTATCTGAGATGGCGCAAAGAAACATCCGGTAGCGCGGCGCGAATAATGGTAAATCTGATAGAGTCGGTAACCAGACATGAGATTAGGTATCCACTTGAAGAATTTCCCGGATGAATTGAAGTAGTGATTTCAAAATACATGTGATCATTTAAGTTTTTTTTTTTGTAGTTCGAAAAAAATTTCGAAAATTTTGATAACTTCATGTCGTGTGTAAAATTGGATGAAGTTTTCAAGAATGATACTCATTTTTACTGTAAAAATAGAGAAACATGATATTTTTGCTGTTAAAGTAGGTGAACGATCATGTATACTAACGTTCTTGCCTTTCTTCACCTCCACGCTCCTTGTTGTTCTTGAGGTAGATCCATTGATCCATATGATCCATATAGACCCACTGGCCGCGGCTACTATTATTTCCCATGTTGATACGCTGTTGGTGTCAAAAATACCACGTATTTTTGACAACAGACAAACGCTTTGCTGTGAGCAAATAATCAAGTGCTTTACATGTTATGATATTATATCAACACTCTACCCTATTCAATACTCTACCCCCTACAAAGACGCTGGATATATGGCACATGTCACCTTATGGGTGCATGTGTCTGTGGAAGTGTTGTCGCTTTGAAAATCTCGTTGTGTTTAAAAATGTTCGTTTTAAATACTTTTAAAACGAAGCTTCTTTAAACATGGAGCCATGTCCACGAACATGATTCATGGTAGATAAGGCAGCGTATGTTATATTATATATATAGGAGAGGCCATTGGCCATAGAATAGGAATATACTATTTTATATATATATATATATGAGACTTTGTTGTCTCCTCCTATAAACATTAATGCTTTTGCATCAAGTATTGAACATCAATTTATACACATAGTAGAGTATAGCAGTTCATACTGCATATATATATGTACTCAACTATATTCTATATACAATATATATAATAATTCTGGTATAAAACCAGTATTTTGTGGTAAAATACATATATACATACATACATACATACATACATCACATAGATATAGTACATATCAATATTAAAACATTACAACTTTTCCATTTGATAGTGTGACGGTGATACGAAGAAGATAGTCTGATTTTAGCACCTCAACAAACTTACTACTTGGCGGAGGAAAGAACTCAGCATACGCTTTGGGTTCGTATTGCTTCACAGCTTGTACATGCACCGTACCCGTAGTGTAATTTGGCCCTTGTTGTTGGTGATACGGTCTCTTAACTGTAGTAGTAGTAGTGGTAGTGGTGTTAATGTACATTCTGTGTGAGTTGGGTAAACCTAAACCCAGCTTGCTGAGTTTAGGTTATTTTACCGCATGAGCTAGCTTCACTCGCGCATTCATGTGGTAGTCTAACAAGACTACCACAATTCAGCGCACATCAACTGCGAAGCTTGCTCCTCACCAGGTTTCCGCCCATCGGGCATCCGTTTGGTCTGCCGGCTGCCATTTCAGGCACTGGTGACCGGTAATCCACTCTCTCTTTCAAACAAAGCAAGGGTTTTTTTGTGTGTTTGACCTGGTTTGGATGCACTCTAGGTCTGGTTAGTCAGGCCAGTCGTGTATGTATATATGTGCATGGAATGTGTGAAGGGTACGCAAGAAAAAGAAATCCAAAAAACAGAAAGGTATTTAGGAGACAATCAGTTCAAGAACTACAAACATCGCAACATGGGTGTAAGAAAAGAAAGAACATTGAAACAATACAAGATAGAGAGACGGCTAAACCAGAAAGAAAACGAGTATCTATTTCTATACTCTCTTACCCTACGACCCCAGGTCATTACCCTTTGTGGTGGGGGGACGGCAACTCCTGGGGGTAGTCGGTACTAACGGGCTGTTGCATTTTACAATGCATTGGGTGACTAACCCATCAGCCCTCCCGGCTACCGCCACAGGGGCTGCTCCACGGTGGCGCATATCGCCCTGCCGTGAGCTGCACTTTTTTGAGGGGGCAAGTGCCCCCTCCTGGTGCAGTCTGTACACGCTTTCCCATTGCACAGTACATATGTAGCTGTGCGCAGGTACCTGGGGATTCTCTCCTCTCGCATGCGCGAGAGGCCCCATAACGCGCCGACGAGCGGTTGCACCCCCGCTGCCGGTCTCTTAACTGTAACACTGCCCCCTCCCGGGTGTGTTTCCCGGAAGATTTGGTGTATCGTCAAACTGATAGAACCATATCTTTGATTGTGAGGTCCATCTCCATTTACATATGAACGAGTCCTGGTTTACATGAATCCACTTTTCATTTAAAAAGAGGGCTTTTTTTTTTTTGGTCTGAAATTCATTACTTTTCATGCATATAAAAAAAAATATTTTTTTTGAAATTCGTCCCGATGTTGCAACATAAGTAAGCATGGCAGCTCGCTATCTGTCAGCACCACGGCAGAGCCACTTGTTATTTGCAACCAAAATACTTCGATACCTATGCAACAAAGGATATGAAGCTTACTTACACGAAAAGCGTTGCCCTTTTAAAAAGGGGCAGCACTTTTAAAGTGTTGCTTGCTGTACCGGTGTCATGTCTGTCACTAATAATGCATATATATGCATGTTGGCGACAGCCAGGACGCCCTTTATACTATAATACAGGAAGGCCAATAAGGCCATAGAATAGAAATTTACTATTCAATATATATATATGTGAGACTTTTGTGTCTCCTACTATAATCATAATCGAATTTACTTCGTACCCACAACGTCTATTTTCGTACCCATTTAGCATACGTTTGCACACATCACACACTGTGACCATAGAGTCACATACACTTGAGTGTACTGTAGGTATTGAGACTACATACATAGTCTCAAAACTACCATTACTCAACATACATATAGGGACTATAAGCATAGGTTATCCTAGATAGTCCCTACAGGATAGGGTTAAAAAATTCACAGTCTTAATGCACCTCCCCTGTATGCGCAGACCATTTTGAACGAAATTGCAATTTTCCAGACCAATTTGAGAAAAGCCCTTTTTTTTTTAACCTGAAGAGAAATTGCGCCTACGGCGCTAAATCGTTTTAAAAAGCACCTCCCTCGTTACTACATCCTGTCGACACTTTCCCCAACCCACAGACAGAGGAGACAGACCCGAACACTCACTCACTCCTCCACTCCACTCCACCCATGGCGTCGTCGATGGGAAATGGAACAAAAAAATCTTTTTGTGAGTTTGATGCAGATATAGTTTGTTTAATTATGATCATGATTAGTTTGATACAAGCATGATTTGACTTGATTTGATTTGATTTGATGTAAAATAGCACATCGTTCGACATCCTTGTCGTTGCCGGGTCTGGACATTACTCCATTTTGTAAGGGCAAGGTCAGCAAGACTGTTGAACGTGCAATGCGTCCGACCAAGACAAGTAAGCTATCATAGATTTCGAGTAACCAGTAAATCTTGATGTTGACTTCTTGAAATCGAAACAGCTGACTAGTATCCATGCTAACTTGTAGATCCTTCGAGGTCCTCAAGGCCGCCTGTATCCCAGGTTTTTCGCCTGCATCGTGGAAGCCGACACATTTCCTCATTTCCCCCCGTTCAATGTACAAATGTAGGTGTTGATGAAACCGTTACTTAAGCGCGTCCGTGGTGATATTAGCAAACCGAAAGCTGCACAGAAAATGGTTCGGGCCATGATTGCTACTGATCGCAAGAAAATGATTGGTCATATTTTCGCGAATGCCAATACGAAGTTGAAAGAGCTAAGGATAACTATCCAAAAGGCACATCCAAGATGTCCGACATTATTTAGTTTTCTTGATAAAGACAAAGAAGTTGTGGATGCCCGGGCTGAAAGAAAAACCAAAACAGGAGATGTTCTCATGTCCCATCCCTATGTTGGAGCGGTGATTTATATCCAGGCTCACTCACGCGCTTCAACATGGACGGCGGCATCCAATGCTTATTTAGATTTCCGAGACGAAGATCTCTCTTCCTCTGCTCGCTTGAATGTAACCCGTGCTCTAAAAACTCGTGGCGCGAGTACCGCCTCGTTCAGTACCATGTCAGCTACCTTGAAGCCACTGAAATCCAAAACCAGCAATAGAAGACAAAATGGTATTGCTGAATCCACAATTCAGCAAGATAGTAGTAACATGGAAGATGGAACTGGAACAGGCAAAGCAAGAAGTAAGAAAGGAAACGTGGCTAGTAAAGACGGCCTCAAAACTGTTTTGTACGAAGGAGCTTTTCGTGGCGAAGTCCCAGATTCTCTCGGACCGATCCTAGTCAGTATTCAACAAGCATATCGTCCCGGCATTATCATCAGCGTACGTAGTGCTGAAATGCAGCGTGTGTCAGATGCAATATATCTCAGTGATTTGACCCTGAGTTTGCTTTTGCGCGAGAATCCGGAGCTTCTAGTGCCAGACGCACGACTAAAATTAGCAGAATTTCTTGTGATATCAGAAGGATTTTTGGTTTTCAAGGAAGTTGCGGGCGCCAGGGACACGTATAAGCTAGCGGTTCAGTCACATCTGCACACCCAACGGCGAGTAATAAATGGTGAGCATTGGGAATTATCAATTTATGTCGAGGAGGGCTCATTTTTAGTCCAGGCAACTAATACGGATAGTGTTGACGATCAAGTACTGGAGTTGTTCATCCCAATTTCGGATGCAGAGACGGCATATGGCTCAAAAGTCACGTCAGATATTAATCTAGCCAAATTCGGGTTTGCATTGTGCAAAGCAGTATCAATTGTGGGGGAGACGAATCTAGCATTAAATTTTTCATCCTCACAGTCACATGAAGCTGGCTCCATGTCTTTACTGTTTTCAGCGGCACGCCCATTGACCTTTTTTGATGGCAACGTACACAGTTTTATTGTCAGTATCCATGAACGTGTACTCGAACCGGGCAAATCGTATCGAGGCAACATGAAACGTATGACCGCTTCTATCGTGTGTACAGATAATCGTCGGCGCTATGAATTATGTATAACCCAAAGAGAACTTGTTGACCTGGCACGGCAATGTGGAGACCCGACATTGCTTGATTCAAATGGAAGATCGGTGGAATTGTACAACCGTATTGTCCGGCGGATATTCTTTTTGAAAAATCTAAAATTAAAGTCTGTTGAATTCCGCGGGGATGCGGTGTTACATAAGGTAAAATGTTTTCGTACTTTTTATCCTCATACACTGCAAATCACTGCACAACTCACACTTGAGTGGGAGGTAGTAATCCTTGCAAAGGACCAAGATGGTTGCTTGTATGAACCACTCCGATTATCTTTGTCATTTGTCGCTGCAAGTTTACATCGACCAAACGCGCTTATGAAAACTAAGTCTCGCGATCGAGATTTCAAACAAATTATTGATCTCCTGTCGGTTGATGCAGACCGTCCTAAATTTTTGCGTGTATTATCGATGCGCCAGAATAGAGACCGGGCAGCAGCAATATCGATTCAGCGGGCAGCTAAGGGCCGATTGGGGCGAAAAAAGGCTCTGCGTACGAAGAAACAACACGAGCATCATACAAGTGCCGCCATTAGAATACAGTCTGTTCAGCGTCGTCGCAAGTCTTTGGTGGAAGTTCAGAGTCGAAGGCAGGCCATAGTTGAAGAGTCAGAAGCTGAGCGTGCGCAGGCAGTTCGTGAATTGCAACGGATAGCACGGGGTAGACAAGCACGAAAATGGGTTAAAGAAGAAGGGACAAAACAAAAAAAATTGCGTGAGCAACAAAACCGTGCAGCAGCACAATTGCAACGACTTCAGCGTGGATGGCAAGGGCGAAAACAGGTGTCTGAAGCACGTAAATATCAGCACAGATATGAACCTAACAATTCGAACAAACCACGCCTTCAACTCGTGGTTCGAGATACACCGCAAGGTATTGCAATTTTGGCAAAAGGCAAAAAAGGCAATATCACCGATGCCAGCTTCTTTGGACAAGATGTTCTTCGATTTCTTGTCGGCGAAAACAAGGACTTACTTGCTCGATCAAAAAGGCAAGAACTTTGCAGTTTGATACTTTCAGCAAAATCAGGAGTTGTTTCCTACGTGAACACTGTTGATTACAATCCAAATACCTATGCAATTGTGCTTCAGCGAAAATTTTACTCAGGTCGACATATGATCGATGATAAGGACTGCTTCGTAAAAGCGGAAATTGTTGAAAATGGACTTTGTTTCCATGTTGAGTATCAAGTAGGCATGGAAGCTAGTCGATTTGTTGCATATTTATCAACAGCCGACATTTATCGTTTCTTGTTTCCGAAGACTGGCTATCCGGATTCCCTTGCTGAACTTTCTCACTCGGCAGTTGGTAAGCTGGTCGAGGATGGTTTTCATTTTATTAAATATTTCAAAAATGGCCCACCAGTACTTAGAGTTCCTCGTACAATACAGCGTGATATGGATAGATTTGGCAAACTTGTCTTCATGGATGTTATACCCGTTACACTAGTTGGCAAGGGTGCCGTTCCATTGCTTGTAAATGTGTATAATGTTTCCGGATCAGATTCCATCTTGGACTTCGAGCCAGATTCTTCGAGGTACTTTGTAGCAGCGGAAGATCCAACAAATGGCTTCGTATTTGAAGTTGATGTAGATCATGAAGAAATTTCAATGATGGCTGAGGTATGTGGAGATTCGTCATTACTTGAACCGCAGCACGAAACCAACCTTGTGAAACGCCTTTGCAAACGACTTTTTCTATTCGAAGATGGAGAGGAGGGTGACGAGGAGATTGTGCTCGAATTTCGTTGGGAAGCGGCTTTAAGTAAATTTGAGCAGACGTTTATTTACGGTGAGTACCAAGTTAGGGTCAGTGTGTTCGTAACCCTGGAATGGGAAATTGTTATCCTTGGCGTAGCAGCAGACAGAACCAATGTTGGCATGATACAACTTACTTTGAAACAAGCTCAAAAGTTCTTGGGAGGAAAGAGATCGTTTTTACTCCCTCAGCGGATGAGGTTGAATAGCAAAAAGCTTTGTGGTTATTTAGAATTATCCGCAGAAGGCGAGCTGGTTTTGGTGGATTCTTTAATGAAATTGCGCACAAACAATGCAACGAAGATACAGACAATTTTTCGGGGTAAGCAAGGTAAAGTTCGCGTCAATACGATTCGTGCCAAAAAAAGTAAGGAACAAAATGCAGCGGTCCAGCTGCAGAAATCCTTCCGAGGCTACACCGGTCGTAAAATCAAAAAGAAAAAACAGTCGGAGGGTATGACCATCAAACTAAGAAACTTGCAACGCGGTGTTGGAAACCACATTCCTGGAATTGATCAATCTCAAAATTTTAGGGATGAGGCAAAGAAGCAAATAGTTGCGAAAACGCAGGCGATTGAGCAACAGCAACAACAAGAAGCAGAGGCAATTTTGAGAATGCAGGGACTTTACCGAGGCCACAGGGCCAGAAAATGCATTGAAGAGAGGAAAGAAAATACGTGAACAGGTCACAGTACCGAGTAAAACGAATAGTATTGGTAGGCGAAATACCGGAGAGTCTTTAGATAAATCTAGACTCTCCGGCAGTCAGCCTACCACAGTATTGAATGTGAAAAATCGTGAAAGCCACTAAAATTCAAGGATTGCAAACTGCTGAATATGAAAAGCGGGAGGATAAATCCGCTAAGAAGATCCGGCAAAGTCGTCTCGCAAGCCAGTAGAAAAAGAGACTAGTTAGAATTGGAAACCGAATGAAAATGATATTGAACATGACACATGACACCGAAGGCAAGGAAGGAAGGATGTTGGGAGATGAAGGGATCCGTCGTCTGTTAAGTCGTAATGATGCTAAAATTTTTTTTAACCCCTTTGAAATTCCTGGTGTGATTAGTAGAAAACAGAAATACTATTCAATAATAGTACATGAACTACAATTAGAACACTTGTATGTTCGACAAATAAAGTTGGTATACTTACACTGTAATCACTTGCTGCTTCAAACGGGATGAGCCACTACTAAAGTTTAAGTACATAAGTTTAGTGTTTAGTACTGTATATTCATATGAAACACAAAGTTATTGATGGAGAATACTGTACTGTAACCGACACGCATGAACAATCCCCTGCGTAACCAACCTGTTACAAGAGCGTATCCAATATATAATATAAAGTGTTGTTTACAGAGTAACTCATTAAACTAAACTAAAATGACCTGCGGCGCTCACATAAGTAAACGTGTAAATGGTGCTGATGTCCCCTTCACGATATCTCCCCCGTACTATGCATAGTGATTTGAGGTCAGATCGGATGATCGATGTCCTCACTTATTTATAGCCCTGATACGACCTTGGGCCTAATAGGACATCCTTCTCCCGATTCGTTAGAAACCAAGGGTACCAAGCGACTAAAATTACGAATCAAAGGGACCGATAGTCCCAACGCCAATGGCGACAGCCGTAAATATGATATGAGTTGTACAATTGGTTGACTTAGCCTGAACGACGAGCTACCTTGCTGAAGATACGTAAGGAATATGTCTGGTCCGCCCAGGACCATGACTTGTACAATCCTCGAGATATGTAATCTTTATCCCGAAGGGCGGAATACCTTGACAAGTGTATCAAGTTAAACCGTAGGGCTGTATGACCCTGCCGGAACTTACTCCGCTAGCTGTATCACCATTACTGGTTCCCCGGGATCGCCAACTGGATCTTCTTACTTTGATTCTTCCAACGTTCGCACAACGAGTAGCTTTTACCCTCAGAATTAATCAAGCTACAGACAGTAACATACTGTACAGTAGTCCCGTTTCGTTGGGCCGGTCTCGCAGCGGAGACGCTGGTGGAGGTTCATACCCTCATCACCGTGCTCGACCGACACACATACTCTGATATTTCTATCTGATATCTCTATCTAGCATTATCCCGTCATCCACACCCTGAGGATTCCTGTCTGACAGTTGTCGGAGAACAGACATCGTTTACGAGTAAAAATACACTGAGTAAATGTAGTATCACAAAAAAACTACAGTGCAGTTTATGATTTATGCATACAGTATATACATATCTGCTAAAATTACAGGAGAATATGTTCCATTTAGGTCCTTTTGTTTTTGTTTTTTCGTGTTTGTTTTGACGGTGTGCTGCATTCCCTTAAAATAATTTCCATTCCACTAGTACTAGTAGCACGGCAGTCTACAACATGTACTGTAACCCTTGAACGGACAAGAGCAGACTACTGTACTGTATTCAATACAACACAACACCAATTGGAAGACACAATCAATCCAGTGTGGAGGGAGACACATACAGTACAGTACATGGTTCATGCAAGCAATGATGCCACGTATTCGAATACAGTACAGACAGTACGTAATGGATCAACGTAATTAGAATTTTAGATTGAAACAACGACAGTATTCACACACAACAAAACAATGGAATTTTCAGAATTTTACTTCATTTTGCGTGCTTCGCTTATATTTTATTCTGAGCCTGCTATTTTAATTTAATGTCTATTTTCTTGTTTTTATTTTGTGCGTGGTGCAATTTGTTTTGCAAACCCTCGCCTTCGGTGGATGCTTTACGTGGGTTTAGCAACGAAAATGTATGAACACTACAAACGACAAACGATTTTATATTGTCATCTGTAAGTGTTCATATAGATGAGGCGATGCTATAAATCTGTTTTTCGGATCATTGAATTTGTATTTAGCCAATTAATAAAGTTTTCAGTACCTTACGCCATTGAATGCGCTCCAGTATTTGTCTTTAGTGTCATTACTGGAAACACTTGTCTACATTTATTGACAAATGTACGCTGAGTAGTTTACAACCGGATAAAAACCACGAATGGGATTCCAAACCAACCTCGCATACAACTCCAACTGAATCCTCAGTCGATGTAGTCTGGCCTATAAGAAGTGATTATGACACAAGCAAACAAAATCCTAAACTATTAAAGATATTACAATACAAACAATTTTGTTGTCTAAAAGCAAGAATTTTTCTGGCTCGCGCTCGCTCATCCTTCGATACCAGATGGCAATCATATCGCTGAAAACTACAATAAGATACGTCAATAACTGAAAAAATAGTAGAGATTGCATGTATATCTTCTTGCGGGGAGATGTAGAAATAAATTGCCCATGATGCATTTGCCGAAACTAAGTACAGTTATTCTAAAAAAATACCTATTTCCTAAAAGAATTATACTTCTTAATGCAGGTACAGACCTAAAATATAGCAACATGAGTTTAATTATGAAAATTTTTGAGCCAGCTAACATCGCAAACCAGTTGGCGGATAAAAGATTGGAGTAAAGTTCAAGCGTACAGTGCGGCATGAAAAACAGTGTACCTTTAGACATTATGAAGTACAATCATCCATACACAATCCAAGAACATACTTTATTTAATCCAACCTTTTGCAGGTTCAACTTTTCGATATCCGCACTCATTTTTTGCTATGATTTGATAGTTGAGAGTATTGACGACATCCAATTCAAGCTATTGCATGGATCGAAAAACCGTATGAGAGAAAATTTTCGTTTCAATACGTTCAATACAGAAGGAGAATATATGCCAAGTGATACCGCCGACATTGCAGGGTCGTAAAAATATGATCTAATCTTGTGTTCTGAGAGTTTGTCACCGTATAACTTTGACATCAGATCTTGCAAAACCTGACCAACAATCATCATTTTGTGAATGTAGAACAAGGATGAAGAAAAAAAAACTAGATGAAGTCATTCAATCTTCAAAATTATGAACAGACTTCATCACGAAGTAATGTCGCGCATGCCAGTTGTTGTTTGCTGTCAACAAATTCTGTAGTCAAAGGTTAAAAATTTACGTCAAAAGTTTTTGGACATTGAAAGCATGAAGTGTTAAGTGCACCGCTGAAGCGTCCAATGCCGTATAGCACAAGATCTTGAACACAACCATCAGGATGTATTGACTTTAAAGCTGCTGTGATACGCGCAGCGAGATTCTGAATATGTAAAATGATTGAGTTATGGTAAACTCTTAAGCTGAAGATTCAAGCATCACACAAACCCGAAAAAAGTTGGAAAAGCGCATTTCATCCATACATGCTTGAAGCTTACTTAGAAGCTTCTTGCTCGAAGCTCCGTCGTGAGCTGAAGAAACGGGCTTGCTTTCAACTAGTGCGTGCGAATTTTCCCATGCCAAAAATCCCACTTTAGGAGTTACTACCCGTTGTTTTTTTGATACCTGGCTTCTGATGGTGCGCTTGCTTCTGTCTGGGTTCTTGACTGGTTTTCGGCTACGACGACGAGTGATGAGAGTAAATCCATCCGCCTCCATAGCATTGACCAGTCCCTTTGCAACAATAACAGTAATAATTTTCTGGAGCTCTTCCGCGGTCTTTCTGCACACACACATAGAGAGAACTAAATGGATGAAGGTGTGAATGGATTGATGAATGAATGCATGAGTGGTCACCTAAATCACGAGATCGTGAACCCAAAAATTGATTCCATCAAAATTCATTTAAAATTAAATTATAATATCTCAATGGGTTACTACTGTATTGTACTCAGATGTGTGTGTGTGTGTGTGTGTGTGTGTGTGTGTCGCGGCCTGTTTGGTAATCCAACGACGTTCGCAGGGCCTTCCTTCGATGACCAATGAGATTCAGGTTCCCGATGAGGCGATGTGATGTAGCCGTTGGCGAAATCGATCTCAAGATGGCGGCCGAGGGCAGCAGCTGCTGGTTCTTCACCACGTCAGATACTACTCAAGCACAAGCAGCGACCACAGTGTCTGAAACTACTGATAGTGTGTCAGTGACTGCGGCTAGCATTGTTGTAGTTCTGTGTTCTTTCATTGTGCGTTGTTGCTGTCGTGTTTCGGGCCCATTGCTGATATACAGTACTGAACTAACTGCTTTCTACTTGTTAGAAACGATCCTTGTCACTTGTCTACTATTCTAAGTACTTACTAGTAGACTGTCTACCAGACAGTAGTACAGAATTTACAACCACTATCTCAGTTTTAGCATCAGCGATTCTATTCGAATAATTTTCGGTTTGACAGTTGTGAAAAACGAGGTCCAATAGCTACAATCAAACAGTGTCAAATATAAACTGGCGTCATAACATCTCGGTTCTGAAAACCAGTACCCCCCCCGCATAAAACCCAGTAATAAAAACCCTGGACGTAAAACCTAGTAAAAAAACCTGGTTTTTTCTCAATTGTTAAAATCCAGTAAAAAACTAGTTTACTGGGTTTCAAAACCTAGCATAACATTATCTAATTGATTTACGTAAAGAGAATCAGTTACAGGAAGCTCTCGGACATATATTGCTCTCTTTCGTACATGTTACAATTTTGATGTACTGTCACTCTCCGCTTCTTTTTGAAATCTTGCTGCTTTTTTTGCTACTCTGGTTGCTTCACAGATCGTTTTGGAAGCATGATCCATACTAGTACTACCTAATTCGACACTACTAGTACTAAGGTCTGCACTACCTTCATTTTTTTTTAAGTAACCATCTCCTAAGCGAAGCTGAAGCAATGCTAGCGCAAATTGGCGTCCAAGCAGCCGAAAGTGTTGCCTACACAAACAACATCCGAGTTATGACCAATTAATGAATCACAAAAATAAATCAACTTAAAACACTTTCTCTATTTGCAAAGTGTTCACACACGTGCTAAAGTGGCCTTCGAGAACATTTGGATTACTTGCACCAGCATACGTAGATTCGAGGGTGTAACTCCGTGGAATTCCTAGTTGTTGTACCGCTCTACGTGCACACTGGCTATGCGTGCCCTCAGTCTCTGATGTTTTAAATTTACATTTGTCGAAATTTAAGATGTTTATTCCGCTTATCCATGATAAAAGAAGTGGAAATAATCGTTCCTTCACCCCATGCTTTGTTGAACACCCGTAAAAAAATGCATCACTAGCATTATCATGTGCGTGGAAATCACAAAAAAGAAACACTCCCTCACAACTTGTAGAATGATGACAAGCTCGAATGAGGACCTTTGCGTGGTGAACAGTGGGAGAGTCGCGTGGTGAAGATTTGATCCACTGTCTGTTTAGATCAAGAGCTAATATGTTGGTACGTTTGTTTCCTTCGACTACACCATCAATGTTAAGCATTGGGATCACCTTGAAAACAAATAGATTTCGCAGCTGTTTTGCCTCTGGTGCGCTTGAACATAGGAAATCAAGAACTCCATGGAGAATATAAGATGCCGGTGTCTCACCTGGGTGTACTCGACCGGATAGTATGACGTAAGGTCTCGCAGCCACCTCAGAAGATGATGCGGTAAAATCCGAAATATGAAGTAGCGGTGTGCTGGCACCAAGCAAAGTATGACAAAGGACGGTTTCGATTAAAATACCACCACTTGCATTTTTTGGTCCATTTGTTTCGTAACTTTTTGCTGTTTCATGTAGTGCAAGCAATTCACGTCTCATTTGTCTTTCCGTGAATGGAAAACAGTAAGCAAAATAATCTGTATCGCTCGGTTGCGCCATAATTGTCTGTGTGAAACACCAACTCAAAGTTTTGAAGTATTTACCCTTATTGCAACGGTTGGGCCAGTGGTTGATAAAATAACTGAGTTCCTCTCCACAACGCATCCATCCAGTGCCGTTTCGATGATATCGCGATTCTGAAAAATGCACTGGCCTCATTCCTTTTTTGAAAAAAGAGGACCACTTGGAAAGATTCACTATGTTGAAGCGATAGGTAGCACCAGCGACCATACCACTTACGCTGAAATAAAACCACTGGGTGTAGTTTACACCACCACTATCACGTTTGTGAGAATTCCAATCGGAATACACCCGTAAGTCATACTCAGTATCACCAACACGAATGGCACTACACAAGTTTGCGCTCTGAAAGTCAGCATTGAATGTCAGAACAGGCAACGATGCAGGTTGTGGAGTTCTTCCCTCTAAAGATTCCCGTATGTGTCCCATTTTACGGCTGTTTCGTGGCGGGAGTGGTATAAAAAGTTGTTTAGGTGGATCAACTGTTCGACATCGAAAAAATACGAGCTCCTGTGGGGTTACTTGCGTATTCCCTCTCTTGCAATAGGATGCAATCGTTACACTCGGATTGCCCAGTTTATAGTTTCGTTTCTGAGATTCTATAGAAACTGACTTCGCCATTATAGCTGCTATATTTGTTGAATTTTTATGCTGCTTACTCCCTTTTGAGTTATTTTTACTCCTCTTCATCTCAGCACGAAGATTTACGAAATCTCTACGAAAGATAGTAACTTTATGAAGTAATTCTCGGTGTTTAGCTCCAACAACTAGGCTTTCATTTGAAATATCAGCCGCGAGAACACTATCGTATGGTTCTTTTTGTGTAGTCCCAATATTTGCGGCATTGCAAGTCCCAGGTGCAGCTTCTTTGGCAATTAAAAAAGGCCCTAAAACATCTAAAGGCAGAACAGAATTATCTCTACCAGATAGCGGCCTAAGTGAGCCAACTGGCGCATTATGCTTCGAACTGATCGTCGATCCATTCAACAATTTTTCGGGGAAAAAATTAGCATTCTTTTTCGAAGCTTCTATTGTAACTTTATCAATATCACTCTTTTGCTTTTTTGTTTTTGCATTTACAATTGGTGCCGATGGCACAACTGGTGGTCGCATGACTCGAGTGAAATCGTCTGCGATATCTACATATGGCACAACAGACGCCCATCTACGAAGGCGTTTGTCGATTGGGTCAGGTATGTTGTCCATTTCAACAATACGTGACGAGTATATCTCACGAAGACGATGTAGGATTTGCATCGCTCGGGTGAGAATTTGTAGAAGTATTCCTGGAATCTTTGAATGAAAAGTATCAGGTTCACGCATTCGTGTGCTCAATGGGAACGGTGGCATGACGCTTCTGCTAGGCCTTGATGCTTTATCGTCTACCTCCTGCTCTTCGCATTTAATCTTGTACTTACAACCAAATTCATTGGATAAGTCTTTGTTTGTATCACACGTTTTCAATTCTTGTTGGTTTATGCATGAACTGCCTGAATGTATTTCAAACTGGAGTTGGTCTCTTGGGCCCCCAGCGGACTCGAGAGGAATGCTGCTATCGTCTTCCAGACCATAAACGTTCAATAAGTGGTCAATAGAACGTAGAATATCATTGTAAATTGCAGAGAAGTGTGATACACTTGCATCGTCGGCAATTAAAGGAACATGCATGATTTCGAAAGTAAGATGCGTCATCTCTAAAAGAGTCTCCATGCTAACCCTTTCTGCTTTCAGCGTATCGTCTGTCGCTGTTGATAGGTTGGCAGACGAGACTAAAAGTAGAAGTTTTTGCGAGGCATGCACAAAAGTTGTTAACAAAGCTACACTGCCACTTCGGGTGGCAGCCATTGCTACAATGAAGCTATATAAAGAAAGATTCAAAGGTAATTATTTTGCAGAGCACATATAAGAAGGAATTCAAACCCGCTTGAACTTTGCTTTGATACCGCAAGTAGCTTGAGCAAATACAAAGCATTCATAGCAATATCGATATCAGTTTCGATTGAATTTTCTACTTTCATGTGTTGTTTGTATTGTTGAAACATCAGTAAGTAGTTTGGAGGCATTGCAGTTTGTTATTGCAATCTCGCACCTCGATCAATCAAGTCTGATACTGTCTTATTTGGTGGATTGGTTGTTTGTAAAGAAATATCTGTTATGTTCTTTAATGCAACGTCGAATATGTTGATTATGACAGGCATGCCTCGCAATGACATGACATCGGCGCAAACATCCCTCTTTCGTTTCCTGGTGTGCAATTGTACAAAGAAAAATTGATTTGAAAAATCTGTGACTTCATACGTATGCAAAGAAAATATGACATCTTGTTTTTCAATTATCGACCATGCAAATACACCGGTAATATTCGATGTACTCACGCAAGGGCAAGGAGCTTTTTTATCATGGCGAGGGAGCTTGATTTATCATTTCCAGTCTGCAGTTTTTTCAACTTGTATACATATTCGCGGGTCATATTTGCAAACATAGTGTAATGGCAGATATATACTGACTAATCCACCAGGTGCAGCAGTTGTGCGCTCCCTCCCAGGGCCGGTATGGTCGGTCCCGTGTGTGTGGAGAGACCACAGAAAGACAGCCAGCCAAACGATGGGCGGAAGGAATGCTGGACGAACTACATGTACGATTGAAGCGGAAGGAAGGAAGTGCTCGAGTCGGAAACCATTGTATTACGATTGGCTCTACCACAACATCAAAAAAAGGCGATTATTATGTCTTTTTAAGATATTGTTTTTGTCATATTTGGAGGTCAAAAGGCCGTCATGGAAGAACGGCGAGGAATGGTTTGTGATAGATAGCAAGAATAGATGATGGAAGAAACAACCCAATATCCTGAGAAAGATCATAAACTTGCAAGTTTATTGAGTAAGTAACTGACTGGTTTATCGCCTCAACAATTGTAGTCTCCTCTGACTAGACAAAGCCAATTAGATCGAGGTGTTGCTAAACATATTGCTACAGCACGAAAGCAGGATTCATCATTGGCATCTACACCTTTACCATTTAATCAAGATATTGGTTCTCATATGTCTAAAGTTGCACCATTCAAAAGCCAAATGGATACTGAATTTAGTACTGCTATGAAATCAGCAGATATTCGTTTCCTAGCCCAAGTTCCTGATCATTTGAGAGTATGTGGAGTTGCGAGAAATATTCCAAAATCAGTTTTAAGATAGCTTTCAGCTTACTAAAATAATAAACTTCTGTTGTTTAATGCACTTACGTCCAGGATGATACTTCGACGGGTGTTAAACCGCCAAGATATATTGATGTATCCAAAGCTCTATGGCCTTACAAGACATGGATTCAGGGTCAACGCATACACATGCAAATGGCTATAACGCCAGCAAGGATCTGCAGGCAAGAACATGATATTACGCACCATTAATACCATATTTACCCATATTTAACGCTGTGGAGACACTTGATTGCTTTGTTTCTGTTTAGTCCCGATGTCATGGAGGATTTTCAAAATTTAACCCTGGAATCAAAACTCTTGTTTGGCATTCGTCGAAAAACTAAATCTAAACGTCTTTTTAAGGAAAGAGGTTATGACTGGGTTTCTGCATTTTCAGGTATTATTTATTGGTATCTATGCTGGTATGCTATTGATGCCTCATAATTTCTGTGTGCTAATCTCAGACAAGGCTAGTCCGAAAATAAGATGGAGTTTCGTAAATACTTCTATTTATACCAGCAAAACCGATTCAGTAGTTGGAAATGAAGGCGAAGTTCACACATATCTCTACTCTTCTTCAGCTGTGATGTCAGTCGCCCAGAAATATACAGGCGAAACTTTATGGGTATGCTGGATTTTTCCTTGAGTCGTAATAAAAAGCCTAATTTTTCATTCAAATAAATTTTATCTTTTTCTCATATAGTTCACCACTATTATCCAAGCGAACTCAAAGATTAATTCAATGCAATCTATGCATGATGAATTTCTGCATGCTGGTCAGCAGGTACACAATTTGCTCATTTTTTGGTCCCGAATGACTTTCATATGTATCTTTAAAGAATTTAGGGTATCAACAGCACAGACTCTATAGAAATGATTTTGATCTTGATTCCGTGAAATTGAGATCCACGAACTCTGATATGAGGCACCACAAGGCAAAGGTTTAAGTTGGGACTATCTCGACATCGTCAATACTATTCATTGTTGACATTGAATCATAATGAGTCGTAATACTTGCTAGATCAAGGTAATTGAGCCGATAAAGTTAATTAAGTTGCCGAGTTCCTTGATGGCAGGGACAACATTTCTCTTTCCCATAGAGGTTGTTTATCTTCAAAAAAAAAATCATGCAAATATGTTTTTCTCGTTATCTATACATCATATACACATCAAATCAACCATTTTAATTTTTTTTTAATACAGATTGAAAACAACGTCGGTGTATGGGGTCTAACCAAGCCACACGCTCTTGTTCTGAAATCATGTAATGCTCAACTAATAAAACATCACAGTCAAGATGTTAAGTTCGAGGTCAGCAAGGGTACAAGTATTTTAGAAATACTAAATCCACTGAACATTCCTACTCTGCCAAGGTTTCAATAAGCGGTATGGATCAAGTTGCAAAGGAAAGTCAAATCGGGACCATTTTACATCCCAGCGAAATTTGTTCCTGTATAGTACGATTCGAAATTCCATTTGCTTTCTTTTTCTGCGCCGTGGGTTAACATTCTATCACTTTTTTTTTAAGGTTCGTGTTTCATCAAATAGCAATCGTAGTATTCGAGCTTTCCAAATTTTGCAGCAAAATGGTGGCATTGAAGTATTCCTGACTCTTACATGGAGTGTCAAAGGAATGCAACATCGATACACCTCATCTACTCCTCTAATTGGGAAAAAAATGTTTGTTTGAAGGTTGAATTTGGGATCATCAAACTCTTGCAAACAATTTTTTGTTGTAATAAATGTAGGCGTTTATCAAGCGATTCTGCATCAAGTATACACAGGAATTTATCGAAATCAAATTTTTTGACAACCTTTCTTCCATTTCAAGCACCATGTTCCGACATTTCACTTGCTTTTAGAGGTACAAGTAGTATAACATTTGAATACAATAACAAAATTCTGATTCGTACATTTTGTTGTCAGGGAATACCGTAGTAGAAATGCCGCAAACAGTTGAGAGTGTGTCCTTTTCAGTCACTGCTTCGATTACAAATTATGGCACCAATCCAATTACGTAGGTTATCGAAGCAATGTCATTTTTTAATGAAATATTCATTTTTTTGCTGTGTGTTATGTAGTGTAGGACTTTCTTGCACAAATCAGATGCAAAACTATGCAATAATTTGTGCGTCATCATTTATTTCAATTGGTTTAGTACGATCAAAGGAGACAATAGAATATAGAATGAGTTTCCAAGCAATTCAGGTTGGATTCCATAAGCTGCCTCACATGCAACTAGTAGTTGGTCCTGAAGCAGGTGGTAGCAGAAAACGTGTAATTGATTGCCCAGATCCATGTTTCAATGTTATGGTTCTTACTTCCGACCAATATAAAAAGTTAGTTGATAAGAAGTAGTAGTTTAACGTCCGGTATTTTAACTTGTAATATCTGTTAATATACCACATGTATTATGTCAAGATTTCTTGTCATTTTATATAAACAGATGGTGTGAATCAACTGGCAAATACTATTCATACAGTGTATTCACCACTGAAATCATTGTAAGCTTAATATCTCTCTTGACCACCTTCAACAATTTTGCAAGCTAAAATTCCGGGGTCGGAACACTAATTAACAAAGGTTTCAACATAATTTAATACATAGTTTAATCTGTAACAGTTCAAGTCTGAATCCACCCCAACAAGTTAGCCTAACTCAGCGGAGCTGAGTTAGGCTACGACAATACCTTGCACCCGTCCATTAGAGAATCATGACCCTTTTTCTGGCGGGACCTTCCATTTATAATTGCCAAATAACCAATCAAATACAAATATGACAAATACAGTACACCCACTAAAGCGGATCTTATATTGTATAGCACTGTCGATTATCTTATTACATTCCTGGATCTCAAATCCAACGTTTTGTTATTATTTTATATATATATATATGATTGTGGATGTTTTCCGTTCAGCTAAAGGAATACAGTACGCAAGAGCGCGAAGACTTTGCAAAGGATTGGCTTTTTTTAATTGTTTTGTTTTTCAATTTTTTTCCCCGTCCCATAATTTTCTTCCGCTTTTCTTCTTTGTGCCCCAACCATTCAACCAAAATTGATGGAACACCTTGACCCCTGCATCAGTTTGCTTCCAGCACTCGTTAACCCCACGCGGGTGAAGGCTGATGTCCGGGCACTCATCATCATGTGTCCTGGACTGGGGCCAACAGTGGCTGCATTTGGTATGAAATTTTGTCGTTGACGCTTGCCTAATTTAAACAGACCTCAAGTTTAATCGTATTTTTTCAGTCAATGATAGAGGTCAAACAGAGCATTTGCTCAAAATTGTGGGAACAATACCTGTCACTTTCAAGAAACACGAGTATCATATCCCCGTCCATTTTTGGATTCCTACAGATTATCCTAACAAAGCTCCAATAATGTTTGTCGCTCCAACGAAAGGTGTGTGAATGTTTGTACAGTTGTGTTTGCTTGAGCGTGTACACCGTGTGTACGCAAGTTATATTTCTACTTTCTGTTTCTTAAACATTGTACAACAAATTTATACAGAAATGAACATGAGGATAAATTTAGACCACGAAAATTTGAAGTCTGACGGACGAGTGGTACACGAATATCTTTCAAAGTGGAATAAGGCCGAGAGTAACCTAACAGACTTCGAGATCTTTATTGCAAGTGCTTTTGGTCATCGTGCTCCTGTGTATGCGACAGCCCAACCACCAGCCCCAGCGCCAGCTGCTATCAA